>Ga0007829_10000268_pt1 | contig 10186 bp, 10 predicted proteins | sample CryBogCBE03Jun09_FD_57987 | JGI IMG/M metagenome (GOLD analysis project Ga0007829, IMG submission 57987) | Freshwater microbial communities from Crystal Bog, Wisconsin, USA - CBE03Jun09 | ecosystem: Environmental > Aquatic > Freshwater > Lake | place: Crystal Bog, Wisconsin, USA | collected... | reverse complement strand
AGCTCAGCGGTAGAGCGGCTCGCTTACACCGAGTTGGTCGGGGGTTCGATCCCCTCACTGCCCACCACCTCTCAACTCTTGCATTCGGAGGACACCCAACCGAGTGCCTCGTATCGAGAGGTGAGCTTTCCTTCAAGCTGGAGTGTCTGAACGGATTGAAGGATTTCGGCAAATTTAGGGCCCGGCTTCCATCCCAGGGTGATGAGATCGTCGCCTGTGAGCAGTGGGGAGGGGATCAACGGCTCCTGGGAGAACTCCTCGCGTTTGGCAATGAGTAGCGCGTGATTGTCGAGCATTCCATGGCTGCCAAGACAATCGACGCGGTGAAGTTCCAGCTCATCGTCAAACGTGGGACGGGCCATCATACGTTTCAGGGTGGCAATACGCATATTCGGCACATCCTTGAAACTCATATGGAGGCGAACGGCTGGTAGCACCGCATCGATGACTTCATTTGAGAATCGAAGGCGCTGCATGATCCTTAGGCTCATCTCGGTACTTACTCCCTCGTGGCCGTTGAAGCGAATCCGTCCCGTCTCGTCGACGATACGCGTAGCCGGTTTTCCCAAGTCATGGAAAAGAACAGACAGGACAAGAGGGAGGGAAACCTTTTCCGGGAGTAGCGAAATCATCAGGCGTGTATGCACGAAGACATCCCCCTCAGGGTGAAAGTCGGCGGGTTGGTCGCATCCTTTCAGTTGCTCCATTTCCGGAAGGATCATCCGTAGCAGTCCGCTCTGGTCGAGGAGATCAAATCCCTGGAGGCGGTTCGGAGAGAGGAGGATCTTGCAGAACTCTTCGCGGATTCTTTCGGCACTCACCGCGTGGATTTCAGGAGCCCATTTCAAAACCGCGATCCAGGTTTCGGGATCGATCGTAAACCGAAGGGTTGTTGCAAAACGAATCGCGCGTAGCAGGCGGAGTTTGTCTTCGGAAAAACGTTCCTCTGGATTTCCAATGGCACGGATAAGCTGCTTTTCCAGATCGTTTCGACCTTGGACAAAATCCAACACCTCGTTTTTGAGTGGATCATAGAAGAGTCCGTTGATAGTGAAATCACGTCTCAATGCATCCCCTTTGGCATCGGTATAGTGCACGCTTTCGGGGTGTCTACCGTCATGATACGCACCATCTCCGCGGAATGTGGCCACCTGGATTTCGGCATCTCCCTCCAAAACAAGAATCACACCGAACTGAGCCCCCACGGGAACAGTTCTCGGAAAGAGTGCCTCGACTTGTTCCGGACGGGCGCTTGTCGCCACATCGTAGTCGTGGGGTTCAGCACCCAGAAGACGGTCACGCACGCATCCCCCCGCATAGAGGGCTTCGAACCCCTTGGCTCGGAGCTTCTCTACGATCGCGCGTGCCGCTACTTCACTCATGGAAACTGCAGTTTTGAAATACGCTCCTCAAAAAGATCGTGGCGGGCCGGATCGTAGTGATGGCCGACAAATCCGACGGCTTCAGCACCCCTGACATTTTCTTCCAGATCATCGATGTAGAGTGTAGCCGAGGGGTTCACGCCAAACTGGTTCCGGGCCAACTCAAAGATCCGCTGCTCGGGTTTCATCACACCCGCCTTGTAGGAGTAGACCCCATCGTCAAAGAGGGTTCCGAAGAAGTCGTACTCCTCGAAGATATGATCGTGATGAATACATCCGATGTTGGAGAGGAGGTAGAGGGGAGTTTTGCCATGAAGGGAACGAGCCCACTCCACCATCGGTGTGTTCACCTGAAAGATCCGGGTCCACATGTCCATGAAATGATCTTCGGGGCCATCATGGGCAAATGCCTCCCGGACAGTCCTGATGAAGTCCTCCCGGGAAATCCGCCCTGTCTCGTGATCGATTCGTAGAGGATGCAAGTCCTCGACCGACGGCGGTGCGTCAATACCCGTATGGGCAACCAGAGCTCGTTCCGCAATGAAGTAGTCGAACGTCAGCAGAACGTTACCGATATCGAAGATGACGGCGTTGATTTGAGACATGCCGCTATGGAATTTAAAGCGCTTCCGCCTCCCCAAGAACTTGTAAGGCGGAATTCTTCGCGCCATCCGGCGTTCCGGTCTTCCAGGCATTGGCTTCCCATATTTTCCAAGCTTGGGCTCCATGGGAGAAGGCATGGCGTACAGCTGCGCCGACAGCCTGCGGGGACAAGGCAGTGCATCCGCAGTTTTCAGTGGTCAAGAGTTCGGCATTCCCTTCCTCCTGTCCCGGAATCACCTGGCTCATGATCAGCGGGGTGGCGGCTGCAAGGCATTCCTGCACGGTCGCTCCTCCGGCCTTTGCCACAACAAGATGGCTAGCGGCCATTCGCTCGGGAAGATTCTGAAGCCACCCTTCGATTTTGATCGGGTGTTGGAAGGTAGAGGCGACTTTTTGAAGCTCAGCACGCAGTTTTTCATCCCTGCCGCAGGCTGCCGATAGTTCGATTCCCTCGACTTTACCGAGTGATCTGAGGATTTGGGCAGCGTTTTTCTGTCCCGGATTGACGAGATACAAGACTTTCGGAAGATGACCGGGCCTTGGGCTTGTTCTTGCGCCTCGAAGCGTTTCAAACAATGGGGGGACAGGGAATCCGGTCACCCTGAGGATATCACGGGAAACGCCCGCCTCGGCCATGACCTGGGCCGTCACCTCGTTAGGAACAAGAAAGAGATCCGAGTGGCCGCTGTACCAGAGCGAATTGATGGTGATCGAATCGGTCACCACGGTCACGGTTCTGAAAGGACGATTCACTTTTCCATGAAGATGATCGAGCAGATGGTTGTAGCCCGGATAGGTCGAGGCGATGACGGCAGGGTTCATCTCAAGGACTTTCTTGCTGAGAAGACGGGCTGCGCGCTTGTAAACAGAGATCCTGCCCGGGGTTGACTTGTCCTTGTCGAGAAACTTGTAGAGCCCACCCCAGAGCAATGGAAAATGATTGATGAAGAGGAAGTAGGCTTTCTGGGCAACTTTGTAGAGCGGACCGTAGGCCTCTGCAAAGAGATCCCTCACCTCGAGCTCACGCATCGGATCGAGAGCTTTCAGCGCGGTTTGTAAATTTCTGGCCGCCGCGTTGTGCCCTTCGCCAAAAGCGGAGGTCAGAATGAGCACGGGACGTTTTTCGGCATTATTGGACATGGGAGGAAAATCTGAGTTCAGAGGTGTCTTGGTCTTTTTGATGAAAGATGATCGTATCCTGCCGTTATTTCAGAACTGGCTTCGCTGGGATCAAGCATAACACCGATCGGGGTAAGGGGAAGATCCAGACTTGCGCGGGCCCAGCGGCTTTGAAGGGCCGGCCAGGACCTAGGATTGACAGTGATCAGAAGTTCGTAATCCTCCCCATCGGAGAGGGCGGCTTCAACGGAGCATCCCTTGTGTCGTGGAATCAGATCGGGTGCTATCCGAAAGGAGCAGCTGCTCTGCCGCGCCAGTTTGGGGAGATCGCTGCCGAGCCCATCACTCAGGTCCATCATCGAGGAGACGCCTTGCTCACTGCCAAGCCATCGCCCCTCGGCAAGCCTTGGATGAAAGGTGAGGTGGCGGCCACTTTTGAAGGAGCCCCCCAGCTTCCCCGTGATGCAAATCAAGTCTCCCGGTTTTGCCCCGGAGCGGAGTCTGAGGTTTTTTTTCGGCACTTCGCCGGTCAGTGAGACAGAGAGAAAGACGGGTCCCGGGGAACTCACCGTCTCTCCCCCCACGATGCTGACTCCATACTCGCGCGCCACCTTTCCAATGCCACGATAGAGTGATTTCCACGTTTCGCTCCTCCAGTCAGGAGGAGCAGCCACGGTGATCATTGCATGGAGAGGGCTTCCTCCCATGGCTGCGATATCGCTGATGGGTCGGCAGAGAGCCTTCCATCCGACTTTGTACCATGGGGTGTTTTTATTGAAATGAACTCCCTCCACAAGGGCATCGGTTTTCAAGAGTTCAAGAACGCCCGGAGAGGACGATGAACGGACAACCGCGCAGTCGTCGCCGATTCCAGTCAGCACGTCACTGGCGGCCGGGGGAAGTTCCCTGGATATCATTTCCAGCAACTCACTTTCGGAACGGGGTTTTCCTCTCATCAGGCGATGGCTTCCGGCCAGAGAATCAGGGCAATGATTGTGGACGCATTGAAGGCGGCGTGCATCGTGATCGAGGCCCAGAGTGATCCTGTTCGCTCGTAGACCAGACAAAGAATGATCGCCAGCACACCCAGTCCGAGAAGAGACGGGAGGTGTACATGGATTGCCGCGAAGAGCAGGGAAGAGGTGAGCAATGCCGGGAGTCGTCCTCCGTATTTCCTGATCACCCCGTAAAAGTAACCACGGAAGATGATCTCTTCGGCAACGGGGGCCATAATCACCGCCATGAAAATAACGGCTGCACGATGCTTGAGATCGGGATGCTCCAGGAAATATTTGACGATGAGTTGCGAATCATCGGCACTACCGAAGATTTTCTGAACGAGTGCCTGGGCGGCCAGAATCAACGGATAGGTCAGAACCAGCCATAGTAGTCCGGTGCCGGCGGCTCTTGGGAAAAGTGATGGCTCAAGCCCGAACATCTCGGCTGGCGATTTCTTTTGGAATCCGATGACTCCAAAGATTCCAAGGATCAGCGAGGCGTAGACAATCGAGTTGGCAACAATTGCCTGCAGGGTGATTGCCTGCGAGGCACCGAAGGACTGCCATATGACATTGATCATCCAGATGGCCAGGATGCCCGCGCAGATAGCATCAGGGGGACCAAACGGCTTTGTTGTTAACTGTGCATGGGAAGAGCTTCGGAAGGCGAGCCATCCGTAAAAGACAAGAAGTCCCAGAAAACCGAGTAAAATAGGGAGAGCTCCCCATGAAGCATCCCAGGAGGCATCTGTTCCATGAGTGGTCGCCTCGGCGATCAGTGCTACGAATGCCGTCATTAGAATGCGTAGAAGGAGGGAAGGAGGTAAAGGCGCCCGCTCTCAAGCTTCATGCCGGCCGAAGGGCCGACGCCGAGGTCAATATGGATGTCGGTTTTTTCGGAGTCTTCGAACAGGCGCAGTAGGTGAGCAAGTCCGCGTTTCTTTTCGTAGCGGACGACCTCAGCGCCGGGAGCTTTTCCTAGTGCCTTGGCTTTTTCGTAGGCATCCTCAACATAGCCAAGTTGATCGATGAGTTTGGCAGCGTAGGCATCCTTGCCGCTCAAGACTCGTCCATCCGCTACACCGTTTCTCAGGGTGGTCGCATCCAAATGACGGGAGGAGGAGACAATAGACAGGAATCGGTCATAGGTCTGCATCACGAGTCCTTGGAAGTATGTCTTTTCCTCCTCGGTCAGATCTCTGGCTCCATTCAGGGCATCCTTAAACTGGCCGCTCTTGAAAATCACCGACTGGAGACCGATCTTCCCGAAGAGCTCCTTGTAATTGAACGTTGAGATAATGACACCGATGCTTCCGGTGAAACTGGTGTCACTGCACATGATCCAAGAACCGGCGCAGGCGATGTAATAGGCGGCCGAGGTGCCGATGGAGTTGATGAAGACAACGACCGGCTTCTTTGCACTAAGGATGCCGAGCGCGTGATAAATCGTGTCCCCGGCGGTCACCTCGCCACCCGGGGAGTCTACGGAAATTACAACAGCCTTTACGCGGGGATCGTTTGCCGCCTGTTGAAAGGCCCCCTTGAGTTCATCCACCATCGATTCCCCGCTGGTACCTGCACCACCCCGGTAGGAGATCATTCCATCAAGCCGTATGACCGCTATTTTATCAGAGCTATTCCTCGCAGGAATAACCGTTGTCTCGGAGAACTTTTTGTCCGTCATGGACTTTGCCGGGCCGGATCCCCTGGAGCCGAGCACCACAATCATCATCAAATTCGCAAACAGGCTCACCCCCAATGCCACGAACAGGAACAAAGGAAGGCATCCGGACTTCTTCATGAGGCGCATAGCCTGCAGGAAGAAGGGTTTCCGCTCAAGGCGCGACTGAAGCGTTTCATCAATGTGAATAACTTGGGGACAAAGGTGTAAAAGATCTTCCAGTTCACGGCTGGCACAAGGGGACTCAACGCTTTATGGATATTCTTATGTCCAAAGCAGAACTACGCGCCCGTCTCGATGAGATTGGAGTGCGACCGAGCAAGATGCTCGGGCAAAATTTTCTACTCGATACGAATCTGGCCAGGGCGATTGTCTCTGATCTTGAACCCGCCGAGGGAGACCATCTCGTCGAGGTCGGTCCAGGCATGGGTGCCCTGACGGTGCACATTCTCGCATCGCCCGCCCGCCGGATCACCCTGATCGAGAGGGATCATCGGTTGGCTGCGGAACTGACCAAACGCTATGCGACCGAGATCTCATCGGGGCGTCTTGAGATCCGTCAGGGTGACGGGGCTAAAACGGACCTCCTTTCCCTCTTTGGTTACGGGCCCGTGAAGATGGTCGGGAATCTTCCTTACAGCGCCTCGACGGCAATCATCTCGCACTTCACGGTGGCCGCTTCACCCGCATCCAGACTGGTTCTGATGGTGCAGAGGGAAGTGGGGGAGCGATTGGCTGCTGTTCCGGGTCACAAGGATTACGCGGCGCTTACCGTTCAGCTTGGCAGGCGTTGGGCGGTGCGAAAACTTCGTATCGTGCCGCCGGATGTCTTCTGGCCGCGCCCCGCTGTGGAGTCCGCCGTGATCGAGGTGAGCAAGCGTCCCGTGGAGGGGCTCCCGAATCCTGATCCCGAAGGGTTTTCGCTTCTTGTTCGACAGGGATTCTCCTCGCGTAGAAAACAACTCCGATCTCTCTTGAAGCTCCCTCCTGGCGTTTGGGAGGAGTGGTCCTCCTCGAAGGGGCACCCACTGACTGCAAGAGCTGAAGATTTGCCCGTGGATGACTGGGCTGATCTGGCTCTTCATGTGACCCCGGAAGGGCATGATCATCCTCAGGAGATGTGCGATGTGGTCGATTTGGATGACCGGATTCTTGAGTCCCGCCTGAGAACTGAGGTTCATGTGAATAACTTGCCCCACCGGGCAGTTCATCTCTGGATCTTTAATAGTCGAGGGGAGCTCTTTCTGCAGAAACGCTCTCCTTGGAAGATCAATCAACCCGACCGCTGGTGCTCCAGTGCTGCTGGTCACGTCGATAGCGGAGAAACTTATGAGGAGGCCGGTCATCGGGAGATGAGAGAAGAGATCGGCGCCGACTGCCCCCTGGTGAAGTTCTGGAAGGTTGGCGCGACTCCCGAGACTGATTACGAGTTCGTGGAGTATCTTGTGGGGCTCTGTGATGGCCCCTTCCGATTTGCCCCCGGCGAGGTGGAGACGGGAGCCTTCTTCCCTGTGGAGAAGATCCGGCGATGGGTGGAGCGTACACCGGAGGAATTCACTCCTCTTTTCAAGATGGCCGCGGCCAAGTTTTTGGGAGAGACAGAGAGTCTCATAAAAATGGCGAATGGCTCATAATTGAGTCAAATCGTCTCATGTGGAGATTCTGCTCATGAGTGGATATTATTCATAAGTTATTATCTTTTACATATATAGATAAGAAATCGATCTTGGGCACGGCCTTTGCTTTGTAATAAAGTGCTATGTCTAAAATTCTAGGAATCGATTTGGGAACAACAAACTCCTGCATGTCCGTCATGGAGGGTGGGGAACCGGTTGTTCTGGAAAACTCCGAAGGAGCCCGGACCACCCCGTCCGTCGTGGCCTTCTCAAAGAGCGGCGAACGTCTTGTCGGCCAGGCCGCCAAGCGCCAAGCCATCACCAACCCGCAGAACACCATCTTCTCGGTAAAGCGTTTCATGGGCCGCAAGTACGACGAGTGCCGCGGCGAGCAGGACCGCGTCCCGTACAAGCTGGTCAAGGCGGCGAACGGCGATGCTCATATCCAGGTTGAGATCGACGGCAAGCCGAAGGCTTTCTCGCCTCCCGAGATCTCCGCGATGATCCTTGCGAAGCTCAAGAGTGACGCCGAGGCAAAGCTCGGTGAGAAGATCACCCAGGCGGTCATCACGGTCCCTGCGTACTTCAACGACTCCCAGCGCAACGCCACCAAGGATGCCGGCAAGATCGCTGGTCTCGAGGTCCTGCGCATCATCAACGAGCCCACCTCCGCCTCCCTGGCCTACGGTCTCGAGAAGAAAGCCGACGAGAAGATCGCCGTCTACGATCTCGGTGGCGGTACCTTCGACATCTCGGCCCTTGAGCTCGGAGACGGTGTCTTCGAGGTCCGCGGCACCAATGGCGACACCCACCTGGGTGGCGACGACTGGGACAACCGCATCATGGATTGGATCATCGAGGAGTTTAAGAAAGAGTCCGGCATCGACCTCACCAAGCAGCCTGACGCCGTCCAGCGTATCAAGGAAGAGGCCGAGAAGGCCAAGATCGCCCTCTCCTCCACGCAGGAGTACGAGATCAACCTTCCCTTCGTCACTGCTGACGCCAGTGGACCAAAGCACATCCAGAAGAAGCTCACCCGTGCCAAGCTCGAGCAGCTCACCGACGACCTGTTCCAGCGCACCATCAAGCCCGTCGAGGATTGCTTGGCCGATGCCAAGTGGAAGAAAGGCGACGTCAACGAGCTCGTGCTCGTCGGCGGCATGACCCGCATGCCCAAGGTTGTCGAGACCGCCCGCAACATGATCGGCAAGGAGCCCCATAAGGGTGTCAATCCGGATGAAGTCGTTGCCATCGGTGCGGCCATCCAGGGCGGCGTGCTCCGCGGCGACGTGAAGGATGTCCTCCTTCTCGACGTCACCCCGCTCACCCTCGCGATCGAGACTGCCGGAGGCATCGCCACCCCGATGATCCCCCGTAACACCACGATCCCGACCAAGAAGAGCAACGTCTTCTCCACCTACAGCGACAACCAGCCCGGTGTGGAGATCAAGGTGCTCCAGGGAGAACGTCCGCTCGCCCGCGACAACAAGCAGCTTGGCGTCTTCCATCTCGATGGCATCCCGCCGGCAGCCCGCGGCACGCCTCAAATCGAGGTCACCTTCGACATCGATGCCAACGGCATCCTGAACGTCTCCGCCAAGGACCTCGGTTCGGGCAAGGAGCAGAAGATCTCCATCACCGGATCGAGCGGACTCAGCAAGGAGGAGGTCGAGCGCATGCAGCGCGAGGCCGAGGCCCACGCCGCTGACGATCTCAAGGCCAAGGAAGGCATCGAGATCCGCAACAACGCCGACACGCTCGCCTACCAGTGCGAGAAGCAACTCGCCGAACTCGGTGACAAGCTCGACGATTCCAAGAAGAAGGAGATCGAGGACGAGATCGCCAAGGTGCGCGAGGCCCTCAAGGGCAGCGACATCGACGCGGTCAAGTCCTCCTACGAGACCCTTCAGACGAAGTTCCAGGAGGTCAGCGCCGAACTCTACAAGAACGCCGCCGCAGCGGCAGGTCCCGGACCCGAAGCTGCAGCCGCGGGGGCAGGTGCCGCATCCTCCCATAACGAAGGGGCCAAGAAGGACGCGGACGTCGTAGACGCCGAGTTCGAGATGGTCGACGAGGACAAGGACAAGAAGAAGTAAAAGCTTCTCCAAGCTCTCAACCCATCATCACCACCACAACACTTTAACAACGAGCCCCCCCGCAGGTGCGGGTCGGGGCTACTGTTAGAAACCCACAACCATAAGGAAAAACACACCATGGCAGTAAACATCCAACCCCTCTCCGACCGGGTGCTCGTTCAGCCGATCGATGAGAAGGAAGTCAAGAAGGGCGGAATCATCATCCCTGACACCGCCAAAGAGAAGCCAACGGAAGCCAAGGTCATCGCCCTCGGCACCGGCAAGCTCGACGAAGACGGCAAGAAGATCGCCTTCACCGTCAAGAAGGGCGACACCGTCCTCATCTCCAAGTACGGAGGAACCGAGGTCAAGGTCGACGGCGAATCCTATCTGATCATGCGCGAGGACGACATCCTCGGCATCATTGGTTAATCAACACTCAAACCCACAAACACACACTTAGAACATTATGGCAGCTAAACAACTCCAGTTCGACGAGACCGCACGCCACGCCCTCCTGCGCGGCGTCGAGAAACTCGCCAAGGCAGTCAAGGCCACGCTTGGACCCTCGGGTCGCAACGTCATCCTCGACAAGAAATTCGGCAGCCCCACGATCACCAAGGACGGCGTCAGCGTCGCCAAGGAGATCGAGCTCGAGGATCCCTTCGAGAACATGGGCGCCCAGCTCGTCCGTGAGGTTGCTTCCAAGACC
>Ga0007829_10000256_pt1 | contig 10426 bp, 11 predicted proteins | sample CryBogCBE03Jun09_FD_57987 | JGI IMG/M metagenome (GOLD analysis project Ga0007829, IMG submission 57987) | Freshwater microbial communities from Crystal Bog, Wisconsin, USA - CBE03Jun09 | ecosystem: Environmental > Aquatic > Freshwater > Lake | place: Crystal Bog, Wisconsin, USA | collected... | reverse complement strand
GTGGTACCGGCGACAGGGGTCGAACCTGCACATCTTTAGAGGATACCGGATTTTGAGTCCCGTCATGAACTCTTTATTTAAAATACTTCGCGGTCGGAAGGTAAACAATCGCCCGATAATCGCCCAGCTGAGAAACTACCTCAGGACTTTAATCCCGAGGCTTTCCTACGCATCACCATCAGCAATCCGATTGCTCCAATGCCGATGAGTCCTTCAAGAGTCCTAGCAGTCTTGTTAAAGAGTACTAGTGGGTTTTCCCTAGTTGGCAAAAATAGGCTACTCCTTCAAAGCCCGAAGTATGCTCTATTGATTGTAGTAAAAAAAAACCCCGCCGTAGCGGGGTTTTTGGATGAAATTACTTGTATCCTAGTAAGTGCGGCATCCGCTTGAACAACCCGAGGAGCAACCCGAAGAGCAACCAACAGAGCAACCCGAGGAGCAACCAACAGAGCAACCCGAGGAGCAACCAACAGAGCATCCGGTAGAACGCTCGTACTGGCTAACCTTGGCCCCACTATTGAAGGCGGCACCGACCGATGTGATGTTTGCCTTACCGGACATGTCGCCGGTAGTGGCATACGACTGAGCTGCTGCAGGGGAGCTGAAGTCAGCGGCGAAGGCCCCTGAAACAGTGGCCATGATTGAGAGGACAATGAGGAGTTTTTTCATACGCTTCCTTTTACGATGTGAATCGAAAAGGTCAACAAACTATTTCTCTTTTTCACTCATTTTTCTGTGGCGGTCCATATTTTCGGGGATTGCCAGTATTCCATCCATGGACTGACAGAAATTAGAGCATCTCGCCCCTGTATTTTGACCATTTGAGCTGAGATGCCATCGCCGATAAGGATTGGGGAGTCAGATGTAGGTGGTTTAGGGCAATTTACTATGAACTCCTTACCACCTCCATCCATCCGAAGGACGAATTCCGTAGTTTCTGCGCTCTTAGAATTAAACGCCTCTGGATTGGGTGGGAGTGGCCTTGAGTTGAGCCAATCAAGAAATGCTTGGAATCGGGATTGCCGTGCTGGGCTCAACCCACGATCAAACCACCAGGTACCCATATGGTCATCAGTCCAGATAGATCCGGCAATAGCTTTTTGACTATCTTTAATCGATTGCCACCCCAGCACTGGTTCTGCACCAAGTGCATCAAACAGAGAGTTATAACGGGGGTCGTGAGGTATTATTTCTGCGTTTTTATTCCTTTCAGGGGTGAGCCACTTCCAATTTTGATTGGGAGGTGGCCTCTTTGAGACCCAAACGCCATGGTCATTACTGGATGGTCTATCTTTCCACCTTGGTCTGTTACCCGAGAGAGGTGATATACTGAAAGCCGTGGTAAGAGACTCACGAGGATCAGAATTGTCTAAAACGAGAGAGGAATCACCAGACCAAGTCTGATCACCTTCTGTCCATTGCAATTTGGGTCCCTGATAGCTCATCAAGGCCGCAAATCCTATTAGGCATATAGGAAGCGGCTTTCCCCAATGTGAAAGCAATCCAATTATCAAGGAGATGCATACCCCCAAAGGGAGGCACACAATCAGAGTAGCCATGAGAGGTCGACTTTGAGCTCGTTCAATGAATTCAGCCGTACCGGGCTGAAAGACAGCGAAGTTTGAAAATACAGTGCTATCTGTGACCATGGTTACAGCACCCTTACCAATAGATTTGCATCCCATGATCAACCAGCGGGAAAAGGGGGTATTCCCCTCTGGAGAGAGCGGCCCAAAAAAATTGGGGCGGGCATAGTATGCTGACTCTATGCACTCTAGGATTGATGCAAGGGGCCATATTGAGGAACCAGTAGCGGTATCCCCAGTCAGAATGCTGAATTTGCTTCCGTCCCCATAGGTAATAGGATCTCGAGATTTATCAGTAATTGTTGCTGTGTAAGTACAACCAAGTCCGAATCGAGACAGCAACGAATTCATCGTTCGCCCATGCCCGAACAAATCAGTGTGGTCGGAAACGGCTATGAGGTGCCCCCCTTGCCTAACCCATTTTTCAATATTCGCTAAATCTAAGTCTGAAAATGGCTTTGTTGGTGTAATAATCCACGCAATTTGTTCCTTTTCGGAAAGAGCCACAGGCTCGGAAAGATGCCCCCCAATTAGACGCAGAAATTCAGAATATGAGTAAGATGATGCGATATCTAGGCCTGCCAATCGGAAAGGCTGATCAGTCTTTGCCCATTTCCCATTTTCTATGTAAGCAACCCCATGAGTTCTTGAAGGGGTAACAACTATGGATATAGCGGTGAGGACTAGCACCACCGCCCAAAGGATGATTGGTGATGCTTTTTTTAGAAGGGGGTAAGGATAGAGAAATCGAGGGCTTGGTAGCCCTGCAACAAGCGAGGGCAAAAGAAATTGAAGCTGGAAAGTCCTGCTAGTGAAGTAGCTGACAAAACCCCAAAACAGCATTGGTATCCATAGGAATTGGAATACTTTCCTAGAATCAGAAAAGTAAAGTATCTTGCCAAGATAAAGGCACCCGAGCCAAACAATTATTCCCGTTGTGTCGCTGGAGACGACGCTTGTTGAATAAAGTGCCGAAACAAAAAGGCTTAGAGACAGATTTGGGAGTAGCTTATCACGGGTAAGAAATCCAGTGAAAGCGATAAGGCCAGCACCAAAGAGTGCTATTGAAAAGCATCCAAAACCAAGACACAGGGCAAGCCCAGCTATTGTTCCCGCAAAATAGACCATATTTCAAGTGGGGTGAGCGCTGGGCTTCCTGTACCTACGATTGTAACTCCATCAATTACCTCCCTTACGCCTGAGAGTTTCCCATCAACTAGAAGCTTTCTTGCGTCCGGAATTGTATCAACTACGCCCTGAGGTTCATCGAGAATTTGAACCTTGTGAGACCCGATTAAGACCGTGGTCCGAGGTTCCCCTATGACCAACTTCTCGTCTACTACTTTACCAGAATACCCTTCTTCCACAACCAAGGCTTTTGCTCCCTTGTTTCCAAATACGGCATTGATACCATCATCTTGCAGTCTACGGACAACCCCCCACGCTCTGGCAGGGTCGTGAGGATTAAAAATTTTACCGATAAGCCGGATATCTCCCCCATAATTTGCATACGCGTGGAGCAATACAAGCGGCACAAAAACCGAAATAAGCGTAATAAAGGGTCGCCATAGCGAACCCAGTGCGATGAGAACAAAGGCGATATTTACAATTAATGGAGGCCACGATCTTTGCTTACTTGAAAGAATTAACCCGAGAAGATTTTGCTGATAATTGCACAAACGATTAATCCAGTAATCGCTGTCGGCGCAGTAAATCGTTTTGGCTTCTTTGGTAGCTAAAATGGTTGGAGAAAATGGATTTGACGATGGTATGGCAAGCAAGATTTGGCCATTTGGTGTGAGCTGCCCTCCTAGATTACTGACAAGGCAACCGTCCTCTCGAATTGCATACCGCCAATATTGATTTCCAAGGAACTCGTTCTCACTCCAAGGGGATGGCTGGGTAAAATTTTCCGCTCTAATTCTGCCAGCACGTTTCTCAACAGGAGTGTCGTGCTCTGCAATCACTATTCCCGGAGTGCTTGGTGGGATTTCGGTGCCGTGAAGATTACTCCGTATATCGCTTCCCTCACCGAAGCTGTCTGGAAAGATTCTCTGTAGGGCAGCCCCAATTTTATAACCAGGGGAGAAAGTGCTTTTTTCACTGACCCGAAATTTTGGTTGAATGGCCATTAGCTCGTAAGCCGTAATCGCAGCAAGAGTTAAAAATAAGACCCCCAATAGCCGAGTGAGCTTTCCTTGATTCAATAGGTAAGCACTTAGGGTAATTCCGATTGGAGCAATGATCAGCCACACATATGACAAGTTGAAATAGGCCAAGCACCAGCATGAAATTGGGAAAATTGCCAAGGGGCGCGTTGCAACATTTGCACTGAGAAGCAAGACCCAGAATCCATAAAGACGATAAATACTCGGGCAAATAGTCCCGAATATTGCTAACCCACAAATTCCCAAAAAAGTGGGAAGTTCTTTTTCCCGAATGGAAATAAAGACCGCTATTCCCGAGCAAATTGCGGCTGTTGATTCATAAAGATTACGACTCCCGAAACCTCCTGAATTCATGATTATCAGGCCGGAAAGCATCGCTAAAATATCCCACTGGATTTTGTGGGTAATTCTGGCAAGCCATTTCAGGTGCATCTTGAATGCTTGCCCGTTTATTCTTGGAAGGTCAATCATGCTACCAGAATCATATTTTCATATGATTACTTGTTATTTGCTGAATCCTTGCAATGGATGCTTCTAAAAAATTTGAAAATCTGAAAAATTTTTTATTCTTCCATGGTACTATCCCGTTCGTAGGAATTCTGGGGGGTGGCGGGGGTACGCCCCCCCCCGCTGCTTGGAGCTAAAAAAACTATAATCATCCCTAGGCCAAGCGAATATTGGGCGAATATTGGGCGACAGTATAGAAACTCCTGCTTTTTATCTAATGGAACAGCTGATTGGCTATCCCGATACCGCAACGGCAGCAACCTCCTCCGGCTCAAAGCGAAAGGCTCCCCGTTCGGAGACTCCCGTGATCCGGTGAGAGAGGATCGAGGATCGCCGGCCTCTCCTCACCAGTTCACAAGTGGCAAGCTCGACAGCCAAGCGAGTCGAAAGGAAACGTACCCGAAGATCGGAGGATCCCCCTGCCCATCGAAGGTAGGAGACAAAATCATCGAAAGAAGGGGGAAGGTTGTCGGTGGTCATCGGCTCAATCCTCCTCAACCTCGTTGCCCTCCACAAGCGGCATGGCCGCCAGCTTGCCGTCGACCTCATTCTCTAGCCGCAGGATCAGGGCTTCCAGTTGTGCCGCACTCATTTGGGAAAGCGGCTGATCCAACGATTCCTCACTCTTTTTCGAGTCCGGGAGCACCTTGTCCAAGATGATCGCCGCCGCCCTCACTCGGGCCGCAGGGTTGCCTCCCGGATCTTGCATGATCGAAGAGAGGGTCTTGATTGCAAGCGGAGCCTCCCGGACCAGATTAGCCATGAGTTGCTTTTGCACGGCCTGAATCACTTGGGGATTCTCCCGCAGGAGTCGGTTGGCTTCGGTCGTGGGGTGAGCAAATCCAGCAGCGGCGGCGGCTGCCGTATTCGGCACCCCTTGGGCCTTGAGAGCCACGAATCGGCGTTGCCTTGGAGTTAGGCTCATCTCGCACCCCCTTTGGCGGTGATTAGGGCCTCCATCGAATCCTTTACGCCTTTCGCGGCCTCGGTCAGGACTTTCTCTCGGTCTTCCTGTTCCTTGATCCAATCGTGAAAGGGGGGTTCTGTGATTGCCTCGGCGACGTCTGCGATTCCCTCCGCCCGCTCCGCCGCAGAATCGCCGGGATGCTTGGATTGGAGTGAAGTGGTGGGGATCAGCGCATTCCCCACGATCTGCGAGTGGGCAATCTGGTACAGAGTTCGTATCAGTTGCTCATTCCGCAGGCGGGCGGCCTCATCCTCCCTCTGCCTCTGCAAAATCGCTTCAGCGTGTAGGAGCTCGAGCCTGTCGGCGAATCGAGACAAGGAGCCGGAGAGGACATTGGCAATGGCGTAAGCGTCAGGCGAAAGCCGGCCAATCCCTTCGAGTTCGGGTATCGTGATGCCCTGTTCCCCTGTTACGGGGCGAAGGGGGTCAGGTTGAAGGGTTGCAGGGGTCATGGGATCAATGGAGGAGGGTAGAGGGGTGGAAGTCATTTGATGGGGTTGGGCCGGCGGGGGTTTCATATTTTGAGCCGGGTGGATGGTGGGTTTGTTGGGCTGTTGTTGTTCGCGCCTATACATAGGGCGCGACAACAGCACCCCGTGGCCTGCGGAGGGGTAATGTTTCCTCGGAAATAACCCGAAAACATTACCCCATTTGGCATTCGGTTGGGGCAGGAGGCGGTCACGCTGCCTCCTCCCCTTCCCCCTCACCACGTCCAGTTGCTCCCGGTACCAAATAGAGGGTATTAGGCACCGATTGAGGATTGTCCCCTCGTTTGTAGGCAATGGCCGGGCGTTTCTTCGATCTGGGGATTTCAATCGGTACCAGTTGCCCGAGCTCAACAGCGGCGGCGATAAGTTGCCGTGCTGGCTTGTCACTCACTCCTGCTCCTTTCAGGACTTCCAAGAGAGTATTCTGTCCGATTTGTTGCCCCTTTGGTGGGACGTGCATCATAAGGTCCGCTACAGAACGGCTGTTTTTGCTGATTTCTGCGGGCTTCTCCGAAGGTTCCCAGAAAACCCCGGATGTAGCGTGCTTGTAGTATCGATCAAACTCCCTCTCCCCATGATCGTCGGTCCATCCAATTTTCCCGCCTCGCTTGGCTGCGATAAACTTAAACGTTCCGAGTTCGCGGGTTGCGTCGATAACGAGAACGCCACGCGCCCAGTTCACGATGTCGGCACTCCCAGCCCCGGCATACATCCAATCTGATGCCCTCCAATTCGACGTATCGCGGTTGGTAGTTTTCGGGGTGTGATGAACCAAGATCAGCCCGCAATCGTATTTTGTGAGAAGAGGGTTGATCAGGGTTCGCAAGAGCCGAGCAGACTCGGCTGCTTGGGTAATGTCAGCCCCGGCATAAGCCGCCAGGGGGTCAATGCGAAGTATATCCGGTCGGTGCTCGGCAAGCGTGGGTTCTACGACTTCTCGAACGAATGCTTCCCCCGTACGACTTTGCTCAAAGACAAGGCGAAGGTTTTGCCATCCGAGGAGAGTTTCTTCATCGGAAAGCCCCAGCCCTCCGGTTACTCCCTCTCGCATTTCATGCATATCACCCTCATCGTTCTCTGCTTGGATCGTGACTATCTTCAGGGGGCCGGTAGGCTGAATCCCGAAGGCTTCTTTTCCGGCTGCCCACCTCAAATCCTGTTGCATCGAAGCCGAAGATTTACCCATACCGGCAGAACCCACCATGAGGACCGCCCCGCCTCTGCACAGCCAGCGATTCCCTAGAAGGGTTTTCGCCGTGTCCGGCGGTCTCAGATCCCCCACGGATATGGAGGGAGGAGCGGGTGGAAGTGGTGCCACAATATCCGGGGCATCTTGATAGGAGGGGGCAGAGGGTTGTTCAGACTGATTCATAAAAATAGGGGTTAGAATTGGGAAATCGGGGAGCCCTTGCTCCGGTTTGTCGGGTTGAAATAAACGAGGCATTGGCGGCGGGGTTCGTGCTCCACCCCACCTGTGACCCGGCGGGTGCCGTTCGGCATCCGTGTAAACTGGCTACGGGTCCACAATCGGGCATCTGCACCTAGCCCCACGGCGTAGGCAAAAAAACGCTCTAGCGTGCCTCCTAGCTCTTCCGTTGCCCCATTGCAGTAGAACCACGCATGGAGGCTCTTCCCTGCCGAATCCACCACTGCCACCAAAGGAGCAAAGCTCGCTAGATGGTTGATGATGGCTGCCTGTTGATCCTTGCTGATTGTTTTGTCGTCGATCTCCACAACAAGGAATCGACGGGAACCGGTGTTCTCCTTGGTATGCGAGGACATTCTACCATCCTGCGTTTTCCCCACCCTCGCGGACATGGGCGAAGGAACAATGAATGAGGGGGCTACCAAAAGCCGCCTATTGATGGGGTGATCGAACGCCAAACGGGGAATCGTAACCGCACTATTGAATTCTTGCCCGACACAGAGCAACGGATCACCGGGGAAGAGCTTTTCCAAGATCGCCCTGGGCTCTTGGTCCAGTGCATCCGGGCTGCTCTGTCGCAGTGCTTCAAGGGTACAGGTTGAGCCAGCGATGATGTCCCGCTGTAGCTCCTGATTAACCAGCGGAAACTTCGGCGATAATGAAATCTTACCTCCCGAGCCATAGGCATTGCCTACGGCCTCCGAAACTTCCCCCGGCTTGAATGAGCGGGGCATGAAGCCTTCCTGTGTGTTGATAAGTCGTTCGGCTTCACCCTCTGTAAGCCCCGCTTTTTCGCAGCGAAGAGCCGCGTGAAAGGGGAAAAGATGAGTGCCGAGTTTATAGGGATCTAACCCCTGAAATAGTCTATCTAGCATTTTGTGAGAGGTTGTGCCGACCTCTTTGCCCTGCTACTCTCGCCCTTGTCGTCCTAGACAATTTGAGAGAGCCGGCCTTCGGGTCGGCTTTCTTTTTTGGTTATCGTGTAGCCGTGTGTAGCTGTAGCCCTTGATTTGACTGCTTTGGGTTGTGCCGTTTGGGGACGGCATCATGTTTTTCCCGGAGCCCCTGAATCACGGCGTCAGAGTTCCAGCGGATCGTTGCACCGATGGAGATGGTGGGCTCGATAATGCCGAGCGTTCTCCACCTGTTGATCGTGGGGTTTGAGACCCCAATGACTCGGGCAAGTTCACCCGTGGTGAGAAGGGGCGCGCTCATTTGCGAACCTCCGAGTGGAGAAGCCGATCAATCTCGGAAACAGGGACAAGCCATTGCCCAAGATTGACCCCCTTGATCCTTCCCTCCTGCAAATGGCGGCGAAGGGTTTCGGGCGTGATATTCAGAAGCCTTGCAGCTTCAGAGACTTTAATTGTTAGCGGAGGGTTTTTTTGGACCGCCCCGGCGATAGACTGATTGTTGAACATGCGGACATAAGTGAGTTGGGGTTTGATGGGTTCTGTGTGAACCGAGATCCCCAGACACAAAAAAGCGTTCAGGGCGATACACACCTTGAACGCGTCCGCTTGTCCGTCGAAGTCTCCCGCCCTTCGTCGCGCTGCGTTATTTTTTTGACTCTAGTATCGGTTAACCTTGTTCCCTACCGAGAGCATAACCACCCGGTGGCGAGCTTCTCTCTGTGAAAGAAGCGGTTTGTACAGATTAAGATTAACGAGTGACACTAGCGGGAGAGCTGTGTTACTTGAATTCACTTTACCTCACATTTCCCGTCTTTCAACGCGAATTGTGGATAGATTTTCTTTTTTTCTTTTTTTCTCCCTCGGTTGGAGACTGATCTACCATCCGAATCGTAGGTGGCAAGGTGGCCCCTGAGGGAATGACAGCAAACCACTCCACAGCCTCTGCCTTTGTGTATCGGTGGACATAGTGCCGGCGGAGAGTCTGTAAGCTGCCGGCGTGACCAAAGGACCAGACAAGGACCGCCGTGTCGCCCCCTTCAGCAAGAAAAGCGGAGGCGAAAGTATGCCGTAACGAATCCGCAGGATATGGCTTTGCAGAAGCCTTCGCCGGAGGATGGCCCCGCAGCTTTACCTTCCAGCCAGCCAGATATCGGACTCGAGCGAGCTTCTTGTCCAGCGGCTGCCCTTGGAATCTGACAAGCGGTTCGGAAGCGTTCTTATTCGCCCTCTCGTAGAATCCGCCGGGGCGCGACAGCCACAAGCGAAGGGCCGGACGAATCGGAACGTCCCTACCCTTTCGAGTCTTGGCCGCGCCATCGGGTATCAGAATGATCCCGTCTGAGCCTTCCTCCGGCTTGAAGTGATCGAAGCTCAAGCGGGCCGCCTCCTCGGGCCGTACTCCCGCAAGTCCGCAAACAGCGAGATAGTCCACGAGAGACGAGTCAACCTCCTCCGCCTTCTCCAAGAGGAGGGCAAATTTGGCAGGAGTGAGGATCCCCGGCTGCTTGCTCTCTTTCTCTTCCACCTTCTTCCGCTTGGCTTTCAGCCGCTTGATAATCAGGCCATCAGTCCAACCATGCTTTTCGCAATAGGAGAAGAAGCCGGAGACCAGGGTGATCCGCTTGTTGAAGGCTCTCGGGGAAAGTTCCCCGTCCTCATTTCCTCTTCCGATAGTCTCAAGGAAGGAAGCTACCTTCTCCGCCGTCATCTCGGAAACAAACGTGGGGCCAAAGGGGAGAGTGAGTTGTCTGGCAAGGGTCGAGATTTCCGCTTGAGTGTCCGGCCTCTTGGTCTGGCCGCCGGCCTTTGGTGCAATCTTCCATGCCTCTAGGGCCTTCTCCATGGTCTCAGAATTTTGTCTCTCCTTGGAGATTTTCAGGTAGTAGCGGACAGCATCAGTTAGAGATGCCTTGGAGTCGTTTTCCTCAAGAAGCCGCCGCGCCTCTAGAGCATCATTGAAAAGGCGGGTGGGAAGCGATGTAGCAGCCTTCCCGTGTGACTCTGCAACCTTGGAAAGACGAACAAGTTCTTTTTTGGCATCTTTCTCTGTCTGGAAGTATCTGCGTATCCGTTTTCCCGTGTGAGAGTGAGTAGCGGGGATATTAAGGATGAAGGAGTACCGAGACCCTTCAGGCGCGGCGGAGATATTTGGACGGCGGAACGAGGGTTGTTCGCTTGTGTCGCCCATGGGGGAAATTATCGCCCATTTGTCGCCCAATCCACAAGTGCAAACATCGAATCACATGGAAGCCCATCGAAGACACAAAAAACCCCGTAGAGTAGCTTTTATACTTACTGTACGGGGTTTTTAAGTGGTACCGGCGACAGGGGTCGAACCTGCACATCTTTAGAGGATACCGGATTTTGAGT
>Ga0007829_10000234_pt1 | contig 10891 bp, 16 predicted proteins | sample CryBogCBE03Jun09_FD_57987 | JGI IMG/M metagenome (GOLD analysis project Ga0007829, IMG submission 57987) | Freshwater microbial communities from Crystal Bog, Wisconsin, USA - CBE03Jun09 | ecosystem: Environmental > Aquatic > Freshwater > Lake | place: Crystal Bog, Wisconsin, USA | collected... | reverse complement strand
CTCAGACAATTTTTCCTACAGCGTCGGCATCATGACCAACTACGTTGGCATCGCGCTGGCGTCTGTGAACATTCCCGCCAACACCCAAGGGGTATCCAAGGTCAATGCGTGGGCCATGGTGGGGCCACCGACAGGGGTTCAGGTCGTGTCCAAGATCACCGGCTACACAATGATCGGGCCTGCGCCCCCCGGAAACATCTGGATCAGCGTGATGGAATGATCCGGCCAGCGACGGAGGCCGACTTCGACCGCATCATCGGGATGGCTCGCGCGGTCTACGCCGACGACTTCGATGAACAAGCGACCCGACAGTGGGGTCTGGAGGCCCTCAGGAGCCCCAAAGTGCTCATCGCCGTAGGTGAGAGAGGCTTCGGGGTCGCAGGGGTCTCAGCGCCGTTCTACGCGCCTCGTAGGCTGCGCGGCATCATGATGTTTTTGGCCTCGACAGGGGCTGCCGGTTATGAGCCGTGCGCGATCCTCCGTTACATGGTAACTTGGGCGAAGGAGAGGGGTGCCGTGTCGTTCGCCTTTGGTGAAGAGACCGGCGTCAACCTTGAACCGCTGGCTAGACGTGTCGGGGCCTCAAAGGACAGGGACTCCTACGTCATCAGATTTTAGGAGAGCGCCGTGGGCCGCAGTTTCGATGAGATCAATGCCGTTCTCGGTGACCTCATGACCCTCGCTACGGGCAATCCGGTGTTCGCCATTGAGGGCAACGCTGAATCTGCCGCCGATTCCGCCCTTGGGGGCCGAAAGAAGGACGCTCTTGGGTTTGCCCTCAGCACAGCAGGAAGCGCTGCCGCCCCGGTGCTTGGTCAGGTCGGCGGGGCGCTTGGCAAGGCTGCAGGGGGCGCTGGTGGCAACCTGTTCGGAGATGCCGCTGGACAAGTGGGGGCCAAGGCTGGGGAGTTCGTCGGCAGCACTGCTGGTGAGGTCGCTGGGTCCGCTGGGGCGCAGTTTCTGGAGCCCGCGCTGGCCAAGAGCCTCGGCCTGAACCAGCCCAGACCGAATACCCCTCCCGCGACCGCACCCCTCAAGACGGTCGGTACCGGAACTGGTGGAGGTGCGGGGCCGGGTCTCGGGGCTGGTGGCCTTGATGTTCAGGGCGGCACAGCGCCGAAGATTTTCCCCTACGTTCAACCCGCATCTCAGACGGGAAGCGGAGTTGGTGGTCCGCCGCCTGCTGCGCGGTCCATCGGCGCTGCCCCCGCTAACACACAGCAAGCCAGAGGCATCTGACCATGGGACAAGAACTCAGCCAGCTTTGGCAGGGCGCTACCACTTTCGGGGGCGACCTCCTCAAGGGCGACTTCGGCGGCGCTGCGGGTCAGGTCGGCGGCATCCCCGGCGCTATCGGCAAGGACATTGTTGGTCCTACGGGGCTCGCCACGAACCCGATTGCCAACATCACTGGTCCCGGTCAGGGAGTGACCTTTGCGCAGGGCAATCCCGGCGCTCCCGTACCCACTTCAGGCGGGGGTGGCGTCGCTTCCGCACCCTTCGACCTGTCCAAGTTGAACGGCGGGGCTCCCGTCGATGTGCAAGCGCCGCAGCTTCCGGGAGGCACTACGCCCACGGCAGACGGCATGTATGGCAGTGTGGGCGGCACCGCGTCGCCTGACTTCTTGGCGCAGATGACTGGCTCCAATCCCACCGCGACCCCCGGCATGGGTGGCGTTGGACAGGGCGGGGACGCGATCCACGCGGGTCAGGCCCAGCCGGGGGAGTACTACGACAACCTGACGAAGGCCAACCCCAGCAGCGACCTGATGGCGGCTCTGGGCGGCGAGAGCCTGAAGACCACGCCTGACATGCTTCAGGCAGCGCTGGCTCAGATCAGTGGTGGTGTGCCGCAAATGGCCCCGGCGGCGGCTGGTGCCGCTCCCGCAGCGGCTGGAGCAGCCGCCAAGGGCGACTATCTGCACCAGCTTCTGGGGATGGCGACCGATCCGAAGAACCTCCCCAAGGAACTGATGGGGGTTCTGACCGGCGTGAACATGCTGAACGCCAGTAGCGCGGGCGCTGCTGAGCACAAGATGATCGAACAGCAGCTTGGCAACGCAGAGCGTCAGCAGGCCGGTGCCCAGCACCGCATCGATTCGGCTCAGGCGGGCTACCTACCGCAGGAACTGCAGGCGGGCATCGATCTGGCCGAGAACAAGGCTGAAGCCGCGATTCGGTCCCAATACGGGGCTGCTGGCATGTCTGGTTCGTCTGCTGAGGCGGCGGACATTGCTGCCGCTCGGACCCAAGCTGCCATGCAGCGATTCCAAGAGGCCCAGAAGCTGGCCGACCAGAGCATCAACCTCCTGTCCGGCTACAACAGCGAGGTCAGTGGCTACATGAAGTCGCTGATGGAGCAGCAGATGCAGCAGGACCAGATGTTCCAGTCCGCGCTGGGCGACTTCTTCACCGAGATGGGGATGCAACGCCCCGCCACACCCGCTCACACCACTGGCTAAGGGCTAGATATGGCCGACGACCTCTCTCCCGACGTGCTGGCCGCTGCCAAGAAGTGGGGCGTGTCTCCAGACCTGTACGCCGCCGAACAGTCCGCGTTCCCCGGATCGACCATCACCAGCGGTCTGCGCCCGCTCGCCTCTGAACAGGCGATGACGGGCCTTCTGCATTCCGCGCACGTCGCACCTCCGGGGGGTCAGGCGACGGCGCTGGACCTCGTCCTGAACCCCGCCACGCCGCAGTACATGAAGGCCGCTGCTGCCGGGTATCACGACCCGAATTACGCCGCGACGTTTGAACCCAAGAACCTGACGCACGGCTCTCACTACAGCACGGGCGATCACATCCACTACGCCCTGAAGAAGGGTCCGCCGCCGCCTCCCCACAAGCCACCGTCCGCCACCCCCATGACCGACACTCAGGCGGTGACGGGAGTGCCAGCCCCCGCGCTGACCAAAGACCTGAACTCCGACGAAGCCGAGACCGGGAAGCTGCTCGCCAAGCAGGAGGAGGCGTATGGGGAGTACGCCAAGAAGCTGGACGAGTGGGACAAGAAGGCGGACGACATGTTCCCGCGCTACAACGAACTGTTGGAGGCGCGGAAGAAGCTGCTGGAGAAGGAGCCGAAGGTTCCTGACGCCACCAAGCTGCCCGAAGAGAAGCTGCCGCCGATCCGTGACCCCGTGCAGGCTCTGGGTACGTTTCTGCCCATGCTGGCCATGCTGGGCGGCGCTCTCAACAAGCGCTACGCCATGGGTGCCCTGAAGGCCGCGACCGGTGCCATGAAGGCGCAGAAGGCGGGGGACTACGAGGCCCGAGATCAGGCGCACCAGTTGTTCATGGACAACATGAAGGTGGCGATTGAGAACGAGTCGTCGGCCCTGACCCAGTACACGAACGAGCGCGCGAAGTTCAAAGGCGATCTGGACGAGAACATGAACGGCATGGCTGCGATTGCCAGCCAGTTTCAGGACATGGGCATGTCTGCTCTGGTGTCCGAAAAGAAGGTTCAGGCCATCGACGCTATGCTCAAGGCAAGGGGTGAAGTGCTGAACCCGCTGGTTCGCATGTCGCAAGCTGCCATGCTGCAGAACTCCATGCCGATGACGCAGGCCGAGATCGACATGCTGGCGACCCGTTTCAACCTCACCGGCACTCTGCCCCCGCTGGGCAACTCCCGGACAACCGGGTTCGCCCGGAACGCGATCCTGCAAAGGGCCGCTGAACTGTCGGGTGGCGCGGGTGGCGTGGGTGGTCAATTGGCCAACGCTGCCATCGTGAAGGGTGCTCAGGCTTCCGTTCAGTCTCTGGCGAAGCAGGCCGCATCCATCGACCCGTTCATCAATACGACGCAGCAGGAAGGGATGAACGCCCTGAAGCTGTTGCACTCCGGTGGCCCGCAGTTCATTCCGTCGTTCAACAAGTACATCCAGAGCGGTCGGAAGGCTGGCGGCAGCGCTGAGGTGGTGAAGTTCGAAACCTTCCTGCTGACGTTGCGGAACGAGTACGCGAAGATCATGACCGGCTCGACCGGGTCGGTGGCGCAGACCTCCGTGGGCCACATGGCCGAGATCGATGCTATGCTGAACGGGAACATGGCTCCCGGTCAGATCGAAGCGATCATCCCGCAGATGATCTACAGCGCCAATCTGCGGAAGCAGGGCATTCAGGACGAGATGAAGGCTCAGGAGGAGTACCTCCGTGGCCTGTCCGTGGGGCAGCCTGTACCACAGACCCCGAAGCAGGAGAGTGGCGCTCTGGGGACGCAGGGGTACCCGATGCCGATGCCTTCAACCCTGAACGGCCTCATCCCGAATACGTGGTATATGACCTCCAAGGGGCCGCTGCGCTTCGCTGGGCTGGTGGAGACCACTGAGCACGGCAAGAAGGTACAGAAGGTCGATATGCGCGCCGAATAGGAGGCCTTGGTGGCTGAAGGAACCGCTTACAGCTTCGATGAACTGAGGGGCTCTCCCAGCCCGCAGGCAGCGCCCGCAGCCCCCACGGACGCACCCCCTGCCCAGACAAACCACGCTCCTTCCGGCAAGGGCGGGGTTTTCACGCTTGAGGAGATTGGCTTCGCCCCCGGTGCCGACAAGGCGAAGGGTGGGGACTACAAGACCTACAAGCTGCCTTCAGGCGAAACGACCTACAGCGACATTGACGTGGGTGGGGTGACGATCCCGCAGAGCGGCGCTGTGGTGGACCTTCTTCACCGCGTTCCTGAGTACTATCACGAAGGCCATCTGGAGTCGCAAAAGGGTCTGGATGAGATGCGCAAGGCGCGTCCTCGCGGCACCAGCCCGTTCAGCCAACCGGGCGCTGTGGACTTCCTGCTGGGCCAGATGGGGATGCTGGGCGCGATCCCGACCGCCGCCTACGATACGACTGTTGGACGTGCTGCGGATGTGGCGACCGGCGGTCGTGTGCCGACCCGTCTTGCCGGGGAGATCGCCTCCATGGCCACCCCGGTCCTTGGCGAGGCCAAGGTGCTGAAGGGTCTGGGAGAAGCCGCGAAGGCCACCAAGCTGTCGGACATCGGCCCGATGTACCGCAAGGGCATGGGTGCCGCAGAGCAGATGGAGAAGACGCTGGCTGGCATCAAGCGCCCCAGCATCATCGACCGCGCCATGGAGGCCATCAAGCCGAAGCCCGACCCGGCCTACCAGCAGCGCGTGAAGAACCTGAAGGAGTTCGGTGTGACCCAGTTCATGCCGGGTCAGGAAGCGGGTCCGCGCGAGGCCCACATTGAAAGCAAGAAGACCAGCGGACCCTTCACCGGGGAGGGCTACGCCCAGCGCAGTCGCGAGACCCTGCAAGACCTGAACAGGGCCACCTACGACCACATCGCAAAGATCGGTGGTGCGCAGATGCCTCCTGACGCGCCCAAGTACGGCCCTGAGGCTGTGAAGGCCCTCAGGGAGACGCTGCAGGACACCTATGAGCGCCTTCTGAGCAAGGTGCGCATGAACGACCCCCGGACGGTGGACGCGGCTCTGGCGAAGATCAGGACCGATGTGGAAGACGTTCACGGGGACATGTTCCTCGACAAGAAGCACGTTCGGAAGCTGGAGAACCTGATCAACGACCAAGTGCTCCATTTCGTCCAGACCGGCGGCATGGATGGCCAACGGTTCAAACGCGTCGAGAGCAACCTCAACAAGGAAGCGAAGCGCTACATTTCGATGGGGGGCGAGGAGGGGAAGTACGGCGAGGCCATCATGGAGGTGAAGAACGCTCTGCATGAGGCCATGGTCGATTCCTCGCCCCCCGAACTGGCAGCGGCCCTGAAGGCGAACGACAAGGCTTATGCCATGTACAAGCGCGTGAACCGCGCCATGACCAGCACGGCCAATGCTGACGGGGTGTGGACCCCGGCCCAGATGATCGCGTCCTACAAGGCGCTGGACAAGTCGCTGGACAAGCGCGCCTTCGCTGAGGCCGACCACGACCTCGACCGCGTCATGCGCGACGCCAAGGTGGTGATGTCCAACGGCTACCCGGACAGCGGAACGGCTGGCCGCAGCGCTCACATCGTCGCCCCCTTGATCTCGTCTCAGGTGGGCGGGGCTCTGGGCGGGCTGATCCCTGTACCGGGCATGAACCTTGTCGGCATGGCCCTTGGCGGCGGCGCGGGTGGCGTACTGGACGACGTTCTCGCGTCCATCGGGTCGGAGAAGAAGCTGTCGGGTCTGCGCAAATGGTCTGAACGCAGCAACGAGACAGCCGCTGCCCGGTCCCAGCGCGTTCTGCCGGGTCAGCGGCAACGAGCCGCAGCCGCCAAGGGGGTTGCCCTCACCGGAGCCGCCCCCCGTCCTACGGTCAAGCCAGACGAAGACGACAGGTGATCCATGGCTGAAGAGAAGAAGCCCGAGAAGCCGGTATCGCCCGAGTACGCCCGTGCTCTGGAAGCGGAAAAGAAAGACCCCACGTCGATCTCCAACCTGATCGATCCCCGCCTCATGATGCTGGATCAGGGCTATGATTTCGGGCTGGGCCGCGAGGCTTTGTCGCTTCTCCCGTGGCTGTCTCAACTGGATGCGCGGGACAAGCCCGATCAGCGCATGATTCCGGCCAGCACTGGCTTGATGGCCATGCCCGATGATGAGGTTGAGGAGATCATGGCCCCGCAGGCCGCAGTTGCCGATTATCCCCCGTGGTTGGCTGGCAAGGCTGCGCGGGAGAACATGAAGGAGCGGAAGGAGGCCTACGAGAAGGCACACCCCGTGGCCGCTGGCGCTGAAGAACTGGTGGGCGCGCTGCACAGCCCGCAGGCCAAGGCTCTGGATGTTGGAACCAGAGCCCTGTCGAAAGCGTGGGCCGGTCTGGATGAATGGATCACTCGGGCGCTCGCCTCTGGTGTCACCAACGCCGGTATTCAAGGCATCGGGGGGTTCGCTGGCGGACAGGGCGGCGTCAACAATCGGATTTTGCAGGGCGGAGAAGCGGCTGCCATCGGCGCGCTAAGCGGTCTCGCGGCCCCGCTTGCGTCAGAGAAGATGGCCGAGATCGTTCAGAAGTACGCTGGGCGCGGCGGTCACGCTGTGGTCAAGGGCGTGGACGCGGGTATCAACTATTTCGACAAGGGCATGGACCGCCTCGCGGCTACTTTGAAGCCCCGCGAACTGTCCGAGGCCGTACAGAAGGACATCAACGCTGTCGGGAAGGACGTGGAGCGGGATGTTGCGGGTGGTGTTCGCGACATTGAAACCGCTCTGGGTGCTATCCCGGAGCCTGCGCACAAGGCGCGCGTGACGCAAGCCAAGGAGTTGCTGGACCGGGCCGCACAGGGCGGCGCTCGCCTGTTTGACCAGCACTTCGAAAGTTCTGCCCCGCTGTGGATCGACACCTTGAAGGACAAGGTCTCGGAAAAGGGTCTGGAGCAGGCCTACGACAAGACCAAGGAAACCTTGGAAAAGTTGGGTCACGCGGAGCAGAAGGAAGAGAAGAAGCTGGAGGACGAGTTCCGACCGAAGGCCAAGCACAACCGCGACATCCGGCACAAAACGCTGGGTCCGAACGTCGAGGGTGGGCGCATGCACTGGGTACCGGACCCGCGTATTCCCGGATGGGGCCATTTGGAGTATCGTCCCAGCAGCGTAGAGCGGACGCTCCAGCAAATCAGGAAGTGAAATGGCCATCAGGGCGCTCCAAGAGACCGAAGATCGCGCCCCGTTGCGGTTCACGCCGATAGAGGGCCGTCAGGAGGCCGCACAGCCCCAAAAGGACGAGCAGCCGGTACTTCCCCGCCCGAAGCCCGAGAAGCCCGTCAGAGAAGCCCGTGTGGTCCAGTTTCCGACTGCTGAGACAGTTGCGGTCCTATCTCTGCTCATGAAGGCTGTCGGAACTCGCGTTCTGCTGCTGCTGGCGGGGATCGGGGCCTTCGTTCTGGCCATGGTCGCGCTTGAGCACAACACCATTCAATCGATCATCACCAGCGCCCTGTACGACGCCCTCGTCTTTGCGCCTTGCATCTATCTGGCCCTCAGGAGGGAAGCCTAATGGCTGTCGGAATCAACTCAAACTACTGGCTGGAGACGGTCACCCCGCTTGGAAACGCGGGCGTGTTCACCAGCGCCACCCGTGACGCCTACGGCGCGGGCGGTTCGTCTTTCTTGCCAGCCACCACGTCCCAGTGGGCCTACGCCTCGTTTGTGCTGTTCGCTGACCAGACCGGCACGGCACTGCTGCAGGGGTCCCAGAACCCCTCAGGCGGGCCGTGGTACACGGTGGCGGGGACGGCCTCCAACATCGTGGCCAACACGCCCCTGTACCTGTATTCGCCGGTCTGCTTCCAGTTCTGGCAAGTGGTCGTCACCAACGGTTCGACCCCGCAGACCAAGCTGAACCTGAACTTCGCGTTCACGTCGGTGTAGGAGGGGGCCATGAAGGATGACTACGTCCAGACCCTCCCCTACGTCCTGATCGCCTTCTGCATCGCCGCCTACGCCTTCCACGGGTCGGGGGAACTCCTCAATCTGGTGATCGGCGGGTGCCTTGGCGTCATCACGCCGCGCCCTAATGGCGGGAATGGTCAATCGTGAACCGCGACCTTCTGGTATCCGACATCAAGCGCGAGGAAAGCTGCCGCCTGCTGGCTTATCCTGACCCTAAATCTGGCGGTGATCCGTGGACCATCGGCTGGGGCCACACCGGTCCTGAGGTCCACGCGGGCCTCGTCTGGGGTCAGGCGATGGCTGACGAGACCCTCGACCTCGACATTGACCACACTTGTGGCCACCTCGACGTGGCCCTGCCGTGGTGGCGCTCTCTGGACGACATCAGGGCCAATGTGCTGGTCAAGATGGCCTACCAGATGGGGATCGGCGGGCTGCTGGGGTTCAAGCAGATGCTGGCCCACGTCAAGGCCGAAGAGTGGGACCTCGCCAAGGCGGCGGGACTTGATTCGGACTGGGCTCGCGAGACACCCGAGCGCGCCGAGCGCGAAATGACCGAACTGGAGACGGGGGTTCATCAGGCATGAAATTCATCCTCGCCATTCTGAAGTGGCTTGCTGGCATCTGGCTGTCCAAGCCCCCCGCAGAAACGCAGGAGGCAGTGCAGGCCGGAAAGGCCGCAGCCGCCGAGACCGAACTCAAGATCGTGGAGAAGACGGATGCTCAGGTCCAAGCGGCGAGTGTTGCTCGCGATGCTGTCTCTGGTCGCTTTGTCAGCAGCGCCGGGTTGCGCGCCGTTGAACAGACTGACCCCAACAACCGGGACAACGGTTAACCCGGTCTGCACGGTCTGGAAGACGGTGTCCTACTCGTCCAAGGACGACAGCGACATCACCGTCAGGCAGATCATCGCGAACAACGCGGCCCGGAAGCAACTCTGCCCATCTGGGTAAATGGCTGCGGTCGTGGTACACCTTGTGGGTCGCCCCCGTGGCCCCCACAAGGACTAGACCATGAGCATCCTTACAGAAGTGCTTGAGCAGAAGATCAGCCCCTCTCAGGGCGTAGACGAGGCCCTGAAGTGGGCCGAAGCTCTCATCTCCCATTCCCCCGATCTGACCGCGTCGGTGAACACTGCCGTGGCTGATGTGAAGCATGCCGCTTCTAACGCTCTGGACCTCGCAGGGACCGATATCGGAGCGTCTATCTCGGTGATCGTCCCGGCCCTTGAAACGTCTCTGGACGCGGAACTGGCCAAGCTGTCCGGGGGCGTCACCGTCCCCTTTAACAAGTTCATCAACGACGGCGCGGATCGCCTTGTTGCAGCGCTCCACGCCGAAATCGACGCCCACATCCTCAAGTGGAAGGCGTCCCTTGCAACCCCCCCGGCCTCATGAGCGGGGAAGCCCTCCTCTATGAGGCGCGGGAAATCACCCGCCTTCTCCGCTCCATCCTTGAAAGGATCGAAACCATGTCTGCTGCTACCGACGCTCTCACCGCCGCCGTCAACACCCTGTCGGCCTCTGTCACCTCTCTCCAGACTGCTGCGGCTGCTGCTGAAGCTGCCAAGGCCAATGGTGCCGCCGACGAGGCCGCTGTGACTGCTGCCACGCAGGGCATCCAAGCTGCTGCCGCTTCTCTGGCCAGCATCGCAACCGCCCTGACCCCGACCGCTTGATTAAGCAACGATTAAGCCCCTCCGGTTAATTCCGGAGGGGTCTGTTACATGTGGGGGTGATATGAGCGATGGAGCGATACCCACATGGGCGGATATCGTGGCCTTGGGAGGTGCGGCATTGTCAGCAGCTTACAGTTGGGGCGTGGTCGGTCAGAAGGTGAAGAGCCTTGAGGACGACCTGAAGGAACAGAAGAAGGCGCACGACGCCTTGACGGCTTCAGCCACCCAGATGAGCCAGAGCGTTGTCCGCCTTGAGTCGGGCATGGCCAGCATTGAGAAGCTCCTGACAGAGGTCAGGAACGCCGTCCTCTACAAGCCTCACTAAACCTCAACCACCTTGGTCTTCGCAGCCTTCGCGTGACCGCCCATACGGGCGCAGTCTTTCGCCAGAGTTCCGTCCTTGTAGTACATGCGCTTCTCGGCAGGGACGCTGGCCCCACCCTTGGATGCAAATTCCAGCATCTTCTCGCGCGGCATGGCAGCAAAGCCTCTGCGCGCCTTGGGTTTCTGGATCACTTGATCAGTCATTGGTCTCTCACTGGGTTGGGATCAACAGGCGGAATGCGTTCTCCCCTTCCGGGATCATCGGCAGGGTCAACCACAGCCCGTCATCGCTGACGAACGGTTCGTTGAACTCGCCTTGCGGCTTGAAGCGACCCAACCACCGCATCATCACACCACAGTCGGCGCAGCGAGCCGCGATGTCCGTGTGGATGATGTTCGTTCCCGGCTGGGTCAGTCCGGCCACGTCGTATTCGATGTTGGCGTGTTCGCAGGCGGTGGTCTCTTCGGTCATGGGGGGGGGCACTCCTTTACGGTCAAGGTAGCCACTCAGGGCTACACATTCAAGCGGTAG
>Ga0007829_10000229_pt1 | contig 10944 bp, 18 predicted proteins | sample CryBogCBE03Jun09_FD_57987 | JGI IMG/M metagenome (GOLD analysis project Ga0007829, IMG submission 57987) | Freshwater microbial communities from Crystal Bog, Wisconsin, USA - CBE03Jun09 | ecosystem: Environmental > Aquatic > Freshwater > Lake | place: Crystal Bog, Wisconsin, USA | collected... | reverse complement strand
GCAAGTATATTAACGATCTTGATAAACTTACAACAAAAGTCGTAGCTGAAAAACAACCTGAAAAAATAGAAGATGTTAAGAAATTAATCGAAGAGTATGTTACAAAATACGCTAGGAGAATTTTGGATCTCGGCGGCGGCGGTGGATCAGTGGCTCAGCAATTTGCCAATGGCGGTACAATGAATGGTAATCTTAATGTTACCGGACAGTACCTCTCCGGTGGTGTTGATCTTGCTAGTATTATTGCAAGTAATTTTAATACAGGTAATTTTGCTTTTAGTGGTAGTGAGATTTATACTGTAGATAATAGCGATATAATTATAGGTAGTAATATTGTTCCATCGAGTAATACTTTTAGTTTAGGTTCTTTAGGCAATCCTTTTGATACACTTTATCTAGCAGCAAATTCTTTATCTCTTGCTTCTAATTCCCCTGGTGCTTCAGCTCTAACTATAGAAAATGATGGTAAAAATTTTAATATTCTTAACGGTGGTTTACGCTCGTTAGAATTATATACCGGTGGTTTACTATTAAGTGGTAATAATATTGGAGCCGATCCTATGGCTAGTGGATTACCTATGAATATAGGTACTAACGGCTTACCTGCTGTTAATTTCCTTGCACCTTTGAGTGCACAATCTAATACATATTTAAATAGTGTTACAGCAACTAAAGCGCAAATAGGTAAATCGTTTTCAAACTTTACAGATATTTCAACTGTTACAAATACAACAGCTATTAGTGCTGATTTTTCAAAAGACACGCTCATTCATCTTCATGCCTATAAAAATGGAACAATTAATTCTGTATCTAGCCCACTTAAAATTGTTCCTATCAATTTTACTGCAGGGAGTACGGTTGATATTCTTATCTTTAACCCGTTGCCTAGTAACGGTGTTGTTTATGTGGACTGGGGGGGTGTATATGCTACATTCCCTAACTATCAAAATTCAAATGGAGCTCCATATATTGTTGCTCTAAGTAGTATAGGTACAACACAAACCTATCACTTTAGATACATCTGTATTGACGGTACGCTAGCTAACACATTTATTACAACATAACTAATTATTAGTATATTTTCTTGTACGGCGGTGAATACAAGCACCTCTACCTTCGGCGATAATTTGTGCACGAGTTTTGTACACGGTAACCGGAGCAGGATCGAGCTTCTTTTTATTCAAAAGCTGATCTACAATCTCTTTGATCGCGCGCATCATATATGATAAAACTATTTAGTGACCCTTGTCACTAAATTTATCACAAAGAGAAACTTTTAGTTAAAAAAGTTTTTTAGGCGTTGTATACGATAACGGGACCACCAGCGCTACAAGCAACTCCAGTAAACGGGCCGTAGATAATACCAACAGTTGAAGCAATTGAAACGCCAGTTATAGCACCAACAAAGCTTCCAGTAGCTGTAAGGCCGTTGAAGGTTGCATTTGTACCGAGAATCTGTAAAGCACCAAATGTACCGTAGGCCGAACCACCAGCTGTAATTGTTGTAAACCCCCCCTGACCTACGATAAAGTCTTCAGAGTTTACTACATAATTAAGAGTAGCGAACTTTGGATAGATACTAACAGCAGTAAGAGAAGGTGGCGGGTTATTAGGTGACCAGAAACTACCTGAAAGGGGTTGGGTACCGAGTTTAACGTCAGAAGGAATATAGGCTTGGGTATTATCTGGCCATGCATTGTCAGTTACTACAATAGATGAAATTGCAGGAAAACGACTATCACCGACAATCTCAACATATATACCTTGTTCGTATTGAGAGCGATTTACTACGTAAGACGGATTGTAAGAAGCATATGCTAAGGGAATCTGTGGTTCAGTCATAATAAGTTATAATTATTTAATGTTGAATACTGTTTTTTTGTATATAAAATATCTATATGCCGGACAAATATATTATATTTCACATTGATGGAGGAGCAGGTAAAAACATTATTGCTACAGCTGTCTGTCGTTCAATCAAGACTGCTTATCCTGAACATAAGCTTGTTGTCGTAACAGCGTGGCCGGAGATCTTCTTACATAATCCGAATGTATACAGAGTATATAAGTTTGGCAATCTTCCTTATTTTTATGATGATTATGTAAAGAACAAGGAGTCAAGGATTTTAAGACTTGAACCTTATCATACAGAAGATTTTCTCTACCGCAGAAAGCACCTCAGTGAAATTTGGTGTGATCTATTCTGTATTCCAACAACTGGTGAAAAACCTGAACTCTTTCTTACACAAAGAGAGCTTATGTATGTGGAGAAAAATCTTCAGAAAGACGGTCCTATATTATTAATTCAATCATCAGGTGGAGCTGAGAATCAGCAACATCCTTATAGCTGGGCTAGAGACCTCCCACCATCTATAGCCCAAGATGTTGTCAATACAGTATCGGGTAATTTTAAAAAGATACTTCATGTAAGACGCGAGAATCAACCTGAGCTCATTAATACAATTCGTGTAACAGATAACTTACGTAACCTTTTCTGTCATGTAGTATTAGCTGATAAGATTCTTGGTATTGATTCCTTAATTCAACATGCCGCAGCAGCTTTTGGTAAACAAGCAACTGTTTGTTGGATTGCAAATGATCCTGATGTATTTGGTTATAAGATACATAAGAACATTATAGCTGAAGGACATAAAAACTTTGGTCATCAAATTGATCATTATCTCGATCAGGCTGATTGGATTGGTAGTAATTTTTATCAATGTGATTACTCCGATCTTAATCAAATCTTTAATAGGGAAGAAATTGTTGAGTCCTTGCTAGGAACAAAGGGTGGCGAATTATTATTTGATTTTGATGTTAATAATCATACAATAACAGTATAACCATGATATTCTTTAATTCTTCTATGCCCCGGTCGATGTCGACCTTGCTACAATGTATTCTTAATCAAAATCCTGAGATCTGTGCAACACCTACCGATGGTGTTTTAGAATATCTATACGGCGCTAGAGCGAATTACACATCAACACCCGAGGTAAAGGCAATTGATGTTGAAGTAGCTGAACGTTCTTGGCGTGGGTTCTGTTGGGGTGGTCTTGAGGGATATGCAAAGACATATACCGATAAACCTAATATTTGTATTAAAACACGAGGCGCTACTATTCATCACGGCTGGTTTAATAAGTTTATGCCCTATGATATGAAGTGTATTGTCATGGTTAGGAACATGAAAAGCATTATTAGTTCTATGGAGAAGCTCTATAGGGACAATCAAGAATATCATCAGGAGATTCAAAATCATGCGCATATGACGGGTACTAATACGGCGAAGAGAGTAGATCAGTGGTTTGCAAGTCCTCCTGTTGGACTCGCTCTCGAACGACTCAATCAATGCTTCCATGAAGGCCTCAATAAGAATTTCTTATATGTTCGTGCTGAAGATCTTACAAGCTATCCTGATCGAGAAATGAATAAAATTTATAATTATCTCGATCTTGAGCCTTATAAGCATGATTTTAATAATGTTGAACAAACCGTTAAAGAGGATGATTCGGTATACGGATTGGCATCAAATCTTCATACTATTAGAAAGTCTGTTAAACCATTAACACCTGATTACGATAAAGTTCTTGGACCACAAATCTGTGATTGGATTGATAATGCACATCAAAGTTATCAACGTTTATTTGGTTATATTAAATAAATATCTATGTGAATAGCATAGATGAAAATAGTAGAGAGCCTTTCTTCAATAATGTTTACGGTAAGCTAGTATTGTATATACTAGCTGCCTCTCTTACATCACTTGGCAATGACCTAGGTCATTATACATGCCATGATTCAGGATGGGAGGATATTACACCTGTTCACTGGGCAACAATTATTATTAATCTCGTTGTACAAGGCCTAATTGCTTGGAGAGCGTATATTGATGGCTCGGCAGAAAAGCAAAGAGAATATATTATTTCAAAAGATAAATGACATTTAAAGAATACTTAAAAACAGAAGAAGGTCGACGTAGAGCTATTAATCTCTATAGAAAACTTAAAGAGAGAAAGGGACTGGTAAAGAAAAAACATAAGTTACCACAAACTAAAGACTCTAGACATACTGATAGCAGCACGTTAGGTTCTTCTGCCTCTCTACCTGCTGATAGCCCAGAACAACCATCGATGAGTTGAAAAATATATAAACAAGAATAAATCTATTATATGTCAACCAATACATCAACTGTCCTAACTGAACTTACCACTTCTTTCGCTGCTGATGCAGAAAAGTTTTATACAGGAAATAATGCTGCTGGAGCCCGTGCACGTAAATCTCTTCAAGAGATTGTAAAATATGCACGAGCAGAGCGTAAAAATATTCAGGAAACAAAAAACGCTAGAAAAGTTACAAAGTAAACTTTACTACTAATATCTACAAAAAAAGCGCCCTTAAGGGCGCTTTTTTTTATTCAATATTTTTAGCTTCTACGAAACCTTCTTCGATAAGGTATTGTGTAAGACTGAGAAGCTCATCATCTTCAACATCATCATCAATATTAGCATGTTCAACGTAAATAGACGTTTGACCTTTTGATTTTAAAACGTCAATACTATACTCTATACCTTTAAACGTAATATCAAAAGATTTACCTATCATCAGTCAGCTCTTCCTAAAAGCTGAAGCGCTTTTGATGCAGATAGAATATTAAGGTAAAAAGTTCTACCATTTTTCTCATAAACAGTTCCCCACTCAAGTGAGTTTGATTGTAACTCTTTTTGTATGCTACCAATATTATTCCAACCGTTCAGTTCAAAAGCAAGCTGAGCATCAGCTAGAATTTTCAAATCTTTTTTAAGTGTATCGCTTGACATTATAATAATTTATTATCGTGATCGACGATTGGCAATAAATTGTCCCTTTTTATTACGTCGACGCTTAATTGTTTTCTTTAGCGGCTTTATGACAGTCTTTACGCTCTTCTTAGTGTCAGACTTAGTTATCTTTTTAGCTTTCAGATTCTTTGCTGTTCGAATAGCTGTACCAATTTTTGTAAGCCAATCCTGATGATTACGATCGTAAAGTGCACTCATTGCTTCATTAACTAAAAATTCTATTCGTTTGAAAATATACTCCTTATGATCAGCATGATAATCACCACGAACCAGTTCCTGAATGGTAAGCAATGCATTTTCAATATTATCTTCACCTCCACGTTCGTAAGAAGATTTAACAAGAGTATCAGGTTCATAGCTCATGTAATATAACATCTTAGCCTTAATATTAATTTTCTTGAGCAACCTATTATTATGAAGATTGAATTTACCAAGAATAGGATGGATAGAAGCCTTTACAACAAAAGGTGTGAGATTATTATAAATAATTTTGGCTACTTTAGCTTCAATGGATGGTGACGTTGTATTCATTACGACTTAATACTAGGCGAATTTGCACCTGATTGCAACTGAATAATTTCGATCCCATAAAATTTAAATATATCCAAAGCACGCATATCCTTAGTGTAATTATCTCGATAGACAACTTTCTTTATTCCATGGGAAATAATTTGTCGTGCACAACATGAACATGGTAACAACGTACATGCAATCAATCGACCTTCCCCGCGCTTAAACAAGGAGAGTAAGTTTGTTTCAGCATGTAAGATATACGGGCGCCTTCCATCCCGATCAGCCCAAAAGTAATCTGACATTGTTGTACCAGGCGCTAGACCATTATACGCTACCCCAAGTACTCTATTATCATAATCTAAAGCACATGCCCCTACTTGAACGTAGGGGTCCTCACTTCTCATAGCAGCTGTCTCAGCTAAAGCTAAAGCATATTGTTCCCAAGAAGGTCTCATAATTAAAAATCTAAATGCAAAACGGAATACGTTTTGATAAGCTTAGAAATAGGATCCTGTATAGTGTACCCGGTCAAAAGTAGTGAATGATCCTTTTTGATATCAAGATTATACTTCTGCTTCATATCAATATTTATAATGTCTAATTTATCGTTAGTAACGTAGGAGATGGTGTTAGTGGTACCGGCAAATATACTGCAAATAGATAAACTTAATGCAGCAATAAACGCTTTATTCATGTTACCGTTTATAATAGGCTTTCTTTTTCTTAAATGCAAATTGATAAGGCCGACTATCAGGATCGTAAACCTTACACTCCTTACGTCTTTGCTGATACCAAATATATTCTTCTTTTGTGAGAACTACCTTTTCTATTTTCTCTTCTCTGTACATGCTTACAACCGAATGCTCTCTGGTTTTGTAGAGCGGATATAGACCTCTCCGTAAACCTCTAAGATACCCATCGCAGCTTGAAATTCACGTTGCGACATTTTATCCCAATCTTTGAGCTTTTTATACGTCTCATCAGCCATCATCTTATAGTGATTATCTCTGTTTTCCTTCTTAGCATGTTTAATAGCATCTTTATATGGTTTCATTTTAGCCTTATAATGAATAGCTGTGAGAAGACTGTAGCCACCTTTCTTTCTGGTCATCGCTTCAATTTTAACGGCTCCAGCTAAGCGCTTGTGAAGAAATTCTAAAAATGATTCTGTTGTATTTAATGCAGATTTAACTGCCTCCATTAATGCCTCTAATCTCATAGAATTATTTATTCGAATTTATTTTTTAAATTAAAATATACAGATTTGCAAAGACTAAAGAATTCTCTATCTGATAAGTCCATCTTTGCCTGATTATACTGTTTTAACACCAATTGGATATTATCTTTGTGATAACCTAACTTGGAATCTATCCTATCGACCGATACTGTGCTTATCTTCGCATCGGCACATAAAAACAACGGCTGCCCTGATAAAGCACATTTTTTATCTTGTGCATTGTATAACGTACAAATATCGTCTGGCGTAATGCTTACTTCAAGATCTCTGAGCTTAGCATTATTAATAATGTTTGTCCAAAGTCTCGCAGGTACATATTGATGTATTAATTTTGGTTGATTTTTGCGTATACCTAGTTGACGAACTCGAAGATGTATAAACTGAACAGGCTTATTGAGAGCATCGGCGCAAATTTGCGCACCATGTTTTGAATAATGATCTTTTATAAATTCATCATCTGAAACTACATGTTGTATTCTCCATTTTTCGATGCGTTTAAGGTGGCCGCATTGTCGGCATCCCTTGCCTTTAAGGTGCCTGTAAGCATTTTGTTTAAACTGACCATGCTTGCTACATATAGCTATAATATCTTTTGTATGACCGCTGTACTTGCATAGGGAATAATCGTATAGATTACCGTGAACCGTTATAGCGTCCTTTATGAACTGATCAGTATCATACCCTACTTTCATAAATCAGCTACGCCTCGCAAGAGGTGCATGCAAGAATAGAGCGCGCAAGCAACTGACTAGGATTTGCACTACGCTGATAATATAGGCTCTTTATACCTTGCTCCCACGCAAAGATAATAAGCTCATTGACATCTTTTGGTTTTGTTTCGGGTGGAATCATTAAGTTTAATGATTGACCTTGATCGATATATTTCTGCCGTGCTGCAGCTTGTATGACAATTTCTTTTTGCGAAATTTCACCAAATGTTTTAAATACATCCTTTTCTTCCTGCGTTAAAAAGTCTAAATGTTGAACCGATCCTCCATGTTTAAGAATTGATAACCAAGTATCGTCGTCGTGTTTATTTTTTTCTTTAAGAAGCTTTTTAAGGTAAGGGTTTCTATATGTAAACTTACCCTTTGCAAGATCTTTTGTATAGTACGTCGAATCGAGAGGTTCAATAGAAGGTGAGACTTGACCAAGAATAAATGATGAGGATGTAGTCGGTGCAACAGCTAGTGTCGTCGTATTTCTACGCTTATAACCTTTAAGAAGAGGTGGTTCGCCTAATAAAACCGCAAGCTGTTCAGTGGCATGGTCCGCTTTCTCTCTAATATGCTTCCAAATTTGACCATTAAGCATTTTAGCAGTCATGGTTTCAAATCCAATCATTTTCGATTGAAGAAGCGAATGCCATCCAAGTACTCCGACACCAAGTGCTCGATGATTAACAGCGAAATTACGAGCATGTTCCATAAATTTAACACCTTCTGTTTTGATAATAAATTCTGTCATTACAGCATCTAGGAAATAAACCAGAGTTTCAACAGCATCAGTATCTTTCCATTCATCCCAATGTAATAAATTTAAAGACGATAAATCGCAAACAAACGATTCATCTTTTGATGAAGGTAGAAAAATTTCGCTACAAAGATTACTTGCATTAATCCTCATGTTCTTATCTTTATAGATCTGTGGTTTATTATTGTTAGCATTATCAGTGAAAAATATATATGGATATCCAGTTTCAAAACGCTTTTGAATAATCCTACCCCAAAGCTTTCTCTTATCCTTATCACCGTCAATCATAGATTTCATCCAATCATCTGATACACACACGCCAATTGAAAGATTTTGAATTTCATCACCTTCGCCGCGAATTTTAAGAAATTCTTCAATATCTCCATGATCCACTGGGAGATAGGCTGCAAATGATCCGCGGCGCACGTTACCTTGTGAAATGTAGTTTGTCAATGATTCAAAAACAGTTAATTGATGATGCACGCCTGTTGCCTCGCCTCCTGTAGAAATGCTAGCGCCCCGCGGCCGCACGTCACCAAAATAACCTGAAGTACCGCCTCCTACCTTCGACATGACCCCTACTTCAGCCATCTTATAGAGAATAGAATCCATATCATCTTCTATATGCGAATTAAAACATGATATCGGCATTCCACGCTTACGTCCGAAATTTGACCAAATCGGTGAACTTAAGCTGAACCATCCTCTCGAGACGTAGTCTTCAAACTTATCAGCAAACCCTTTAACACCTAGATACTTCTCAGCAATTTTAGCGATATCACTAATACGCTGTTCGGCAGTCTCACCTTCTAAAAGATAGCCTCGCTCAAGAAACTTACGCGAATCTTTGTTAAGCCAATAATATTTTTCTGTTACCATAATTTTATTATAATTTATAAATTTGCAATTTCTAGCTTAGAATAAATCGTCTTCAGAAAAACTTTGCGACTTCTTTGAATAATTTACTGGTCTGGAATGAAAAAAATCTGTTAAGTTGTTGCCATGTAACTCCTCGTTGAACCAGTTCGAAGCTTTTAACAGCTCTTTATCAACTTCAAATGGTCTATGAAAGCCAATACCCTCTAACGACTCATTAATCCTGTTCTTAATAAACTCCTTAAGAAGAGGGGCATTTAGATTTTCTTCATTAATATCGTTTAACATCCAATCAACAATTTTTGCTTCAGCTTTAAATGCTTCGTGAGCTTCATGAAGAATCTTATCTTCAAGCTCTTTATCGAAGAGCTCAGGATACTCTTCTCTGATTGTATTGATAATCTTCGTACCAACAAGACCATGAATGTTCTCCTCATTGCGTGTATACTTTACTTGTTGATCGGTATCCTTGAGAACGTTCTTAAAACGTGCAAACCAATTGATAACGTAGAACTGACTGAAGAGTGATACGTTCTCAATAAGAAGAGTAAAGAGAGCAATAGCATAGAGATACTGCTTCTTAGAATCCTTAAAACAACGCTTTGTATATTTCTTAAGATACTTTACTCGGCCTTGAATCCAAGGAAGTTCTAAGTTCTTTTCAAAGATATCCTCTAAACCAAGCACGGAAAGAAGACGCTCGTAAGCATTGTTATGAATAACTTCTGTATTAGCCATAACATATCCAAGATCATAGATAGAGGGATGTGGGAGATTATCACCTAAACGTGCCCAGAATGTCTTAACTGATACTTCAATCTGACCAATAGCTGAAAGAACTCTAATTACAGCCTCTCTCTCCTGATCGGTTAAATTAACTTTAAATTGTTGAATATCGGACTTAAAGCTGAATTCCTTATCTGTCCAGAAGCCATTGTGCATTGCCTCCACGAATTCTTCTGTCCATTTATAGTTGTTTGGTTTGCGGCTAATTTGTTCGTCAAAGATCATAGTGCTTAATAGTCGAGTTTATTTATTAGGTTCTCACAGGCCATCTCTTATGTACGATGAAACTTTAGTGTAAAAATCTATACATATATTAGCCTAAATAACGGCTAAAGCAATTAGTTTTTTACAAATTTATAAAATAACTTAACTCGTTATAAATTAAATGCTTACAACCATTCCTGCATCAGAATTCCAAGCTTGAGAATTATACTTTGAGGTATAGCGCTGAACTTTCTTTTTTGGTTTATAATCTACAATACGATAAGGATTTTCAGTTGTATAATGCCACGAATAATCCCTGAGATGCTTAGTAACTTCTGACATTGTCTTGTATGGTGAGCATAAAGAAGCACCCCATGCCTTTCCCGTCCAGCGTTCAATGACGTATTGATGCATTAGTCTTTCTTTTTTGTGCTAATAAAACGGCCTGGCCGTGAAAAGGAATAATACAACATGGCAGAAGCAAACCAAGTTTCAATAGTATATGGAATATGAAAGTTAAACAACGTATTAATTGCGGCAATTAAAGCAATTGGACAAATAATAAACAAAAAGATAGCAAATACAATAAGACTAATACCGGAGATAAGTTTCATACTCCTATAATAATTTAATAATTAAATAAGGCAAGCAAGCATTTGTCTATTTAAGTGCGCCAGGAGAGACTTGAACTCTCGACTCCAAGCTTAAAAGGCTCGTACTCTGACCAACTGAGTTACTGGCGCGTTAAACATTAAAAGACTGACATTCTTTTAATGTTTTTAAAATTGTAAGATTGTTGAGTTGCTTCGTTATAATATCAATTTTAGCTCGTTGTACATTATATGCAATAGGATTCTTCGGATCGAGGTATAAATTATATTCTGTTAAAAAGAAATCGGGAAAATAATTATGCGTAGTACCATTAAGATCTGTCCACGGTATTGGTTGCGTTGGCCGTATCCACGCGATATTAAGTTCATCCAGTCTTTTTGCTAGCGCTTCTTCCCAAGATGA
>Ga0007829_10000208_pt1 | contig 11350 bp, 4 predicted proteins | sample CryBogCBE03Jun09_FD_57987 | JGI IMG/M metagenome (GOLD analysis project Ga0007829, IMG submission 57987) | Freshwater microbial communities from Crystal Bog, Wisconsin, USA - CBE03Jun09 | ecosystem: Environmental > Aquatic > Freshwater > Lake | place: Crystal Bog, Wisconsin, USA | collected... | reverse complement strand
TTACAATATTGGAATCACGGAACCTATACAGGTCAGATACCATCAGAAATCACAGCAACCACGGCTGCTATTGTATTCTTAAAAGGATTAGCACAAGGATATGTTACTCCCAGTGATCAAGGACCTGTAGGATCCTTATTTGATAACATAACGAATATTTTAACCAACGGTGTTGGAGGAATTACTGATAGTGTTCAACCAGACGGATTGCCTAGTAATAACGCAACTATAGTCAGCGATTATAATTTATTACAGGCCAACAAGGCTAATATGCAGGCTGCTGTGATTGATTACATCACTACAAATTATCCGTCTTTGCAATATAGTACATCGACCTGTATTAGAGATGTTGGTTATATTATTGACAGTGTTAGTTTTGACTTATTGCATTCTGGTAATTTACAAAGTATCAAATCTGGTGTTTATTATTATGGTTATAATTCTGGGTCGACTGCAATCCCCTCAGAAATACTGCAAACTACTGCGGCTTATAAATTTATAAACACTATTATTCCCAAGATAGTCACGGGCCAATTAATTGCCAATCCTTATCAGACTGCTGTTAAACAAGTTGTAGCTGGAACTCCTGCTTCGGCAGATGAGATACGTATACTGCAAGATAATTTAGATGTGATAACAGCTATTATCACAGACGGCCCAAATGTAGCAAGTGCTAAAACTCCACAAAATCTTACAGAGTCATCTAATCCAAATGTTCTTAATGCTTGGAATTATCTGCAGGCCAATCGTAGTTTTATACAAGCAGAAGTTGTGGCATTTATTGCAACGGTGTTTAATGGTACATTTGTTTCTAATCAACAAAAGAGTTATAGAGACACAGGCATTCTTATAGAAAATGTAGCCTATGATATTGCATTTGGCGGCAATCAAAAGAGTGTAGAATCTGGGTTGTCCTTCTGGAATGGTCCAGTGAGCTATATTGCCAATAGTATTTTCCAATGTACTGCGGCTATCAATTATCTTAACAATCTAATTCAGGCAGTAATTTTAAATGCTCCCTGTCCTGTACTGACTCCGGTCGCAGGTATACCACAGGCTAGTCAGGTTATTAATACGGTAATGACAAATGGTCAAATAGCCAATACAAGTATTGCAAGTTGTTTTAATATTATAACCAACATCATCAATCAAGGACCGAGCGTAGCTCCTGTGAGTTATACCAGTGCTGGCCCAGATGCTGCCTATGTTAGTGCAGAAATATTGATGCAGGCCAACAGACAGTTTATTCAAGAAAATACATTAAACTATATTAATTGGAATCTAGTCCAACCCCAGCCTGCCGGATATCTACCTTTTAATCAAATTAAATGTGCTCGAGACACTGGTATTATTGTAGATAGTCTTGCTGCCGATTTGCTGTATCCTACTGCATCATTTAGTCAAAGTACTTTCTCTGGATTGCAATATTATGCACAGAATGGATACACTGGTTATATTGGATCAGAACTAACAACTACCACAGCCGCTATTTCTTATCTACAGACCATAGCCGCAAAAGTTATTCAAAACATAACCACTGCTACAGATGCTATTGTGGGAATCACACGCTATTCTACTGCTACACAATATACAAGCATTCAACCAGCAACACAGTCGGAAGTAAATGTTCTTAACACAGAATTTGGAATTATACTTAGTATACTCGGGGGGAACACCACAGGGTGGACAGATAAAGTAATTGCTAATTCCGCAGCCAGCAATCTTCTCAGCGTACAAGATGCCTATAACAATCTATTGTTGAATACAGCCTATATGCAGGAAGAAGTCTATCAATATATTGTCAGTCCCAGTGGATTGAATTATAGTCCTTCAAGTTTTAATACAAGTACTTGTAAGCGAGACATTGGTTATATAATTAACAGCGTGGCGTTTGATTTATTACACGGTGGAAATAGACAAGCTATACAAAGTGGTCTAAGTTATTACCAGCAGAATCCTAGTGTAACATTGATTCCTAAAGAATCTACAGCCACTACGGCGGCATTTAATTTCTTAGGAACTGTTATAGATAGTCTAATTACAGGAGCTAATTATAGTCCATTACAAATAAAAATAGCTCCTGTTTTAGGATTACCTGTAGGATCTGCTAACGAAGTATCAACTATAAATGCCGCAATTAATACATTGACAAATATTGTTACCAACGGTCCGACCGGTTACAGTTTTAGTCCAATTAATATTACTGCATCAGCAACAACTAGTACAATCAATGCCTACAACATCATAGAGGCTAACAGATCATTCTTGGTAGCTGAAACTTTGGCCTATCTCAACAACACTTATAACAGTGGAGCATTCTACTATAATCAAGAAAAATGTTATCGAGATATAGGACTAATGGTTGACGCAGTCAGCCAAGATATTGCCTTAGGCGGAAATCAACGTAGTGTAGAAGCAGGATTATCGTACTGGAGTCTTGGTACTAATGTGATTGCTGGTGAAGTATCAACTACCACTGCGGCTATAAGCTATATTGCAGATATATGCCAACAGATCATAGCCAATCAACCTGTGGCAGTGATCACAGGAACTAATACTGCACAAGTAATCAACACATTCTTCCAATACGGTGGAAATTATATGCCCCAACAAGCAGTGGCTCGTGGGTTCAATATTATAAGTTCAATAATTGCCGGAGGTCCAAGCGTAGCGCCTCCTGTGTATGAAGGCAGCGGATTAATTGCACTCACGGGTGTTAATGCAGATGATGTTAAGATATCGCCTACGGTGACATATATATCTACCATTAGTACAGGAACTTATTTGTTGGGATTATCTCAACCAACTATTGGATTTGGAAACAACGCAACATTATATTTTGGTGACACCTATGTGTGGCCATTACAAGATGCTCAGGTAGAATCTATTAGTTTGATACAAACTGGTGGTAAGAAAACCTGGGATAGTCGTAAAGTTGACCCCATAGGTGGAATGGGTGGAAGCCTAGTTGACGGTGCTGTGGTCAGCGATCGATCACCAATCCAATCATTTGTTTATGATGCCTATACACAAGTTACCCAAGGCGGTAAAGGCATACATATTACCAACAATGGTTATGCACAGTTAGTGTCTGTGTTTACTATTTTCTCTAGTATCGGTGTTCAGGTAGACAATGGCGGTATTGCATCCATTGTTAACAGTAATGCCAACTTTGGTGATCTTTGTTTGGTTGCTAAAGGATATGGATTCAGAGCATTCAGTGGAACGGTATTCAACCCTCCCAACAGAGCATACCCATTTAGTCCTGTGGTCACGGGATCACCTGGACTTGATCCTTATTATCCCACAGGATACTGGCCAAATGCACAAGGTCAGATCGAAGTGTTCATACCCGATTTGAATAACCGTCCTCATATAAGTTTGGTTATGGAAGTTGTTCCACCAGAGCTAGTCTATGATAATGCCAATAGTGTATACAAAGCATATACCAATGCCTATGGATTCCCTGGATTCTTAAATGCTCAACCTAGTACTGGTACACTGGTAAAAGGAGCAATTGAATTAAAAGACATCGATACTACTGATGTCTATATAGGTAACAGTGTTTATATCGTAGACCAATTTGGTGGACGTTCTGATCCATTCCCTTACATACACGATGAATTTGGTAGTTACATAGACATCAATGGTAATGTGTTGGCAAATCAAACTCCCGGATCTCCAGGATTTGCAGGAATTGCCAATCCTATCTATGGTATCCCTTATGCAGACACAGGCACGGTAGTATCAGATATTAATTTTAATAGTATTGTTTTAAACAAGGCGTTATTGGCCGGAGCCAGTTATCCAGATAACAAAACTTATTTTAATATCTATTTCTGCGGTAATGCGTATTATACAGTTCAGACCAGTGATATTGCATCTCAACCGTATGCTCCTAATTTAAATATTTTAAGTGCAAATTCTGATCCTTATTATCAAGGTCCGTCGACAAATCAAGTTTCACAACACGTAGATAGTTTGAATCATTTAAAAACAGTTGTAGATCAGATTATTAACAATACATCAGTAACACCTACTACTGGTAATTCGACTAATCAAATATTTTTACCAACAGTAATTGGTGGCAGTGGTGCTCAGGCATTTATTGATCTAAGATTCGGTTATCTAACATCGATTATTGGAGCCGCAAATATTAATGCCGCTGAATCTATTGTTCCAAGTGCACAGATTGCAAAAACAGGAACCATACCATCAGGGGCTGGAAGTGCTATAACACTGATACAATCAAATATTGATTTTATGGCAGCTGAAGTATATGCCTATGTTTTACAGACTTATCCCTCAATTTTAAATACATCTAACTATCAATATAGCAAGTGTCGTCGAGATGTTGGATTGATCTTACAACAATTGATCTATGATTTAGAAACAGGCGGTAATTACAATATGGTATATTCTGGTCTAAGCTACTGGAGCCGTCCTGGAACATATCATGTGATCAGTTTAGGTGAAGCAGTTAATGATCCAACACTATTCCCAGATGGCTCTATAGTAAACTTCTATCAACGCAGTTATATTTCAGCCAGTGGATATGTATTTGAATATGTAGGTGCAGGTAGTAATTACGGAGCACTACCACAGTATGGTATTGCCGATCCTATACAGAAGCAAGAAACTATTCAATTAAATAGTGGTAAGGTGTTCTTTACTTCTACTGATCAAAACGGAGATTTCCGTATTGGAACGAATTTAGTTATTAGCCAGGCAACTGGTGTAATATCTGGAAGGGTGTTTACGCAATCATTGTTTGCCAACATGACACCATTTATATTAGCAATTCAAGGATAACAAATGGCACAATTACCATTAAACACATTTAAGACCAAGACTAAAATACTTGGAACAGACACAGGTACTCACGCTGTGGTATATGTAGCCCCTATTGGTGTTACAAGCATTATACTTATGGCTCAGGTATCAAACTTAGATACGTCAACACATTATGTGAATTTTTTCCATTATAGAAATCGACCAGTGCTAGCAGATTCGCAAGGTAACGGTGCTCAGTCTGGAAACACTTATAGTCCACTGGTGGTAAACTATGCTATCCCCAGCGCAGATGCAGGAACACCGCTAAGTGGGAAAATGATCATTGAACAACTAGATAAAATAGTAGCCTATGCAGATACTACCAGCACATTACAATTAGTATTAAGTGTTCTAGAAACAGCCAATGCATAATAGGATTTAAAAATGCCATCATTACTCAGCGGATCAGCAAAAAATACTAGTTCACCTTCTGGGTATGCTTCGCCTGGTAAATTACAGTATCAGCTTGGCCCAACACCAACAACCAGTACAGGTTACACTTTAGTTTCTAACGCCCTTAGTCAAATTACTTACCAAAGTAGTCTAGGCAATATTCAATTTAGTTCTGGAACAATCTACAGCAATTTACCTAACCAGGACATCAATATAGTAGGAACAGGTACTAGTGTTGTAATTATATCAGGTGGCACTATAAACGAAAGTACCAATACTGGTGCTCTACAGGTCCTGGGCGGAGTAGGTATTAGAGACACACTGTACACCGGTGGGGATATCAATGTTAACAATATTACTATTGGGCAAGGTTATCCATTTTATCAAAATTCTTTAATATTTAGAGGTGCTGCCACAGACACTGGCAACACTAATTTAAACGGCCAAAACAGTATTGCTATAGGTTACGATACTTTGGATAATTTGCAGACTGGTATTAATAATATTGCCGTTGGTCGTCATGCATTGAGTACAGGTAGCTTTATGTCAAACACTATTGCAATTGGTGATAGTGCATTAGAAAAACTAGGAACTGTTCAAACAATATTTGTTTCTACTATTACAGCAGTTACCACAAGTACTGCTCCGGTAATTATTACATCACCTCATCATGGTTTGACCAGTGGTACTCAAGTGGTAGTACAATCTGTGTTAGGTACAGTTGAATTAAATTACGATCCCGGTATTGGAAATTCTTTTTATGTAGGTGTGATCAATTCAAGTACTGTGGCATTATACAATGACGGCTCGTTGTTAAACCCATTAGATGGAACATTATTTGGTACCTACATTAGTGGTGGTACAATTGACATACCTATGAGCAAAGACAGTAATATTGCCATAGGTACAAATGCCGCTAATATTTTTTACAATGGTTCTCAAAATTTCTTCTTTGGGAACAATATTGCTTCACAATTTGTAAAAGGCAGTTATAATCTATTCATGGGTCATGAAGTTGCTAACAACATGACCAATGGTAATGCTAATATCAGTATTGGTGGTGATAATTTAGTCGATGGTGTAGACAATCAGATTAATATTGGTAGTGTATTCTACTACAATGGCGGCGGGTATTTACAACTAAATGCCGATACTGGAGTTGGGCTCGGAGATACCAGCTACAATTCAACCAGTGGTGCGTTGGTTGTATTTGGCGGGGCTGGTATTGGCGATAATTTAAACATTGGTAATTCGATCTATGTAGGATCAACAAGTACATTCGTCGGCGATGTTACTATGTTAGCAGGTTTAACGGTTAACAACAGTAGCGGACATAATATAATTCTTAGCCCCAAAGGTAGCAATGTTACCATTGAACCAACACTGGGTGGTACCGTTAATATTGGACCTACTACCACAGCTGGTACTATGGATAATATTATCATAGGACAAAATACCTCTACTCAACAGACTGGAGGATTTACACATGTTTATTCGCAGGACGGTGGTGCTGAAGAAAGTAATTTATTATACACTCCTAGGGTAGTTGTAGGACCTAATCCTCCACCCGTTCCCCGTGTTGGAGATTTTTGGATTAATTCTGATGCTAACGCACAGTATCAATATATACAGGATGGTGCTAATCGATTCTGGTTACAGATTGCTATTATATAAAAAGAGTAATAAATTATGTCAAGTTTAAATTTTCCAACAAATCCATATCTAAATGAACTGTATGCAATAGGTAGCAAAACTTATATATGGAATGGTGTTGGCTGGGCAATCTATAGTACCGCGGCAGTTAATTCTTTACTCACAGTTACAAATACCCTACAGATTAGTAGTACTACATCAAGTACATCAACTACTACCGGAGCTTTGATTATTACTGGCGGAGTAGGAATTGGCGGTAGCGTTTATGCTGGAAATATTTACAGCAATGGCTCATTAGTAGGAACCAGCAGTACCTATGCTACAAACATCTATGGTGGCAGTACCGGATCTTTGTTGATACAGTCTAGTCAAGATCATACAGCGTTTGTGCCAATTGGGGCTCCTTCATCAGTATTATATACTGCTGACGGTATGACAGCCACATGGGTATTGGCCAGCAGTATAGCCAGTAGCAGTGCTACCAATGCTACTAATGTTTATGTACAGCAGACCATTGAAGATCCAGTTTCTCAGACTTCAGGGATATTTTATCCCACAATGGCATCAGCTTATGATATCAATGTAACACTCAGTTCCACCAGTACGGTAATCTGGAATAATACAACTGGTCGATTGACTTCGCCTAATATCACAGCATCTTCTAACACTACTGCAACAAGTATTAGCTCAGGAGCGTTAGTTGTGGGAGGTGGTGTTGGGATTGGTGGAGATCTATGGGTAGGTGGGAAACTTTATATTTCAGGAGCTCCTGCTCTTACAACTGCAACATTGTCAACTACTATAGCTGGTGGTACAGATATAACACTACAGACTTCAAATAGCGGTACAATTACTATCAATGATACAGCTACTTTACAAACAGTTACTAATCGAGGTAACACAACTACCAATGCAGTGACATTTTTAAACACCGCTAACTCAGTTTCAACTACTACCGGTGCGGTGGTGATTGCAGGAGGCCTAGGAGTCGGTGGGGGTATTAATTCTCAAAATCTTCAAATTGCACATGCAATAATGGATTCTACCCAAACTACGGTAAATAACACAGCGACAATAGTAGTAGATACTTATTCTATCAATCAGTTTAGATCTGCAAAATATCTAATACAGATTGACGATGGTGATGATGTTTCGAGACCAGCATCTGCTAATTTTGAAGTTATAGAAATATTACTGTTGGTAGATAATTCAGCAAATGTATATGCAACAGAATATGCTGTTTTAACATCAGCAGGAGGGGAGCTAGGAGATTTTGCGGCAGATTGCGATATAGCTGGAAATATTAAATTATATTTTACAGCATATACTGCTTCAAATAAAGTACTGAGAGTATTTAGAACAGCATTGCAGGTATAACACACTAACCGGAAAACACTAACATGGCACTAACATCCATCACAAAAGATTTTGTAGTAAAAGCGGGTTTAACCGTTGAAGGCACAGCGGCGGTATCAACATCCTCAGCAACTAGCGGAGCACTACAGGTCAACGGCGGTGTTGCAATTGCTAAGAATTTAGTTGTTGGGTCAACTTCTACACTATACGGAACACTGAGTGTAATTCAAACGTCAACATTTGCAGGAGTAACTGCTACCAGTGTTGCAATTGCTCAAACATTGTTAGTCGGTAGTACATCTACTTTTAACAATAATTTAATAGTCAATAGCAATTTAACTGATACAGTTAATACCAGCAACAATGCAATTTATGTTAGTGGTGGTGGTGGTATTGGTGTTAGTGGTACATTAAAAGTTACCGGCCTAGTTACTTTTGATAATAGTACAGATGCTACTAGTTTAGGAACTGGTGCATTAGTATTAAGTAATGGTGGATTAAGCGTTAATCAGCAAGCGAGAATAGGTGGTGCGCTTACAGTTGGTGGTATAACTACCATCAACACAACTACCATAGCTGACACAGGCGGTGGTGGTGCTTTATCAGTTACCGGCGGTGTATTTGTTGGTAAAAATTTAATTGTTGCTAGTACTGCATCAAATACTACAACTGATTACAGCAATGCACTGTATGTCGAAGGTGGTGCTTGGATTAAAAAGAATTTCACTGTTAGCGGCCCTGCAGTTTTCAGTGACACAGTTACATTCAATGGTACTGCTACTTATGTATACAGTACTAATACATTTTATACAGATAACATTATCGAACTACACACTCCTCCAGGAGGAGTGAATAGTCTTTGGACAGTAGATGATGGCAAAGATATTGGTATACGAATCCATTACTATGGTGCTGGTGCCGATCAAAATGCCGCCCTTGTTCTAGCAGAAGACTCAAAATATTTGGAATGGTATGGCACAGGTGCTGAATCAAATACAGGTACATTTGTTGGTGCTAGCTACGGTACATTTAAAACCGGTAGAGTTATATTAACAAATACCGAAGACAGCGGTTCTACTACCACTGGTGCCCTCCAAATAGCAGGTGGTGCTGGTATTGGTGGACATGTTTATATTGGCAATGCATTACAGGTTACTGGTGATATTTCTGGAGCTGTTATAAGTTCTAGTAACCTTAGAGCTAGTAGTTTACAAACTGCAACAAACACTCTTGTTTATGCTGATACTCTGGGAGAATTGCATCTAAGTTCAATATCTTTAAGTGGTGGAACACTTACTGGTACAATCAGTACAGCTACAAATCTTGCAGGCGGTGCTTACGGTAGTATACCTTATCAAACTGCGCCTGGTATAACATCATTTGTATCTATTGGTTCAGAGACCACAGTTCTTACGGTAGTAGGTGGTGTACCAGCATGGAAAAGTGCTAGCGGAACCACAGTAGGTAATGCATCTTATGCTGTTACTGCTACCAACATTGCTGGTGGCATAGCCAATGAGATTCCATATCAGTCTAGCAGTGGTACCACTGTATTCAATCCTGGATTTACATTCAATGGATCAGTTTTTACAACTACAAATATAGTTGTAACCAGCGGTACTAATGCAACATCAACTCTAACAGGTGCAATACAGGTAGCTGGCGGAGTTGGGATTCAGAAAGATTTGTGGGTTGGCGGTAACGTCAACATAGGTGGTACATTATTCTTCAATGGTGTCGGTGCTGATCAAGTTACTTCAAACACTGGTACATTTGTAAACATAAGTGCAACTGGAACCGGTGTTGCGGTCACGGTAACTAATAGTGCGTACATTGGACAAAATTTACAGGTAGGTAATTCAATTACAGCTACCAGTTTAATACTTACTGGTAGTACTCAATCAACATCAACTAATACTGGTGCTCTACAGGTAGTAGGCGGAGTTGGAATTGGTGGTGCTGTTAATGTTGGTAATTCTATTACCGCAAATAACGGATTATATTCGATTAATACATTCACTGGCACATATAGTGATGGTATTATAGTTGATTATCTACCTCCTGCAGTTGGTACTACTGGATCAGGTAGAATTAGTGTTGGACCAAATGATCAACTAGCATTATATTCGGGTGGTCCTGGCGGTACATTGCTGGCAACTTTTACCACTGGTACAAATTCGATCAATTCTACAGCACAGTCGATATCAACTAATACCGGAGCATTAACAGTCAATGGTGGAGTTGGAGTTGCTGGTAATTTAGTTGTCGGCGGTAACATAACTGGCACTACACTAAACATAACTGGACAAAGTGTATTAGGTCTAGTCACAGCAACAGCTATTACTGCTACATCGTTAACAGTTAATGGCCCTGCAGTATTAGGAGCAACAACTGCTACAAGTTTAAATGTTATAAACACTGCTACAGTAAGTTCCTTATCAGTTACAACCAGTACTGATAGTACTCTAGTAACCAATGGATCCATTGTAACTCAAGGTGGAATTGGTGTTGCAAAATCAATGACTGTTGGTGGTTCAATCACAGTCGGAACCGTTGCTACATCATCAACTGTTGCGGCAATTTTTAGTAATAACAGTTTATATGCCAGTTTTACCAGTAACGTTATCAGTGGTAGCAGTACGCAACAATTAGATAGTTTTAGTGCAACCGCATATAGAACTGCAAAATATTTGGTACAGATTGTAGACGGCACCAGTGTTCATGTTGAGGAAATTCTTATATTCCACGATGGCACAGCAGGTAATGTGTATATTACTGAGTATGCCGTTGCAACTAACAATGGAGAATTGGGTAATTTTAATGTTGTTATCAGTAGCAATGTAATTACCCTACAATTTACTCCTTATAGTGCGTCTTCAATGACCATTAAACTAGCAAGAACAACAATGACTACTTGATTTTTAATGTAATTCAATATAAAGAAACAGGGCTTGCCCTGTTTTTTTATAAGTACAATCAGATTATGTATATAAATACTCAAACCTATTGGTAATCAAGGATTTAGATGAGCACTTTTCACGATGATTTTAAAGTAAAAAATGGCCTAGTGGTCACTACCACAGGAACATTTTTATCGACCGTAACATCTACATCT
>Ga0007829_10000206_pt1 | contig 11369 bp, 9 predicted proteins | sample CryBogCBE03Jun09_FD_57987 | JGI IMG/M metagenome (GOLD analysis project Ga0007829, IMG submission 57987) | Freshwater microbial communities from Crystal Bog, Wisconsin, USA - CBE03Jun09 | ecosystem: Environmental > Aquatic > Freshwater > Lake | place: Crystal Bog, Wisconsin, USA | collected... | reverse complement strand
ATCGGAAGATTAGACCGGTAACTTCTTGGTAGTGTATTACCTCGTGATTGGGTAGATCGTGCGCGAAGACCACTTCTTAAGAGATCACTCATGATTTCCTTAAGTGAAGCTCTCTCTTGAGCTGCCAAAATCTTGATTTCTGTAACCAGCTCATCTGGAAGGTCTAGCGTAGTTCGCATATTTATGTTTTCGCATATTAACATAAAAACATCAAGTCTTTGTTTGATTTTCTTGCGATGCGTACAAAAGTCGACTCATTTATCCAGAGTTAAAGAAAGTCAGGTAAAAATCCCTTTTTAGAAGAAATCCACAGGTCTCAATCCAAATTTAAGAATCATGAACGCATCCCCACTCACCTCCCTGGGAGTCTCTTTAGTTCGTTAACCTTGAGGTCACAAGAGGTGGGTTAAATTGCAGCACAAAACGGAAAAGAATGGTCTTTTTGGTTAATGTCATTAAGTATTTGCCCTCCCAATCTCCTTTAAAGCATGAGCGAAAACCCGACCAACACCCAGCAATCCGGGAGTTCCCTAATCGCCACACCTTCAGGCGTCCTTTCCATTAATCAGGAACAAACCCCGCCAAAACGACCGAAACTGGTGTTGCTTCTGGCCATTGTCGCGGGCGTTCTTTTCATCATCGGTATCGGCGGATGGAAGGCGATGCAGATCTCACAAGCCATCGCCATGGGCAAAGCCTTCAAAATGCCTCCAGATGCAATCACTTCCTTGAAGGTGTCTCAGGAAACGGTTGCCCCCGTACTCGAGACGGTAGGGTCACTATCCTCCCCCCAAGGCGTCATGCTCAGCGCCGATCTCCCCGGCATCGTCACCATGATCGACTTCGCTTCCGGTTCCCATGCAACCAATGGTCAACTTCTCGTTCAACTCGACACCCGGCAAGAGGAGGCCCAATTAAGAACAGCCAAGGCCAAACTCGATCTCGCCCGCCAGAATCTGGATCGAGCCAAGGACCTGAGCGCAAAGCACGTTATTGCCCAGTCAGCCTATGACGAGGCAAAGAGCCAGTATGATGCCGCCGTTGCCTCCGTTGACGAGACCCAGGCTACCATCGACAGGAAAACCATCCGCGCCCCCTTTGAGGGTGTCATTGGCATCCGGCAGATCAATGCGGGGCAGTATCTCAAAAGCGGGGATCCGATCGTTCAACTCGAATCCCTTGACCCGATCTACGTGAACTTCGCCCTTCCCCAGCAGAACCTTGCCAGTCTGAGAGTGGGACAGCAGGTGCAACTCAAGGCTGACGGAATTCCGGACAAAGTCTTCACGGGATCAATCAACGCCATCAATTCCGCCGTCGATTCATCGACCCGCAATATCCAGATCCAGGCAACTATCCCGAACCCCGGTCACGTTCTCCGCTCGGGAATGTTTGCAGGCGTACAGGTGCTTCTTCCCAGCAGGGAGAAAGTGATCATGGTGCCGGCTACAGCGGTCCAGTTCGCCCCCTATGGGGACTCTGTTTTCGTGATCAGGATGCTCAAGGACACTCAGGGCAAGGAGTTCCTGGGCGTCGAGGAACAGGTTGTCACCCTTGGGAAAACCCGGGGTGACCAAATTGAGATCGTGAAGGGACTCCACCCCGGGGATGAGATCGCCACCTCCGGCATTTTCAAACTGCATCAGGGTGGTGCGGTGAAGGTCGAGAATAGCGTCCAACCCGGCAATAATCCCTCGCCGAAGCCTTCAGATAGCTAGACTTGGAATCCGGCATAGTTCGCGATGAAAATCACCGACCTCTTCATCAAGCGCCCCGTGCTGGCGCTTGTTGTAAACATGATCATCCTGCTGGCGGGATTCCAGTCGATCCACTCGCTCAATGTCCGCCAGTATCCCCGCAGCGACATTGCCGTCATCGCCGTCACCACCAACTATGTCGGCGCCAATGCGGATCTCGTCCGCGGGTATATCACCACACCCCTTGAAAAGGCGATCGCGGCGGCGGAGGGGATCGACTACATTGAAAGCACCAGCGCGCAGGGAGTCAGCACGATCACGGTCCATCTCAAGCTGAACTACGATCCGAACGCCGCCCTCACGCAGATCCAGGCAAAGCTCGCGCAGGTCCGCAATGACCTTCCTCCCGAGGCGGAGATTCCGATCATCCAACTGCAGAATGCGGATGAATTGCGCGCGGCCATGTATCTGGGATTCGCCGCGCCCGATCTTCAACCCAATCAGGTCACCGACTACCTGACCCGCGTCATCCAACCGAAGTTGACGGCGATCAATGGCGTTCAGCGCGCCGATATCCTGGGGGCCCGCGTGATCGCCATGCGCATCTGGCTCAAACCGGACCGCCTGGCAGCGCTGGGCATCTCGGCAACGGATGTGCGCAAGGCACTTCAGGCCAACAACTACCTCTCCGCCGTTGGAAAAACCAAAGGGACGATGACTTCCATCAATCTCATCGCCAACACGAACCTAACCTCGCCCGACGAGTTCCGGCAGCTTGTCGTGAAGGAAAAGAACGGGATTCTCGTCCGCCTACAGGACATCGCCGACATCGAAATGGGCGCCGAGGACTATGACTCGGATGTCCGCTTCGATGGAAAGAACGCGAAGTTCATCGGCATCTGGTGCCTCCCCACCGCAAATACCCTCGATGTCTGCAAAAGCGTCCGGCAACAAATCCCAGAATTACGGAAGCTTCTTCCGGCAGGAATGACCCTGGAGGTTCCCTACGATTCCACGGACTTCATCAGGGAAGCGATCCACGAGGTTTTCAAGACACTCTCAGAAACCCTCCTCATCGTCATCGTAGTGATTTTCCTGTTCCTCGGTTCACTCCGTTCCGTGCTGATCCCCGTGGTAGCCATTCCGATTTCGCTCATCGGCGCGGTCTTCATCATGGCGATGTGCGGTTTCACCATCAACCTGCTAACACTGCTGGCCGTCGTGCTGGCCGTCGGTCTCGTTGTCGACGATGCCATTGTCGTGGTGGAGAACGTTGAGCGTCACCTGCACGAGGGCCTCTCCCCATTACATGCCGCGCTGCGCAGCGGTCGCGAACTCTTCGGCCCGATCATCGCCATGACCATCACCCTCGCCGCTGTTTACACGCCGATCGGTATCCAGGGAGGGCTTACCGGGGCGCTTTTCCGCGAGTTTGCATTCACTCTGGCCGGCGCGGTGATCATCTCGGGCATCGTCGCCCTCACACTTTCGCCGATGATGGCCTCCCGCCTCCTGCGACGAGGGGACGACTCGCGGGGCTATGCGGGCTGGGTGAATCGACGCTTCACCTCCCTTCAACACGGATACGTCGCCCTGCTGGCGTCGATGCTCCGCCATCGGGGAGCGGTGCTGACCATCGCCGGATTCTGGATCCTGATCCTTCCTATCCTTTACTTGCTCTCCCCGAAGGAACTCTCTCCGAAGGAAGACCAGGGCATCGTTTACACGATCTTTCAGGCATCCCCGTTCTCCACGATCGACCAGACCATTCTTTACTCTGAAATGGTGCGCGACAGCTTCCTCAAGATGCCCGAAACCTGGCACACCTTCCAGATCATGAATCCAACAGGCGGTTTCGGGGGCATCAGGACGAAGCCCTGGAGCGAGCGCAAGCGCAGTTGCGACATGGTTGCTGCAGCCCTTGGCAAGCTCACAAGCGGAATTCCCGGCCTCCGGGTGATCGCCACCACCCCGCCGGCGCTTCCCGGTGGCAGCAACTTCCCGGTGGAGTTCGTCATCTCCTCGACGCTGGAGCCCCGTCAACTTCTTGATGCTGCCGATGACCTTGTGAGGACGGCATTCGGCAGCGGCATCTTCATCTTCGCGGACAGTGATCTGAAGTATGATCAACCACAGGTTGAGGTCTCCTTCGACCGCAACAAGGTCTCCGCCCTCGGCCTGGATCTGCAGCAGGTCGGCTCTGATCTCTCAACCATGCTGGGAGGCAATTATGTCAACCGTTTCAGCGTTCAGGGACGCAGTTACAAGGTGATCCCCCAGCTGAAACGAGAGAGCCGACTGGATCCCGACTCCCTCGGAAATCTGCATGTCAGCGGTCCCGGCGGTCAACTCATCCAGCTTTCGACCTTCGCCGACCTCAAACGAAGCACCCAACCCAGGCAGATCAACCGCTTCCAACAGCTGAATTCCGCAAAAATCTCCGGCATCCTTCCTCCTGGCATTACCATAGACCAGGCCCTTAAGGTGCTTGAAAAACGCGCTGATCAGATTCTTCCGCACGGCTTCGTGATAGACTACGCCGGTGAGTCACGCCAACTCCGTCAGGAAGGCAACAGCCTCGTCATGACCTTGGTGATTTCCTTCATCCTGATCTTTCTCGTGCTGGCCGCTCAGTTCGAGAGTTTCCGAGACCCGTTCATCATCCTTTTCGGATCAGTTCCGCTCGCACTCTCCGGAGCGCTTCTCTTCACTTTCCTGGGCGCCACCACGATCAATATCTACAGTCAGGTAGGTCTCATCACGCTGGTCGGCCTGGTCGCCAAGAATGGAATCCTGATCGTGGAGTTCGCCAATAACCTCCAGGAAAGCGGACTGGAAAAATGGCATGCGATCCTGACCGCAGCGGGCACGCGTCTTCGTCCCGTGTTGATGACGACGGTGGCCACGGTGGTGGGACACACACCGTTGATTATGGCCAGCGGTCCGGGAGCGGGCGCACGCAACAGCATCGGTATTGTCCTCGTGACAGGAATGATCATCGGCACGCTCTTCACCCTCTTTGTTGTTCCTTCGATCTACCTGCTGGTTTCCAAACCCAAAAAGGCCAATCCTTCCAAGGAGCATCACGCCCTTCTCGGCGACACCCCCGCCATTCTGCCACTGCCCGGAGCAGCTTGATTCAGTAGGCTGAGGCTAGTGCTTCCTGAAGTGGGAGAGGAGAGCGAATAGCAACAGGGCGATGGTGATCAGTACTGAACCGGCCCCGATAAGAGCGAAAATATTTTTAGCTGTTTCGTACCAAGAATGCATAAAGGAGCGCAAAACCTATCACCGCCCAGAAGAGAGTCAAAAGGAAAGTGTTGCGGCGTATTACAGCCGAAACTTGATCACCACCTTCTGGATGGCCAAAGGGCGGTCGAACATGACTCCCGGTTGGTGTCCGTCCCGCGGAAGGAAGATCGCGAAAGATCCCGCGCAAAGCTCTAGAAGGGTGGATGAACCAACGGGTGGCAGGTAGAACTCCGCATCCTTCTCGGGATTGTACGGAGTCTTCACGGCAAGCCCCGAACGCTCCGTATAGCCGATCCGCTCCGATCCCTCGACCATGTACTGGATGTCTCCATGCACGCGGTGTGTTTCCCATTTCTTATCGGCGGCCGGTGCCGTTTCGTATCGTTGGACGATCGCCACAAGGGAGTCATCGCCGATCTCGTAGCGACCATCCGGTGTCGAGTGGTCGTAATCGGCAAGCCACGCAAAAGCACGGGAGAGGGAGGGATGCACCCCGGCGTAGCAGGAAGCATTGGACAGGGTGTCGAGGATCATGCCGTGGGGAACAAGTGCCTGGATTTACTTGCCACGGTAACTGCACCGCGCGGTCGGCGTCTCATGGATCACGATCTCGGCGAGACCCGGGAGTTGATGCTCGAGTTTCTCCCAAAACCAACGGCACATGATCTCGATGGTGGGATTGCCCAGACCGGGAATGTCGTTCAGATAGGAATGGTCGAGCAGATCAAGAAGCGGAGCCATTGCCCTGCTAATGAGCGCATGGTCATAGAGCCATCCCGTCGAGGGGTCGACTTCTCCCTCCACAGAAATCTCCATCCGAAAGCTATGTCCGTGCATCTTGCCGCACTTGTGCCCTGCAGGAACGTTGGGAAGCGTCTGGGCGGCTTCAAAGGAGAAATCTTTGGTCAGGCGAACATGCATCACGCATTCAATACAGCATGATCCCGTAAAAGGGAATTCCTCAAACCGCGGGGATAAACGATGAGAACCGCGTCAGCGGATCCGTTCGCTATCGCTGTTGGCGTTGCGATCACCCCGATTACCACGGGAGGAGGCTCTGGTGTTCATGCCACGCCGTTCCAGATCGGACTGCACCAACCTGCGCAGATACTCGGTCAGACTGATCCCTTCCTTGGCTGCGGCGATTTTCGCGGCCGCATGAATTTCAGGGTCAAGTCTGGTTTTAACGTTCATTGTATCGTTACTAGTTAACTACTAGTATTCCGTTTAAGGTAGTTTTACAAGTTTTTGTCATTCTGACCTTTGCGTTTCTAATGAATAACGCTTAGGGTGCATCCGTGAACAGAAAGCGTGTGACTAAAATTCTCACTGGATTTCGTCTGGACCCGCGTCTGAAGGCACTTGCAGTTGAAGCAGCAGCTCAAGAAAACAGATCCCTATCAAATTATATTGAGAACCTGATCCGTAAGGATGTTGAAGGTAAAGGACTGCTAGTTGAAACTGGTTCAGAGAACAAGTAGTTCAAATTCCCTCCTCATAGGTTTTTGAAACCTAGCCTACTAATGTATTAATCATATTTGCGGAGTGTATAACGTCTGTATTTCCATTAGAATTACAGATTCATGATAATCGTAACGTTTTGTCATCCTACCATTTACGATTTCGTATAAATGACGTAATTAGCGCTGGTGAAAAAACAAGTAATCAAACGAAAAGCCGAGACCAAAATACTGACGGGCTTCCGCATTCATCCTGCAATTAAAGCACTCGCCATCGAGGCCGCCACTGTCGAGAACCGCTCCTTCTCGAACTATCTGGAAAATCTCATCCACAGGGATCTTGTCTCGAAGAATCTCATTTCTGGCAGAAAGCCGACCCGTTAGGATTGCTGTCACTCCTTAGGCAGGTTTAGAAGGGCCCCTTTGTGGCGGGCAAATAACTCAAGAGTACGGTCACGTTCTACCGCATGATCCAGCAACGGTGCTGGATATCCTGAGGCAATAGGTCTCCCATCGGCCGGAGCTTCCAGCAGTGAGGAGTTGGAAACATTTCTCAATTCAGGAACCCACTCCCTGATGTAGCGACCCTCGGGATCATAGCGCTTTGTCTGGCTCCATGGGTTCTGGATCCGAAAGTAAGGTGCGGCATCCGCTCCCGTACCGGCACTCCATTGCCAGCCTCCGTTATTGCTGGCGATTTCACCATCCACCAGCGAGCGCATGAAGAAGGCCTCTCCCAGCCTCCAATCCAAGTGCAAATCCTTCGTCAGGAACATCGCGGTGATCATCCTGGACCGGTTGTGCATCCATCCGGTGGCTGCCAGTTGACGCATTGCGGCGTCAACAATAGGAAAGCCCGTCATTCCGGCACACCACCGATCGAATGCATCGGGGCTTCCCTGCAAGCCGGGCCAATCCATGCCGCGCCATGTGGAGTTGAACTCCTGCTCCAGCAATTCAGGATAATGCCAGAGCAACTGCATGTAGAACTCGCGCCAGACAATCTCTGCGAGAAACTTCATCACGCTCTTCCGGCCTTCCGGTGGAAGTTGTTCCTCCGCATTCTTGGCAGCCGCATAAATTTGCCTCGGGGAAATCAGGCCAAAACGGAGATCCTGGGAGAGATGGGATGTGCCGTTAACTCCCATGAGGTCGCGCTGCTCCCCGTAGGATGCAACGGGGCCGGCAAGAAAGGTTTTGAGTCTCTCGCGGGCGGCTCGTTCCCCCGCTTCGGGAATGACAGAGGATGAACTCAATCCCCAGTCGGCAAGTTGAGGGAGGGGAAGGGATGAAACCTGGGGCGGAGTCGTGAGCCTCCTGATCGCCACCCCCACGGATGGCTTGGGTTTCCCAAACCAAGCCTTCGAGTAGGGAGTGAAGACCCGAAAGACTGTCGCCTGTCCGGTCAGCACCTCGTCTCGCTCATGGACGCAGGCATCCTTGAAGAGGGAAAAACCGATTCCCTTTTGCTTGAGCAAGGCTTCCAACCTGCCCTCGACTGCACGACCATAGGGATCGGGATCACGGTTGGCATAGAGCGCCTCCGCTCCCGTTTCGGCAAAAAGCCTTTCCAGTTCCACGACGGCATCACCTCGCCGAATGATCAAACGACCTCCGATGGATTCCAGATTCTTGGCGAGTGAGGTGAGCGAACCGCAGAGGAATTCCTGCCGGGCAGATCCTGTCCAGCCATGGGACCCCTTCCACTCGCTTGCGATATAAACCGGGATGACTTCCCCGTCTGGGCCGGCAGCAGCCACCGCGGCAGACAGCGCCGTATTGTCAGTGATCCTGAAATCCCGGCGGAACCAGTGGATGATACGCTTCATTGGACAGTGATCTTCCAGGTTTTTGTCTTCACTGGGGCAACCCCATGCTCCCAGGGCCGGGCATAGGAAAACTTCAGGGTCGTGTTACCCGCAGCAACTGCCAGAAATTCCCAGATCTGTTCTCCTCCACCCCCCGCTAATCGAGGGTGATGGTGGAGATGATTGTAACGGGTATGGGTAAATTCTTGCAGGAGCCCCGCAGGAAAGCTCACAACACTCCATGAATAGCCTGTCGTGGGGTTGGAAGGGAGCACCACACGTAAAATATCATGCCGCCTGAGGATCAGTTCCTTCCCCGCATCTCCTTCATGGACTTCCAACTTTTCGGCCATCGTGACACCCGGCAGCAGGGCGAGCAGTAATCCGAAGATCAAGGAGGCTTTCATGCTGGAAATGATGCTCGTCACCCAGTGGAACGGGAAGGCGTTTTTCTGGCTGTCTCGCCAGCCTCCTTGCAGTTATCCTTCGGGATCGTGCAGAAGCCAGAGACACTCTTCCTGATCGCAGGGAACGGAACCTACCCACGCCTTGCGGCGAAGGGTGCCCGCGAAGCAGGAGTCACAAGGATCGAGGCAGCCGCCTTCGAGGGAGAGACCGATCCGGCACTCGCCGGTTTCGTCGACGAGATTCACTGGATGCGGGTGGGCCAACTAGGCCACCTGATCACCGCGGCAAAAAAAAGCGGCGCCACCGCCTCGATGATGGCCGGACAAATCGCGCCGGGAAATCTCTTTGATCTGCGTCCCGATTTTCATGCACTGCTTCTGCTGGCCAAGCTGAAGGAGAGGAACGCCGAAACGCTTTTCGGTGCCATTGCCGGTGAGTTGGAAAAAGCGGGTGTTCCCCTTCTCCTTGCCACCACCTTTCTGGAACAGCACCTCGCCACGGAGGGCCTCTTTGCGGGACCGAAGCCCAGGGATCGTGTCCTTGAGGATATTGCCTACGGTCTGGGAATCGCAAAGGAGGTCAGCCGCCTGGATATCGGCCAGACCGTGGTCGTGAAGAAGGGCACAGTCCTCGCAGTCGAGGGATTCGACGGAACCGACTCGACCATCCGCCGTGGCGGAGAACTCGGGAAAGGGGAGGCTGTCGTCGTGAAAGTTTCCAAGCCAAGGCAGGACATGCGGTTTGACGTTCCGGTCGTCGGCCCCCGCACGCTGGAGACGGCGGCCGCGGCGGGCGTCGCCGCCATCGCCATGGAAGCCGGACGCACCCTGCTTCTAGACAAGGATCAGGTTTTCTCACTCGCCACAAAAAACAACATCACCCTTTGGGGAATCACACCATGAAGACCATCCGCGCCGGCGTCGTCGGCCCAGGCAGTATCGGCATCAACCACGCACGCATCTACAGCGAGCTTCCGGACTGCGAACTCGTCGCCATTTACGATGCCAACGTCTCAAACGCTGAAAAGGCGGCCGCCAAGTATGGTGGAAAGGCGTGCTCCTCGCTTGAGGAATTCGCCGAGTTGGTCGATGTCGCATCCGTTGCAACCCCCACAGAATCACACCCCGAAGTGGGAACTTTCCTGCTGAAGAGGGGAAAGCACCTTCTGATCGAGAAGCCCATTGCCACCAACACGACCCAGGCCCTTGATCTCGCCGCCACGGCAGCCGCCAATAACTGCGTCCTGCAGGTAGGGCATATCGAGCGCTTTAACCCCGGACTCGAAGCCCTCGAACAGCAGCTTTCAAATCCCCGCTTCCTGGAGGTGACCCGCCTCTCTCCCTATCCGAACCGCAGCATGGATATCGGAGTCGTCCTTGATGTCATGATCCATGACTTGGAAATCCTGCTCCACCTGGTCCGCTCCCCCGTGATCAGCGTGGATGCCGTCGGCATCGCGGTCCTGAGCAAGGGAGAGGACATTGCCAACGTCCGTATCCGCTTTGAGAACGGCTGTGTCGCCAACCTGACAGCAAGCCGTATCAGCCGCGACAAGGTCCGCAAGATCCGTATCTTCCAGGAAGATGCCTACCTCTCGCTCAACTACCAGAAACAGAGCGGGTATATTCTCCGTCTGAAAAAAGGCGCCATCAAGCGGGAGAGGGTCAAGGTCGTGAAGGGGGAACCCCTCCAACGCGAACTTGCAGCATTCGTCACCTGCGCCCGAGAGGGCATCCAGCCCCGCGTCACCGGGCGCGAGGCCGCGGCCGCCCTTGATCTGGCCATCCGGATCACGAAACAAATCGAGGAGGCTGATCCAAGGAAGCAACAGGGCGCATGAGCGAAGCGGTACGCCATCTGGCAATCGTCGCCGGGGAGGCGAGCGGTGACACGCACGGCTCCGCGCTGATGCGTTCCCTCCGTGATCAGGATCCGACGATCCGATTCACGGGCAAGGGAGGTCCGGCAATGACCGGGGTGGCGGTTGGTTCCGGCGGCACCCTGGACAATTGGATTGCCGAGGCGGGAGTCCTGGGACTCTGGGATGTGCTTCGCCACTACGGATATTTCAAAAAGAAATTCGACTCCTTGCTCGATGAACTCGCCTCCCGTCCGCCCGAGGCCCTCATTCTGGTCGATTATCCCGGCTTCAATCTTCGGCTTGCCAAGGCGATCCGCAAGCGCGGCATCCCCAGCTTGATCATCTATTATATCAGCCCCCAGGTCTGGGCATGGAATCGCCGCCGCATTCCCGAGATGGCCAAGGCTCTCGACCTGATGATCTGTATTTTCCCATTCGAACAGCAGATCTACGAAGCCTCGGGTCTGCCAACCGTCTTTGCCGGACATCCGATGGTCGGGGAACTCCATGCGGTGCCAACCGGTGAGCGCGATGCCAATCTGTTCGGCCTCTTCCCAGGAAGCCGTGAGCGCGAGGTGCGCAGGATTTTCCCCGCCATGCTCGGCGCCGCAAAACTCATCCTCAAATCGCGCCCTGAGGTCACCATTGCAGCAGCCGCCGCCACAACGGCGCATGCAGCGATCATGCAGGCGATGGCGAGGGAGTCCGGCGTGAAGATCACCATCTCCTCGGGTAACTCGAAGGAGCTGATGCGCCGGGCAGCGGCAGGATTGGTCTGCTCGGGAACGGCGACGCTTGAGGCCGCCTGCCTTGGGCTTCCCTACGCCTTGGTCTACCGGGTGGCCACTCTCACCTACGAAGTCGGCATCAGAGTCATCCGCGT
>Ga0007829_10000202_pt1 | contig 11421 bp, 18 predicted proteins | sample CryBogCBE03Jun09_FD_57987 | JGI IMG/M metagenome (GOLD analysis project Ga0007829, IMG submission 57987) | Freshwater microbial communities from Crystal Bog, Wisconsin, USA - CBE03Jun09 | ecosystem: Environmental > Aquatic > Freshwater > Lake | place: Crystal Bog, Wisconsin, USA | collected... | reverse complement strand
TGGCTTTTCACCCACATCGGTATCGAGTGTATCATCCCATTCATATTCGGGATGGTCATCATGGTACTCAAAGACTGGACCAGTCTGTATCCAGTCGCTGTTGGGTTCTCGAACTGCTTCAAAATCTTGAAATAGGGTTTGTTTGGCTCGGACCGGGCCAGTGGGCTGTTGTTGTTTGCTGTGTTGTCGTAGCTGTTCGATCTGTTTGTCTGTGAGGGGTCCATCGTTGGGTGGATAGGCGGATGTGTCGTGGACGAATCCTCCTGTGCCTTGTCGAGCCCATTCAAACTGCTTGTTGGCGGCCAAGATCAGGCACAGGGCCAAGGGATCAAAAACCAACACGATCAAAATGATCACCCAGCGCACTGCACGTTCCAGCACATTGCTGTCAGGATTATCACCGTACAGCAGGGCCGCTATATACTTTATCGGTCCGACCTCCGCTTCCACTTTCCTAACTTCTGCGGCAATAGGTGCCCGCTCCTCGTTGAGAGAGGCGATCCTCTGCTGACTCGCTGTAATGTCCTGAGCGAGGCGAGCACGTTCTTTCTGCTGGCCTCGGCGAATTGCACCGGATCTACTTGCCCCTTCTTCCGAAGTTGAGCGTGCCATAACTTGGTCCACAGCCTCATCCATTTGCTTGAGAGCCTTGCGATCTGCATCTATGTTGTCCTTTTCAGTTTGAATTTTTTCATCGTATATGGCAATCTTGGCTGCGACGTCACCTGATACTAGGCTTTGATCCGAATGAGCTTTTGACAGTAGTCCAAAAATGCCCATGCTGGTCAACAGCATCAAAAAGAACACAGCCGGAATCATGTAGGTCTTGAATACCCAACTGGCTCTAGACCAGTTGTTGTGCAACCATACTGTGGTCACGACCTTGCCCAGTTCCAGGATGGCACCCATGATCATGACCGGTAGCACGGCCGCAGCAAATATGGCCGTGAGTCCCATGATTGAGTAGTAAGCAGCCACAGTACTGAGCAACAATGCGGTGGCGAGAATAACAGATCCAAATATCATGGTGTATTTAACCTTTTTTTATTTCCAGATGCGATGTTTTTCAGCCACCCATTCGCGACCATCGTATTCTTGTATCTGCCACTCAATGTTGGCCGGAATTTGTACTATGGCCAAATCTGCATGTTCGCCATTGGCCGCTGGTCCCATTTCACGCACCACGCTGACTAGTACCGGATCATCGCGTTCAATAGCTTCAATAGCTTGACTGCTCCAATATCGTCCGTTGATCATGATACGTTGCCCTTGTTGAATGGTTGAAGCACGATCTTCACGATCTACTAATGTGTAAACTGTTCCGGTGCGATCTAGATAGGCCAGTTCGGCGGCTCGGCTGAGACCAAACCCTCCATAATTTCCATTTATCACAATGTAGCGTACACCTTTGAGATGTTCGATCAGTTCATCGTGTTCAGGATGTTCTTGATCCATAAACTGGCCGGCCATGTCGCACATGCAACTGAAGCAGGTAGGGCAGAAACTCACTGGCAACATGCCAAAGTGGCCGTCTATGCCACCTTCATCATCGGTGTAGTCACAGTTGCAGACCGAGCACTGGTTCAAAGTCCGATCCATCCTATTTGATACTGTGCAAACAAGGGTTCAATACCAACCTGTTGTGCATACTCGGCCAACAAGCGACCTTTGCCGGCTGGCTTGGCGCCGGATATTATTGTGCGTTCTCCGGATTCCATGATGTGCGTGACTGCAGGACTGTCGTCTGTCACTGTCAGTGTGTTGGGTTTGAGCAAAGGATGTATGGCCGAGAATTCCTTGAGACAGTGTGCAGCACTGGGGAACCAGTAATCCCAATCTAGATCGTAGCTGTCAAGATAGACCAAATTGGGGTGGAGGCCATCGGCAGTACGCACCAGGTGGTCCAGATAACGCACGCTGTCGGCCTGTGCCACTGTGGTTTGATCACCTACCAAAAGCCTACAGGCCACTACCGATTGTTCGCTCAGGTCCACAGTGATCACTTGGCTGTCTGTACCACGTTCGGTCACGTATCTATCAAACAACACAGTGCTTTGTCCATCACCGGCCCAATTACCGGCTGCTCTGGCACACCCGGTTTCTATAATACAAATCGGACCCGATTGCTGATCCAGATATTCAAACATCTGCCTAAATGTGCTGGCTCGATGCGCCAGGTTGGGCTCGGCTTCTTGTTCAAACCAGGTCCAAAATGCATTTTTTTTAACCAAATCAATCTTCCTCTTTGAAATCTACCACGTTGCCATCCGCATCAGCACAAATAATGCGTACACGTTCACCAGACACTGTGTTAGAGATCTCGATCGGGCCCCAGACCCAGCATTCAGTGTCGCTATGGTGCCAAGGATCTTGTTCGCGATCTTCGAGATCCCAGGTACTGTTTTCATCAAGGAATTCCTGGATTTCTTCTTCGGCCTCGTCATCCAGCCCTTCGATTTCCACGTCATACCAACATCCACCGTCGAACATTTCGACAAGATCTACGCTTTCTATGTTGGAGCCTTGGCAGTTGTACATGTCGATGCTGTCTCGTTTGCCATTGCCGCCGGGTACTTCTGTAAATTCGAATTCTGGAGGATTGTCATCAGTGGTTTCCACAGTCCACTCACCGTAACGATAACCGTTGGTGACTGTGATCCGACCATCTCCGTTGTCTTGACTCCAGTGTTCAACTTCTTGGCAGTTTTTTTTATGATAGGTTTTGATAGTCCATGTGGCCATGATTAATTGTCCACGTCCATTGAATTCCACTCTCGGATCACAGCGATCATTTCTTCTTCGGTGCTACACATGATCTTGGCAGTTTTCCAATCTTCTTTCTTGTCTCGGCCGCCGATTTCGACCATGAAGCCGTTGTCATAGCGATTGAGGGTAATTGATTCATTTACCTTGGTCAATTTTGTTAACGTTGATGCCATTTGATTCTCCTATCGGTTAAGGTGTTGCTACCACGCCCACATTGATATTTTGTAAGTGTAGTAAATTTTAGTGTTTCGATCAATTGTTGTTTTTCCTCTACTTTTGTTATGTCACATGCTCACTTTCGTATAAGTTAAATTTTTTGACCAACCAAGATACATCGTTTGGTACGCCTGCCAACTGGAGTATTGAATTCAATTATTTCATTGTAAGTCAGTTTGAAACCAAGCTGTTTCAAACTCTGTTCAATCCATTTGTGATTTGGTATTCCAACAAAGGTAGTTGATTGGGTGTCTTCAAAACCAGAAGTTGGACTGTCAGTATTTTCCATGCGCCAGTTGACGATTGGATACTCTGCAATATCGATCGCATGCTCGATACTGGATTCTAATATCAAGGTCTGTGCTGATGAGTCTGCTATGGTTTTCAACAGTTGGTAATGATTGTTTACATGATATAATATACCACTTAGTAATATGGTATCATGTGCATCGCACAATTTGTAAAATTCTTCAATGTTGTAGATATTTGAGTTTACGAATTCACAATTGGTATAACCGGCCAACTGGACTATTTCTCTTGCAATCGACAGTTCTCTGTCTCTTATGTTTGTACCAGTCACCTGCGCGGCACCGTTGTGCAAACAAAACAAACTCAAATATCCCAAATGGCAGGCCACATCCAACACACGCTTGTTATGTATGTGAGCAATTTGCTGTCCTATGATATGATCAAATCTCAATAGATCTCTATCAGGATAATTCCACTCGTTCCAGGGCGTCCAATCGGCATAGCTGACTTCAGGATTAAAAAACTTATGATAGGCATACTCATAATATTTTTTATCCGGCAACCACGCAAGATTCTGTGTTTGAGTTTTCATTTGATTCTCCTATCGTTGAAGTTGTTGCCACGCCAGCCATTGCGTAAAACTATTATACACTTGTTCAGCTTCACAGTCATCCTGTTCGAGCCTTTGTCCACGTACATAAAAACCTGTTCGAGTGATTCGGAGCATCTCGTCTCCGCCGCAAACGAATGTCACTGTATATTCATCAAATCCATCTCGATCCCCAAAGTTCACAATTTCTCTCCGGCTTCAAATCCTCTGAATCTCACAAATCGAGGAAATCTCAAACTGTAAGAGCCATCTTGATTTTGGGTGACGGCATCTGCTGCCACTTCAACCACTCGACCAAGCAGGTCATCTCGGGCGGTCCAATATTGATCGCGATCAGCGTCGGAAAGACCACTGCCCACATTGACACGAATATTACGATCATCATCTACTCCTTCACATATTATAGCACCCAGGCGTCCACGATTGCGACCGGTACCTTCTTCAAAACCCACTATATTCAAATCCACTGTCATGACCGGTTTCCATTTCATCCAGAATGTCGACCGCTTGCATTCATATGGAGCATTGACATCTTTGATCATGATACCTTCATAACCGGCCGCAACAGCGTCTGTAGCAAACCTGCGCATGACATCGTGTCCTTCGGCTGTGTCTAAATCCACATCCATACCAGGCATGATTCGGACCGACCGGGTAGATTCGAATATTTCTTTTTTTGATTCTAACAGATTGGTGCGTTTGTGTTGTTGAGCGTTCCAATAACCACGTTCAAAATCAGCGATAGGAATCCAGTCAAACACATAGTAGGTCATGTCCTTGGTTTCCACATTGGTTTTACGTTGTGCCTGTTTCATCAAGGCCTGGAAACTTTCGCCCACAATTTCACCATCCAACACTATACCACTGCCATCCAGCTTGCCCAGATGTATGTTCAGCTGTGGTCTGATACTTTCAAGTTCAGCTTCAATCTGTGGAAAATTGTCAAATCTTTTGCCATTGCGGCTGTAGAGATTTATGGTGTTTTTGGTTATCACTGCCAACACACGCACACCATCTAGCTTGCATTCAATTCGCTTGGTGCCGGTCATTTTGCTTTGATGATCGTTTGAATCTGTTGCCAGTTGACAAGTAAATGTAGGAATTTTCCATTCCGTATTACCCAACACCTTGTTCAAGGTCTTTTCTGTGATACCACAGCGCAGGTCCTTGATGATGACCCTACGGCATAGGTTGTTCCATTCTATGCTGTCAAACTGTTCACTCATCGATTCGATAGCGGTCTTGGCATTGTGTCCGGTAAGACTACGAGTGCGTAAACCTTCTAGCATGGCCCAGAACTTGGGCCAAGGATTGGGTCTGTTTTCTAAGCCTTTGGTTTCTAGAACTTTCTTGACACCAAACACATAGTAGGGATTGTAGGCCTGATAGCAGTTGAACAAGAAACATTGGGCATTGGCCGAGCCCAACTGAGCAGCTACCAGGGCCCGTTCAATCACAAGCTCTTTGTGCTTGCGGCTGTCGTTGTCTTCTAGGTCTCTGATCCAGTCTGCGGCCACTTTGATCCTGTTGAATTGTTCTGATCCATAATCTATAGTTGTCATATATTTACTACCAGCTGGAGTTGTAAAATACACGCAGACCTAAAAACAAGTCGGCACGGGCACGCCGTACGAACGCTAGATCTTTTTCACGATAGTAATCGTCACTGTCACTGCCAAAAAAGAATCCAGTGGTGCCAGGTAGCAGATTGTTGGTTACATCATGCTCCAGATTGTCAAGGTCTTCTCTGGTCAGTTCCAGTTCAATACCATTGAAGCTGTCCTCATCAATATTCTGCCCGGATTCTCGACAGCGGTGATACCAAAGCCGTTCCATCCAGCCATGTAGATTAGGATGCTTGCGCCAGTAGGCTATTTCTACAGGTTGAGATACCACTGTACTGGTAAACTCTTTATCATCCTGCAATTCGGCTGACTGCCAAAATTCTGTGTATTGCCCAGCACGAGCGGAACTGTAAGCATACATGTCTAATCCCATTATTTCAGTCCTCGTATGTGATTGATAATTTGGTTTGCTTCTGGGTAGCCCAGGAAGCCTTTGTCCTCCAGGGCCTCTTCGATCATGTCGGCTTGTATGTCATGTAACCCACCTACCCACGACATGATCTGATCTGGGGTCAAAGTGTACTTGACCAAGTTGATTCGTTTATTGAATTCCATTATTCAATCTCCTCTTTCTTTGTACAGAAATTTACAAATTCTTTGACATTGCCGTCAAAGATATAGTCGTTCTTGTCGCTCATGATGAGCCCAAACATATTACAGCCTTTATTTCCCACCACTACGCGGAATGTATCTTGTTGCTGGTAGATGTGATACTCATAGTCCTGTCCGCAGTCTTTGGCAGTAACTGGATAAAGATAGAACTGACCTGGTCCGTCTTTAAAGTTAGCTACCAACTGAGCTGCCAAACACGACATACCATTGCTCTTGACCGTTGATAAGAATTCAGCCAGCTCTGCGCCGTGTCCTGTAGGATAACCGTCATACTGACGATAAAGATTTATGATCGGCTGTGGTTCGTCGCCGGGATTAAATGCTTCTTCATACACAAAAGTAAGTGATCTTGTTCCCATGTTGTTCTCCTATTAGAAATGTGGGTCCATGTAGTCGTGTTTGCCCGGAATCAAATAACAGTACTTGCAACCGGTCTGCGTGTAATAAACACGACCATTTTTGTCCTCTTTGCGAGTGTATCGACGACCGGAATCGGTGAAAATAAATCGCTTGGTCATACGAGTAATTTTACCATCGTAATAGCGATCGCCACCGATACCGTGGCTAACATCATCGCCCACTTTGTATTGTACTGTTGTCATTTCAGCTCCTTGTTATCGACTATACTACTATTATAACAAACGGGTCATTTTGGGTCAACCGTTTTTAGGCCAGCTGTGCCAGGGTTTTATCGGCATTTTCACGGGCACGCATCAGGGCAAATTGCACTTTTTTCTCAAGGAAACTGGTGAAAGAACTGTATGATCTCATACCGTTGGCCTGTAATTCGAACTTGATTTCGCAGTAATTTTCGTACATGCGCTCGCGATCTGCGTCGCTTACAATACCCAAGGTATTCATCAATTGGGTTTGTTTTGCATTAAACATTTGGGCTCCTTAAAAATTTAACTATACTACTATTATAACCGAAATGGCATTTTTGGTCAACCAAAACGTAATTGGGTATGCCTGCCCGGATCGGAGTATGCTTTAAGGCCTTGAATTATAAACTCTAACTCTAGTAGAGCTTCCTCTTCAGTGTCAAATCCCACTGTGTCGTGGCCGTTGACATAGCACTTGACATAGTATCGACCATTGCCTGGGCTGGCTTCTGAGTCTATACCCACTTCGCCCCAACCTTCAATTTGTTTAGTCATTTGGTCCATGTTTGACTCCGTTCGTTTACTATACTACTATTATAACCGAACGGGCGTTTTTGGTCAACCAAAATTGACCCCGTCGAACAGGGCTTGAAAAGTGTTGTTTTTATACAACGACTATATTTGCGGCTTGTTGAGCTGTGTAGGTGCTGGGTATAAGATTGGCCTGTAGTGGAGGCGGATTTGGATCTGCCGGAATTGGACCATTGGTGGTGATTCCCACTGATTGCAAACCAATCTGATTGCGACCTTCTCGCATGGCAGCTATCACGGCTTGACCGGTAAATGTGGTCAGATCGCCCACACCTTCGATCAGCTGTGCTTGACCACCCACCTGTGTATCATTTCCATACGAGTTCATGTTGAACACAAAGCTGTACATGGAACTGGTACTGTTGGGCACCAGATTGGCAAAATTCAGTCCGGCTTGCGCCTGCAACTGTTTTTCCAAGGTCAACTGAGTAGCCATGTTGTTCCAGTCGGTATTCATGGCCGAAGTCTGCGTGGGATATCGCACGATCAGGTCAGCAATCTCGGCCTGGGCCAAGGGTATCAGAGCCTGTATGGCCAAGTCTTGGCTGGCATAGGTTCCGGCAGCCGGATAGCCTGCCGGGATAGTGGTGGTCGTGACGGTTGGACTCAACGGTTCGAATGTGGTCCAAATGCCCGATGCCACCTGCGCCATGGTATAATAGATCGTGGTCAGACTGGCAAGATCCATGGTCGAGAATCTAGATATGGTATTGCCCAGAGCCGGGGCACTGACAAATCCGCTGGCGGTGCCCAGAACATCACAGATCACGATACTGTTTCCTGTTCCTGTTCCAACAGCCACGTTGCTGGTAAAATAATTGGCCACCGCAGGCGGTACTGCCACAGTCAGGGCCGAAATTAACGGCAAGTCTCGAGTGGTCTCTTGGCCGCTGACCACAGTGGCCAAGCTGGGCAAGGTCATGGTCGTGATGCCGGCGATCTGGTTCAGACTCACACTGATGGCCTTGCAGGCCAGAGCCTGGTCGGCTGGTACTATCTGGCTGAGTCTATCGTAGGGTATCATGCGAGGCTGTTTATTATGTAGGATGGCAATTCGTTGATCAGGGCCCGATCCACGCTGGCAGTGCTGTTGACATAGATGGGTCGTGGCTGGCCCTTGGCCGGGACAGTGAGACTGGCATAGCTGTTGGGGAACAACTTGATCGGATTCAGTAGATCAGCCATGGTCGTGATACCCAAAGTGGTCACTTTTAACACACTCAGTATCTGTGCTAGGTCGTTGCCGGTGATCTGTTGCATGGCAGTGTACATGAGGCGTTGTATGCTGTCAGTGACACTGATTGTGGGGTCAACAAGACCAAGTACCACGTTGACTGGTATACCCACTGCCACAAACATGATACTGACACTGGGTATGGCGCCAGTCACACTGTATATCTGTTGTATCAGACCCAGCGGACTGCCAAAATTGCCCAGATCGTTCAAGTTAATCAAGTCTCCCAGATTGGCCAGATCCTGACCAAAAGCCTGAGTGGCCAAGTTCACTGTGGTGATATCACCCGTGATGGTATTGTTCATGCTGGTAAATGTGTTGCCCAGATAGGTCTGGCTATTGATGGCCGAATTGACAAAGATCGCAGTCAGATCCACATAGCTTTGTGCCTGGCTCAGGGCCTGTGCAAATTTGGTAAGATCCCCTTGACCCATGTACAATGTAGCTGTGTTGCTCAGCAGTCCAGTAAACAAGGTGGTATCCACGGTCAGAGTGGTGTAGCCGGTGGGCAAGCTGTCAGCCAAGGCCGGACAGGTGTTGCTGGCCAGGCTCTCGAGACTTTGTATGGTCACATTGGAAAGATTGGCCAAGGTCGAATTGGCCAAGGTACTCAGCAGATTGCCGATTGGATCGGTGCTGTTGTAGGTGCCAATGGCCGTGGTCAGGGCCGCATTGGCTGCAAGGCCTGTGTTTTGCAACAGACCGGCTGCGGCATCCAGTTGCAGTGCAGTCAGGTAAGTGACAGTCAATTTACAATCCTGCTATGACGGTGAAGGCCCCAGTCACACGCGGATGGCCGCAGGTGTCAATAGTGCCAGCTGTGGTTATGGGACGGAATCCGGCCAAGATGGTAGGACTGTTGGTAGTGGTCACGGCTGCACAGTGCAGTGCACCGCCCGGGTGGCCGCAAGGAGGATGTGGACTGACCAAACTGCCCACAGTGGCTATGGGCCTAAAATTGACCAACACAGTGGGCTCGCCGGTTAGAATCACTCCTCCGCCCACATCAGCATCACCCACACGTTGTACAAAGCCTGGCATGTTATCCCATCAAGATCTTGTTGCGCACTGGCTTGATGCCAGTGGTGGCTTCTAGATAGCTGTCGCATACTTCTTGCCTGGCCACAGCATACAGTGCCACCTGTGATTTATTTATAGTGACTGGTTCGTCGGGGCCGACTGTGAATAAACTGTTGACCATGTTGATTCCTTCACGTCCGGGAATTACCGTGAGCGGTCTGATCACGGTGTACGTGTCCACATCTTCAGCGACCACCTTGGCCACTATTTCGTCACCGTTGGCTATCTTGATGGTGTAAACTTGATCTAGAGTAAGCATGCTATCCTTGTAAAAGTTGTCGAAGTTCGTTAAATCCACCTACTAATTTATCGTCTAGAAAAATCTGTGGCACAGTTCTGGCAGAGGGCACAGCAGCCATGAGGTCCTCGCGGTCCCATCCTTGGTTGATGTTTCTTTCTTCGTATTCGATACCTTTGAGTTTCAGCAAGTTTTTGGCCTGATCACAATAGGGGCAGTGATTCTTTGACCATACGATGGCTTTCATTTTTGTTCTCCTTTGAGTTATTATAGCGCAGGTAATGCGTCGTAATCTAGAACATCACTCATGACTCCGATCACATAGTTGGTGCTTTCTGACTCTTGCAACGCTGTCTGTTTGTTTGATGTGTTCACATGCTTGTTGAACCATGGCACCGGCGTAGTACGCGGTGCCGGTGAGCGATACTTGATACCAATTTCTTTTAGCGCACCCACAGCAATGAAATCTACAAAATCTTTCAGTATGTTGGCATTGAGACCAATTACTGGTCCTTTCTGGAACAGATAGTCGGCCCAGGCCTTTTCTTCTCGTATCACGTCTGCGTACATGGCATAAACTTCTTCCTCGCAGTCGATGCGTGCTTGTGCAAATCTGGGATCTTCTTTGACCACTTGGTTGATGATCCAAGCTGTCCAGTCCTTGTGCAGGATCTCATCCTGTAGGATCAAGCTGATGATGTTGCCGTTGCCAATAAAGATGCGATTCTCCACCATGGCCAAGCTGGTAGCAAAGCTAACCATGAATCTGAATGCTTCCAGCCCGTAACTGGCATTGAGTGCCAACCAGATAGCACGGATGTGTTCCTGTTCGTCTACGTCGAGCTCTATTTCTTTGTTGCTGTTCAGTCGGTGCAAGCGATCATAGTAAGTTCCGATGTTGGATGCCATGCCCACTATCTCTTCGATGTCGTGTATTCTATTGAACTCGTCCTTGGGCACATTGTAGATGTTGCGAATGATATGACTGTAGCTGCGACTGTGAATGTTTGTTTCCATAAACGACCACACCATCACCAGTGCTTCGAGTTCAGGAATGGAACATACAGGACTGAACACTTGCACTGGACCACGACCTTGCAAACTATCTAAAGCAGTCTGTCGCAATAAATTACTTGTAAAGATATGACGAACTGTGTCACTTGCCTCTTTAAAGTCGTTAGCATCTTTGGTTAACGATACTTCTTCAGGTACCCAAAAGAACCCTCTTTGTTCCTGCTCAAACTTACCAAGTTTTTGATATTTAATTTCTTCAAACCGTTGTATTGTGACAGGTCCAGCAGGATCGAGGAACATTTTCCTGCGTGTATAATCTGTTTTTGTTGATAAATCATATTGCGCTCGTGACATATTTTTCCTTACAGTTGTCAAAGTGCCAACGACTCATTGATAAGAATCCGCCTTCTTTTTTACAATGCGGACATACTTTATTAGCTCGCGGCTTTAATTTCATTGATGCTTTAGTTTTGTTTTTTGATTCTTCTTTGTGTTTAGCAGGTCCATTACCGCCATTAGCCCGTTGTGCTTTACTTATTATTAGATTAGTGTAAATCTGTTGATAGTTCATAGTTTACAGGCCA
>Ga0007829_10000185_pt1 | contig 12010 bp, 19 predicted proteins | sample CryBogCBE03Jun09_FD_57987 | JGI IMG/M metagenome (GOLD analysis project Ga0007829, IMG submission 57987) | Freshwater microbial communities from Crystal Bog, Wisconsin, USA - CBE03Jun09 | ecosystem: Environmental > Aquatic > Freshwater > Lake | place: Crystal Bog, Wisconsin, USA | collected... | reverse complement strand
TGATTGGCGCCCATGTAAATAAACGTCCAACCTTTTCTTTGGCGCTCGTCTATCAAATCCTTGATGTGCGCTTTTGTGTAAATCTTTGAAGAATTCTCAAGGCCGTCGGTAAAAATAACGACGATACGTGGGCCCTTTGTCTGCTTCAACATTTTTCCAATTGCGTCTAGAAGAGACGTAGAGCCACGGGGAGAATACGTTTCAAACGTGAGTGGCGAAATATCTGAAACACTCACGTCTGAATATGAAACAGTGTATTCATGATCGAATTGAATGAGAGTTATACGCGATTCGGGGTTCTGGTCTTTCACAAAAGAATTGAAGCCACCGACGACGTCTCCGCGACAGTCGTTCATAGAACCTGATCTATCGAGAAGGAAAGTTATGGATGTCATTTTACTACAAGTTTAATGAGTATATTTTCTTTATTTACATACATCAGGATGAGCACTATTGCCTTTCAGATTGAAAACAGGAGGAACGAACACACTGACGTGCTCATGGACGTTGTAAAAGACTGGTGTGAGGAAAAAGACGTTACATACGTGAGATACACTAGTGGACGCGAAGACATGGTGCATTACTGGTGGAAGGTTTTCAAACTCTATGAAATAATGATTGAAAATCCAGAATACGATTTGATACTATGGTTTGATTCAGACATTTTAATATACGATTTCAAAAAAGATCCCAGAGATTTATTGAGACCCGGTCTCGACTTTGTTGCATGTCATGACCCTGCAGACCCAAGACAAGAAATCAGCGAAGACTGGTTTAACGCCGGTCTTTTCTGTATAAGAAACACTTATGGAGGCAGAAAAATAGTCAAAAAATGGATGTCTCTCTACGACGAGACAAAGTGGTACAAGGATTCAAATGGAAAATGGAACACCGACGACAGATGGGCTGGACCTAATTACGAACAAGGTGCATTCTGTGAACAAATTTTGCAAAAAAACGAATTGAAAAATAAAATTAAAATTTACGACTATAGAATTTTCAACGAGGTATACGATTGGGAAAATCCGAGCGAAAAATGCTTTTCCATTCATCTTATGAGAGGATTGGCACAAGAAATAGGGATACTTTGTCTATGGAAACACAGGGTCGATGCTTTATCGATTACTCTCGTGTTTTCTATGACTCTGATTATTCTAGTGTATCTAAAAAATAGGTAATTTTAAAGTCAAGATTATTAAAATTAATTAATTTATATACAAAATGGATTACAATACCGGACGTTACAGAAAGGCCCTCAAGGTATGGGGAGCCCTACAGAATATGGATTTGACCGATAAAAAAAAGGAAAAATGGGAAAAGTACAAGGACGAGCTTGAACGAGCGTACACCGATGGGACGGAACAAGAGTTCGCGGCGGCTGTAGGCAGATTTGGAATTCCTTATATTCCTAAAAGAAAAAATGTAATATTTTCAAAACCGTTTGTAGAAAATTATCCCCTCAAGGAATTTGGGAGAGATGATGACGGAAAACCATTTGACAAAATGATCGAATTCCGGTTTGGCGGGAACAACTCGACAAACCGGCCTTCCAAAATATTCAAATACGAAGAACTTGTAGAAGCAAGACAAATTGTTTACGATTTCAGAAATTCTGATGCGGGCGGGAGGACTTGGGGCGTAAAGGTTGGGTACACCCAGCGTTGCTGGTACGAGGATGTGTACTGTGTACTCACGGGGATAAACAAGCCCGGAGTTCCAATATGGACAGGGAATCCCACTATTGGGAAAATGTACAGAAAGTATACAGGACGTGATTGGGTTACTGGGATTTACGTGTAATAAGATATAGAATTTCCTGAACTTCCCCTCGTCCCTCGCCCGTTTTAGTCCCTCGCCCTGTGTAACGCTGGTAGGCTCGCGCACGTCTCTCGGTTTCGTACGGTTCTAGCAACTTTCTCCAGTCTTCTTCTCCAATTATACCCTCGTCGTTGTAAGATATGAGCGTGTATTTTGAGACGCGCGTAGAATGTTCCAATAGTTCTTTCATTGCGCTCACTACGCTCCGCTTGGAATTATAATCAGACTTGACCCGATCCTTTGGGAGGCCCGTGACTGCATTCACGTTCGAGGGTCGTTCATTCTTTGCCACAATATTCAACAGAAAGTAAAAAGCCCCGTACTCGTGATGATTATAGGGAGGGTCGTAATAAATCAAGTCGAGCGAATCGCTAGGCATTGTCTTGATTAGATCGTTCGTCGACATGTTGTGTGTGTGAACTTCGACATAGGGCTCGTGCCACACGGGAGGCTGAAGAACGAGCGGGTCCTTTCTGTTGTTAGAATTAAAAGTACCAATGTCGTTCTTGTCTTTTATGAACGCCCTAAAGTGCCCTAGACTGTTTGCGTGAATAGCCATCTGAACTAAAACAGGGACGAGGCACCAGTCTCGAATTTCTGGTTCCACGCTTTCGTCTATGTACGCGCGCCACGTATCTATGCGCATGGCATTCTCATGAGTGAAAAAACATCTCTCACCGTGCTTGATATCGTTCGTATCGACCGGAGCATACATTTCTGTGACAATTCCAGATTTATTAAATGTTAAATTATTCATCATATAAATGTGATGCCTGATTTTCGCCTGCTGCTCATAGGTGGGAGTTTTCAAAAAACAGTTGGAAGCGAGATACGAATACAATTCCAAATCGTTAGAATGAAGAATTGAAGCGTGTTTCATGAGAGCTCTCGCGACAACCGTAGACCCTGTGAAACCGTCCATGAGTCTGAGCTTTTCAGATCCGATGCGACTCTTGACGTCTTCGACAGCTTCTATTATTCCATCAATAAGCTTACGCTTGTTTCCCAGATACGTGTACATAGGCTGGTAAATGTAAGGATCCATATCTAATCATAGGCCGTTTCTTTTAAGCAAGTCAGAGCCCCATACAAAATCTATTCCCCAACTTTCCCATAAATCCAGTAGTTGCCGCGACATTCCACATTCTTTTTCGTTGAATATTTTCTTCCAATGAGTTTCTGTACCTGCCAGGCATATGATCTTGAGCCTCTTTTTGGTAACACATGGAACACCCCTGTATTTGATGGGAGTTGCTCCAATCTTTTCATGCGCGTCACCGGTTGACATGTGAAACTGGGTCTTTACCTCGTAAATAAAATTGTCGTCTTCCCAGTCCAACTGAAACTTCTCAACCTTGCTAGGCTTCCATCCGTTGGGAATAATTTCAGAGACAATCATCTCAGTTAATTTCCCTGACCACGTACCGTCTTGTTTGTAACCGTGCATGGGACGTGCTTTGCAAAATACGTCCCACGCCCAGTCGTTCTCAAGTTTATAAAGTTTTGATTTTGTTAGAGATTTACTTGACAGAAAGGACAAATCACCTTTCAACCAGCTAATAACTTGCGGGTTAGCCAAAAGAGACATTTTTAATAATCTGATGAATATTCAATCCTGAGACGTGAATCACATGAATTTTTCATTTCCATGAATTGATCCGAAAGTTCGAGATGCCAAGGGTACAGAACAATTGTAGAAAATAGAAGACTTGATGCACCAATTACAAGAGATGCAACCGGTACCCATGTTCTCCATTCCATGATTACGCGTCAGAAAAATATTTAAGAAGTCGTGCGCTCGGGTCGTTTACTGTCGTCCACTTCGGCATCCACATGTAAGGACAGACGTGATAGTTTTCACCGAAAAAAATTGTAAAAATTTGCTTGTACTTGTTCTCGCCGTGCTTCTTGAGAGCGTCGATCCATTCTGCACCGACGGCGTCGCTCATGCCGTTCTTCTGTCGCCAGCAGATTTCTTCGGGTAAAATGTCGTCGAAAGTTTCTCTCAATAGATTCTTTTCAAAAGAGTTTTCTGGAAGTTTCAGGGAGGGGTCGAATCCGTCCATCACGTAGTCGATTACGTCACGGTCGAAGAATGGGACCCGGAGCTCCAGACCGTGTGCGGCGGTCGTCCTGTCGGCCCTGAGGACGTCAAACATGTGAACGTCTCTAACAAGCCGAGTAGTTTCGGCCAGGAACGATTCGACGTTAGGAGCACCGTGAAAATAAAGATACCCCCCGAAAAGTTCGTCAGCGCCTTCGCCACTCAAAACGACTCGAACGTCGGTGTTCTCCTTAATGTATTTGCTCAAGAGAAACATGGGAATGGACGCCCGAATAGTCGTGGTGTCGAACGTCTCGGCGTGATATACGACATCCTTGATAGCCTTGAGACCTTCATCGACCGTGAATTTCACTTCAGTGTGATCAGAATCAAGAAAGTCGGCCATCTTGCGAGCGGCCAAAAGGTCTGGAGAACCTTCGATGCCAACTGAAAAAGTTCGAATCTTTCCGAGGACCTGAGAACCGAGAGCAGCAATTATGGAAGAGTCGAGGCCCCCGCTGAGGAAAAATCCCACAGGTCTCACAGAGTTCGAGACGCGCTTTTTTACAGACTCTGTCAAGAGGTGACGAATGTGATCTCTGACAAATTTCACGTCGTTGTCGTCGCGTGGGTGATCCCAGTAGTTGGGTGACCAACAAACAAACTTTCCTAGAATAGGATCGTAGAGATGACCCGGTGGGAATACCCTGGGTTTGCCAATGTGAAGGAGAGCCTTCATCTCAGATGCAAATGAAATCCCATTGGAAGTTTCGCAGTAAAATAGGGGGCGGACACCGACGGCGTCTCGCGCTGCCCAAACGTGATCGCCGTCGGTGTACACGAACGCAAAATCGCCGCTCATAATTTCACATGTTCGGAACAACCCGTGCTTCTCAACAAGTGGGAGAATGACCTCACAGTCTGAATTTCCAGGAATTCCTCCGAGGTCGATGTGATTATAAATTTCTGCATTTGCAATTAGAAATTTGTCCTTGTACTCGAACGGCTGATTTCCTAAAACTCCTGGGCCGTTAATCGAGAGGCGCCAGAACATGAGATACATGTCTTTTACGCGTTCGATTGAAAACTCATCTGGACCTCGGTGACGGAGGATTTCAGTTGGGGGAGGCTTGGTTCCTACAAATATGCCACACATCTTTTATATCAAAGGGTCACACGTCTCTAACTGTGATGCATCAAAAAGAATACTCCAGGTGTGCAAGTGTACGACCCTAAACTTTACTTGAAGGCGCGTACTTGAAACACTCCCATAATTTTGACGTCCTCTTTGAAATTGCAGAAAACTCGTCGATAGTGTACGAATCTCCCATTGACCTGTTGCATTTTGAACAAATTGGGCGCAAGTTGTTAATGTCGAGTGTACCCCCCTTGCTTTCAGGAATGTTGTGGCCAACCTCGAATGCGAAAGGTGTCATCACGTTTTCACACCAAGTGACAAGACACTTGTGCTTGAAGTTGCGATCTCCACAATAAAGAAGCCAAACTTGCTCTCGAAGTGCACCGGGTATGCTAGCCTTCTTCATTGTTTTAAATAAAATCCATTTCTTTAACATGAGACATGTACTATTAAAACGAAAGTGGCCCGAAAGATATTTCTCGGGTCTCACAAAGTCCCTCAAGTTTACAAGAGAAAAGGAACTTCTCAAGCGGAGAGTTACCCCTTACTCTAAACTGAAACTCTCGAAATCTGACAAGTTTGCTGAAAAGAAAAAGTCAAGGTGGACAGTGTTGTTCCACAAGACATATCCCGGATTGAAATTTAATAAATTATTAATTTCTAAAAAGACGGGAATTCCAATCCGAACACTGAACACAGTCTACGACAAGGGGCTAAAGGCTTGGAAAACGGGAGGGAGCAGACCGGGTGCTACGGCGTCACAATGGGCCATAGCACGTGTTTACAAGTACGTGTTGATTACAAAGAAAAAGGCTCCTAAAGCGCGGTTCGACCCAGACGATTATTTAAGACACTAGAATAAAAATTGTTGTCCATTATATAAATGTCAAGCCCTAGCACTCCTCCCAGAATGTCCCCTCCCAGCCCGAGTTCGATACGGACCGCCCGTCGTACACGTGCCCGCGTTTCCCCTGTGAGAATTTCACCGAGGGCCCTAAACTTTTCACCCGTGACATACAGGACGAACAAACCGGCGCGTTTTGTACAGGGGGGGATGATAGCCATGCCAGTTCACAAGGCCATACCTACAGGCTTAAAGAACCTGAACAAGAACCTGAACTGGAATTCGTTGAAAAAGTCAAGGAACGTTGAGAAAATGTCTCGAAACAACCTGATAAAATTCATAATGTACGCGTATTACGGTGCATGGAAAGCCATGAAAGAAGACGGAAGCAATGCTGCACGGAGGCAACTCCATAATTTTGATTATAAATACATGAATATTTCTACGCGTCAGAGAGGAAACCATTCTCAGATTCCTCCCAGGGTACTATGGGACAAACTTCAGAGACTCTCGAGGAACTATATGGTAGGACTGGCTAAAATTATAGAGTGGTAAGACTTAGAGAAGAAAATAGTTATTAAACGAATGAAGGTTACGCTAGTCAGTCACTCGCAAGGGGGGGATAAGTCCCTCCATGACCTGGTCGCATACTGTGCACGAGTTTCAAACCCCGATAACCAGAATTCTCCCGGGGAAAAACTCGTCAAGTACCTTATCAAGAACAAGCACTGGTCTCCGCTCGAAATGGTGAGTGTCTGCATGGAGATTGAGACGACCCGAGACATTGCGAGGCAGATTTTGCGACACAGGTCATTCTCTTTTCAGGAGTTTTCTCAGAGATACGCAGAGGTGGATCTGAGTTTTGAAACCAGGGAAGCACGTCTTCAGGATTCAAAAAACAGACAAAACAGCATCGAGACTGATCATCTCACGATTAAAACTTTATGGGAAATTGAACAGGATAAGGTTGCAGATCAGGCTGCCCAGTCGTACAAGTGGGCCATAGAAAATGGGATTGCAAAGGAACAGGCTCGCGTGGTCCTTCCAGAGGGTATGACCCCCTCTAGGATGTACGTGAACGGGACCCTCCGTTCATGGATTCACTATATTCAGCTAAGGTCAGCGAATGGAACTCAGAAGGAGCATCGGAGGGTGGCTCTTGAATGCGCAAAGGTTCTGAATACAGTTTTTCCACTAGAGGGAGTGTTGGATTCCATATGGAATGATACTCATCTAGAGATTTGATAGTAAGGGCAATGTTCCGCCAATTGGGGCGAGGAGGCTGGGGGATAATCATGGGAAATCCAAAAGTGAAGGCGTTCTGCATTTTTCTCAAGAATGCATTCTCGTAATTTCATGGCTTGTAAATTACGCAAATTTTTGTACATACATATAGTATGAGCTGTCCTTTCAAGAATATATTAGGTGAACCTGGCCGAGGGGTACATTCTATGAGAATACCAGGGACGAACATTGCATTCGTGGACACTGCATTGACAGTCGCTGGCGCATGGTTTATACATAAAAAATTCAAGGTTTCTTTTCTTTGGACGGTAATTATCTTATTTTTAGTTGGCGAATTGTTGCATTATCTAATGTGTGTAGACACGACGGTCATAAATTACTTTAAGGAGAGCATGTAAAGAGTCGAGCGAATGAGCGCGACGATTTCATCCTGAATATTTCTAAGGTATGTATCGTTAGGGAGCCGCATGCTTCTAATGTATTTCAAAAGATTACGAAAGTAGACTGTTGGATTTTTTGCGATCGCTTTACGCCCTAGTATTATCTTTCTGAAACGTCCGTACTTGCCCATGTACGCTTCAGCATACGAATCGAGCAAAGGAACGATCCCTTCATAATAAGCCTGAAGAGCTTTGTGCTCTGCGAATGATTTCGTAGTCAGGTGAAACGCGTGCGACTGACTACGAGAGTTCATCAAAAGTCCTACAAATTTTTGTCCTTTATTCATTTGTACTATTACATCAAGAAAAAATTAGTTGTCGCTGCCGATGGGTCGGTCGTGAGACGGGTACGTCCGGATCAGTGCTCTTGTGCCATTGATTTCCTATGTGGGCCCTCCACTGAATACCCCACTTGTCGAGAGTCTTTCTGCACATTACACACGGAATAGATGTTCCGAGGTTGCCCGTCCCGCACATTCTTTCTATTATAACGTCGCCGTATTTTCTATGTATCCAGTTTCCGAGCTGATGCGACTTTATTCCGGATCTATTTGCTTCAGAATTTACGCGCCTGAAAAAAAGACGCTCGGCGCACATGAAATAATTGTTTGGCTGTACGAGACTGTTCGTGTAGCACACGACGTAAGGTCTCATCTGGAACTACAATATGAACGCGCCAAGTGTTTAATTCTTCTTCTTGTCAATTTACCTAGACATTTTTGCAACAACATTAAAAAGATTCTTATTGAAAGAATAGTTTTCTTTTACGTAGTTCGAGCCGTTTCCTACCGTGTATCCTGTCAATTTGGTACCGTTGGGATTCTTTTTGAATACAGTTACGTAAAATCCTCCGCCTGATTTATTCTGGACATTGACAACCTTATTACGCCCTATTAGATATGCGTTCGTGGCTCCCCTGTGTTTTATAAAATTTTGACGCACAGTATGCTTAATGTTATTTATGTTTTTATTCGATAAATTTTTATTTTTATTTTTCAGTTTGTTCAGACTTGCCTGAATTTCCTTAAATTTTTTAGCATTCTGACTTGCCGAAGCCCGCAGCTTACCGAGAGACCTGGAGAGAGCCTGAAGTTTGGACACTGCCGAAATTCTCTTGTTTGCCTCGTGTTTGATATGTTTTTTGGCCGCGGGCATTGCAATCCTCAAAGATTTCATGTTTTTTAATGGCAGCCGTCTCGCTATTTCTGATATGCTATTTAATTGGAGGTTTGTCATTTAACCTTATACAATATTTTATTTATACTGGTAAAAAGATACTAGCACGTGTTCCATTGCTTGACAAGTACCATCCCCAAGACCGCAAGCGATATGGACGTGAATACAGAAGAAAAAAATAACGTCACCTTCAGGTATCTCAACTGAACCTGTAGATCGGGTGGGTTTTCGATGTCGTGCTTCATTTTACTAAATACCTCGAGACTCTCTTTCCCTGTCTTGGTCACTCTACTTTTTTTCAAGCATTATATAAATGGAAAACTTGATCAGGAGACAACAGGAGAGGATCAGGCTATACTGAGAGCGCCTTAGAAAGCCCTGGGAAGGAGCCAATAATAAAGGAAAACTAAAAGAAAAAAGAGGCAATATTATCTTGCACTCAAACCCCTTGGCCGAGAAACTAAAACCACTCGAAGACAAATTGAACCTCATACATGAACAACTTCATAAAGTTCGAATGATGCCCGGTATACCTTACCCGTATTCAGAAAAAGCCCAGGAAATGACCAGTCTTTATCGTCAGGCTGAGCTTATAGAAGCAGAAATCAGGGGCGTCAAACGAACAATGCAAATCCTTTCCAAAACCATGAGTTGTGACAAGGTCTATGGAGGGGTGGTCGTGAATAATCGCGGCATGAAACCCCCACCCGTGCCACCGTCATGTGTCCGGAGCAATGAAAAAATTAGAAAACTCGCAACGTCTATACTGGACGCGTCAATAAAGATTGAATATAAATTTAGGAATTGGTATAACACTTATTACCAGAAACAAATAGAAAAAAGCAGGGAGAGGTTCAGAGCTCGAGAAAATGAAGGAGAAAAGAATTTTATCAAAATGGTTCGAGAACATTCTAAACGTCATTTTCTGAAGAGGAGTGGAATTGAAAAAATCAAGACTGAACTTGCCAGAAAAAAAGAATTAAGAAATAAATTTATTAAAGTCGTGAACAACGCACGGGCCAAGCGAGACGCCGAAATAAAAGCCATAAAAAATAATTCCATGAAAGTCCTCGAACAGATTAAATCTAAGAATTTTAAATTGAAAAAAGTTTCTTCGCCCTCTATAATAGAACAAAAAAGACTCCATAAGTGGATGGATCCTCGCTTGTGGATGAGACGGAGAACAAAGCCGACCGTTTCCAAGAGCCATAAAACGAAGCCGACCGTTTCCACGAGCCGCAAGATTGCAGTCAGCCGCAAACTACCAGTGTCTCACAGGATTCGTGCAAAATAGTAATTAAAAAGAAGGACACCTGTTTAATAAATGGAATTGACGCTTCACGCGCCAAAGAAGCTCGAATTTTTCATAAAACGAGACGAAAAGGAGGCGGTTCTCAAAGAGGCCATGAGACAATTGGAAGAATTCAAGGGACGCAAGCCCGAGTCGGTCTATCCGCGTGAAATCTACGGACTCGTCACGAATCCGACAATTCTTTACGCCACAGAGTACATACGACTCTTGGAGAATGCGCTGAGAGCCAAAAAGTCTCTCGAAATGATGGACGTCGTTCTCGAAGGACTGCTCCACGAGAGAATCAATATTCTCGAGGATCTTTTGAAGTCCTGAAACGTCTAAAGAAATAAAACTCTCAATGAATAGTAACAATGCAAATCTTTGTAAAGACCCTGACCGGAAAGACAATCACGCTCGAGATCGAGTCTTCGGACACTATAGCAAATGTAAAGGCAAAGATCCAGGACAAGGAAGGAATTCCGCCGGATCAGCAGCGTCTCATCTTTGCGGGAAAGCAACTCGAGGACGACAGGACTCTGGCCGACTATAACGTTCAGAAAGAGTCTACTCTTCACCTCGTTTTACGTCTACGAGGGGGTAAATGAGAGCCATTGCCGCATAATTATGAAGATCGATCAGAGTGTCCCGGATGCTTTCGTCGTCTACTAGCGTTACCCCTTTTTTTGTAATGTTCAGAGCCCGCATAATCTTGTCTTCTATTCGCATGAGGACGCCGACCATTCCGAACTTTGCAAACGCATCGCCGTAATCAGCATTCTTCTTTTTAAAGAGTTCTAGACCTATTATACATTTTCACGAGCGTGTGTCCTGACAATTATATAACGCAAGTTTTTTTTACACATACTCTTGTCAAAACAGCTAAAGGTTTACTAATATCCTGTGCCTCGCATTCTATTTAATTTAGGCGCTTCACTCTCCGATTCATTTCGAAGATGAAGTTGGCCACGAGCAGGAACTTGTCGTGCTTTACATTGGGCTCCTTATCAGAGGTGTTGGCAATGCTATCCATCATCAGCTCCGATTCGGAATTCGAGTGGTTCTCATAAACCTGCAGACCGTTGGGATACCAGTCTCGGAACCATTTGGCGGACCCGGGGCAGCTGAGCTTGAGATAATCGATCATAGCGGCGATTGTATCAAACGTGATGAGCCGCACGCACCCAGGGGCGTTGTACAGAAGGGAATAGCTCGACTTTTCAGTCAGCCAATTGTGATCCCTCACCCAGGTATTATAGATGGCCGACTGAGTCACGTTAGGGGTCCGACACAGATTATTTCCATCGCTCGCATAATACTCGTTAAAGCGCAAGATGCGTGTGTAAAGATCCGTAGCGAGCTCCATCGTGGGTGTCGGTCTATCCTCGAGCCTTGTGATGTACTGGCCTTGGACACAACACGAATTTTTATGCTCCACCCGTTAAATAACCAGACGTGTCGCCAGAATCTCACAATCGCTGCCCTTGACCTTTCTCTCGTATCCAAGGAGAACGTAGTATTCCGTTCCGTCCTCGAGTTTGATTGTCCTCTCGACGTCGTAGTCGACTCCGCCAAACTTAATCTTTGTGACTACGCTCTTCATTTGATTTGAAGAAACTATTATCTTTAAAAGTAATGAACGCGTTTGTTAAGAACTTCCTTAAAGGTGAAAAATGAGAAACCGGAATATACATGAAAATAGATATCACGTGTACATCTAGGGAATCGTTCCAAGACTAGAGCAGGAGGGGCGAACCTTCCTACATCCACATGGATCGTGCGTAAAAGACTCGGCTGGACAGCCCAAAATAAAACTAATTCTGTTTTCAAAGTTGGAAACAAAAATCAAGAATTGGCTAAAGGCACAAGGGTTTCCCAGTCCTTCAAGGATCGGGTCCCCCTCTAAGCGATAAAGCGCTTCACGGAACCGTCTGGCATTTATATAATTCCTATGTTTTACACACATTCAAGCCATTCTGGTCCTCCAAATCTAATTACTCGCTTCGGGTGGAAC
>Ga0007829_10000183_pt1 | contig 12087 bp, 11 predicted proteins | sample CryBogCBE03Jun09_FD_57987 | JGI IMG/M metagenome (GOLD analysis project Ga0007829, IMG submission 57987) | Freshwater microbial communities from Crystal Bog, Wisconsin, USA - CBE03Jun09 | ecosystem: Environmental > Aquatic > Freshwater > Lake | place: Crystal Bog, Wisconsin, USA | collected... | reverse complement strand
ACCATTGTTAGCGATTTGCCACTGCCTTGTGTATGCCAAATTACACCTCCGGTTCTTTTGCCATTAGCATCTGCCTTGCTTATTTTTTTTAGTGTTTCTTTAATGGCAAAGTATTGTTGGTAACGGGTGATTTTTTTGATTCCATCATCGTAGACTATGTAGTTAAATATTAGGTCTAAGAGTCTTTCTTTTTGACAAATACTAAACAATAGTTTATCCTGTTCGGTAACTATCACTTCTTCTTTTTCCAATTCATTAAAGTAGTGTAGTACATTTTTAAACCGCTGGGTGAACATGGCAATCCTTTCGGTATTGGGTAACTCACTATTTTTTATTTCCTTAACAGCGCTTACATAGTGAGTGCCTTCGTCTTTTGTCCTAAATATTTCTTTCCAAACGCTCCAAAACTCTTTGGATGTACCTGTAGTGGCATATTTAGCTTCGCTAACTGCTAAAGAAATAACCAAGTTGCTGTATAAATATAATGCCCGAATACCATCTTCTTGCTGATTACGCAAATGTTGTGAAATGGCTTCTGTTATTGGTTCTTTAATAACATTGCTTTTGCACTCAATTATTACCATCGGAATTCCATTGATAAACAAGACAATATCTGGTCTGTAATGGTCGTTTCTATCACTACGAAGAAGACTATATTCTTCTGTTATGTGGAAGCAGTTGTTCTGTAAGTTATTCCAATCTATGTAATGAAATGAGAAGCTTTTTTTATCGTTTAGAACTGTTTGCTCCAAACTTTTTCCTAGGGTAATTAAATCGTAAAAAGCTTGATTAGCTTTAATGAATCCATCTTGAATAGGTAATTCTCTTAAAGCAATAATTGCTGCATTGATATTGCTCTCGGAAAAAGGAAACTCTTTGCCTTTGTATTGTATACTGTTTAGGGTTTCTAACTGGTTTTTTAATATTGGCTCTAGCAACACATTACTGGTCCTGCCGCCTCTTAAATGTAGAGCCTCTTCTGGAGAAATATATGTGTAGCCCATTTTCATGAGCAGTTGTAGTGCGGGTATCTGACTGATGTAATCTTCTATGTACGATGGTGTACTCATTTTTCTTATCTAAGACAGTTTATAAAAATAATTTTGTTATTCACATACTGTGGGTATATATTTGCATTGTTCATTGTACCATAATAGGACAATTGAGTTTCGAAGCCCGATGCACCCAGATGTGTACCGGGTTTTGCGTTTTAATATACTTCCGCTAATCTTTTCTTGCTTTTCTTCTTCATTTGCTTTATCCCTCCTTTCTCTTTCGTTAAATAATACGCCGTTAATAAATAATAATCTGTTTGGCTACGCTGAGGTTCAAGTACAATAACATAGTTCTCTGTTTCATCAAGAATGTAAGTACGTATTACATCTTTACTATTAATTCGATCTAGGTAGCTAAACACATCAATAGTTGATGGCGTTTTTTCCTCGATATGATGACGTATCCAATGAAGGCGTTCGGAACGTTTATAATCGAAAACCGAGCGTGATTTTATAATCTTTCCATCTTCTCCTATTTGTTCTTCAACCTGGCAAGTTAAATGACCAAATAGGGTTTGCATGTCAGGCAATCCGTCTATTTTTAAGGGGCGTATAATTTTGCTTCTAAAATTGAAGTTGAGGTTATCTGTAATATCTCTATCAAAAATACGCTTGAGCGAAACAATTCTTGCAGTCTCGGACAAATGAGCTATTTCGAGTAGTTGATTATATATTTTTATTAAGTTAGTTGGCATTATTTCAAGTCTATAAAAAATTTATTGAATTTTGTTTCTCCTTTTACTGATGGTTGAGTTATAGGCTTCCCACAATGTTTTTCGATTTTTTCTATCAAATTATTTTTAGAAGTTACTTGGTTCAAGCCTCTAAGTTTATAATTAATTGCCCCCATTAACACATCGGCAACTTGCATTAACTCGCTTTCGTAGCTTTGAATGGCTTGTAGATTTCTGATGTTTTGATAATCTCTTTCTAAATAGGTTTTTAGACTTTTTGCTTTTTTATAACTATGTGTATCCTTAATGTCTATGTAGATGTTATAAATGTAATCGGGAAATATTTTTTTACTTAGTAATTGAAAATACATTTTATCGTAAAAATCATCGTGGGTTTGACCGAAGGCAGTATGTTTTAACTGTGCTTTGTTTATGATGATTGCCCTAAACTGCAAATCGGTCATAAAGAAGTATTCTATAATATCATTGTAAAAAGGATATTGCGATTTTGAAATACTACCCCATTTCATTTCGCCACGATAATGATGTTTTATTTTAAAATCTCTGATGGCTTGATTATGTAGTGTTAACTGATTGAAGGGGGTACTTATGCAAGCCAATAACATGTAAGGTTGCCCATCGTTCTCAATATGTGTACTCTCGTCACAATAAAAGTTATATGTTTTGCTCATTGTTGTATTTTATTTTTAATATTTCAGATTGAGAACTTATATCCACCAAAAAAACATCTGCTAGGTTCACTCTGGCAAGTGTCCAATTACTTTCTTGTATAAGTATACAAACAAAATATCCCAGCTAAAGGCAGCGACAAGTAAGCTGCTATTGTAATCCAAACTGAAATAGTGAAATAGGAAAACTTACGACTTGCAATGATTGAATTTTGTTTGATTTGTTCTGCAAGGTCGGTTTCCATTTTTGAGAACCCCTCTTCTTTTTCTGAAATTTCTTTCAGAATTTCATTAGCAGACCTTCCCTTCAAGTATTCAAAGAATAAAATATTTGATGCAGTTTCACCTACGAATAAACCTTCTTTTACCATTTTTACTCTTGGTGCGAAAGAAATTAAAGAGTTTGCTGTAGAAAATATAAGAAGTATGATAACGATCATTATATAAATTTTTAGACCTTCGCTATCTTTTATATACTGAAAGTCATACATCTTTAACATGCCAAAAATTGATGCTGCATTAAATGCAATTAGCATTGCATTCTTAGCTTCTGAAAATTTAAGCCAGTCATTTACATTGGCGAAAATTTTGTGTAATTGTTCTTCTAAAGATAATTTATTCATTTTTTTACTTTTTTAATTATTTAATAATCCAGTAAATACTACCCCCAAATACTTTACTGTTTACGTTTTTGAATTGATGTTCTTGTTCTTTCCAAAAGTTGTTAGTAATGGTAGAGTCAATGGGGTTAACTGATTTAAACCCTTTATAAACGGCTTCTGTCATTAAAATAGAAGGGTAAACAATTGATTTATTTTTTTTCTCAAATCGTATTAATTTGCCATCAGTTGTATATACAGAACCATTACTATGTTGCCTAAGACTACTTGCAAATTCTTCCGGACTAATTGCAACTGTTTCGATAGAGGGCAAATAGAGAGGTGCATTAGGATCATATTTTGAAGTATTGCCAAAAAAGCCTGATGATAGTGGAAACAAAGGTTTTATAGCACGTGGATTAATTGGATTTCTAACTACTTCATAATATGTGCTTTCAATTGTTTTGTTTGCATTGTCAGTTAACCGAGACGCTATGTTAGCAGGATAACCTACCCAAACCAATCCTTTATTTTCAGCGTGTTCATTGCCGTGTCTTTGAATACCTACTTTTATTACTCTTAGCTCGCCATAGTCAATACCAATGCCGCATTTAAAGACAACTCCTTTAAATTGTTTGTTAATAATATGCACTGCAATATGGTTAATTGAAATTGCACAATTGACAGCATCAGTATAACAATTTGTTGATGGGAAAACAATCATCACTCTATCGCCAATAATATTGCGAGTATGTCCATTATGATATCTTGCAACTTTTAATACGGCTTTGGTAAATGCAGTGTAAATCCTGCCCATTGTCTGTGTATGATGCTTTACGGTTAATGCAACTGAATTTCTTATATCTACATAAAGAACACAAGTATCTATTTTCTTCCCTTTCTTTTCAATTCCACTTTCATAACTAAGTGCTGAGTCATTTGAACTCGGTACAACTCCTGTATTGTTGTAAATAAAATTTGTATTTACAACATCTATTACATCTCTTTCAATTTCTTCTAAAATTGTTTTCACTGCCATTTTTTAACGATTATGTTCTATAGAGTAAAAATATTCAAAATCAACTCCTTTTAAATTTACTCGTTTTTGTTGTGAATGGTACCATTCAGGTGGGGTTGAGGATGCTGATGGCGAGTTTCTAAATTTGGGTAAGTAATAAGCTCTGACATCTGTACCGTCATAGTAGTTTATACTTTCATCTTCACTAATTGATTCCAATCTAAAGAGTTCAGTTAATGGTTTCCCTATCATTGTAAATTCCTTATACAAACCTGTTTTGTTTTTGAAATAGTTTATTGTACCAGCGTGCATTGCTATTTTGCTTGAAAATATTGTGCCTTTTGTAACTTTTATAATTTCTTTAGCACATTGTTCTGCTTTTTTTATATGTTCATTTAAGCCATCAGTTAGGAATGGGGGACCAAAAACACATATAATTCCATCACCCATTATCTTATCTATCTCACCACCATAGTCATAAATTATTCGTATTACAATGTCATAATATTCATCAAAATATTCTCCAATTTCTTCACCTACTAAATGAGAAAAACGAGTTGAAAAGCTACAAACATCAATAAACAATAATGCCACTTCGGCAGGCAAGCCCAAATCGAAATATTGCGTAAATGCTGATCCCAGATTAGCAATTGAATTTGAAACAGCTTTATTGATACTATCAGGATCAAGGGCTTCATTAAATGAGAATAGTTTTGTTTTGCTTGCTACCGGACTTGTTTTTCCGTAAGTCCTGTTTAGTTGTTTGATTAAATCTAGATTTGCCATAGTAAGTTAGTTAAATTTTTACTCTTGTTTTACCCGTTAGCAATTGCTGCATCAACCCCTTTTTCTGCTGTTGCAGGATTTGTAACTTTTGTTGGTATTGGTTGAGTTCAGATGACGCTGTAAATAAGATTTTTGCAATCTTTATTTGTTCCTCTAACGTAGGAATTCCAACTTTTATATTGAAAAAATCAGTTGGTGTAACATTCAATAGACCGTGCGCTCTACCTCCTTCATTTGCAACTTTTGACAAACCTTCATTAAGAATCCCACTTTCAAAATAGTATTCAAAGAAGTCGCCCGAGTTTTTACTTTCGTCTTTTAATCTAAAGCAGATGTACAAAGTTGTTACCACTGCTTTATCCAAATCATTCAGCCTCTTTGTAGCCCCCCAATCATAACCATTTGAATAACTTTTATTATAACAGAAATCTCCTTTTTGTACTAAGAAATAATTATCTAAGATATCGCTCGCTATCACTTTATTAAAAAAATCTGTTTGCATTACAAATCCTCTTTGTGCAGATATTGTAATTACATTCTGGTTTCCTTCTGTATTCTTTGTTGTAACCCTTTCAAATATTTCTGATAGCTTTTTTTGCTTAAAATTACCAGAGAGTAATTGCTGTGCAAGCCCTTTGTTTCTCATTTTCAACTTTTCAATTATCTCTTTACACTTATCTATTGCTGCATCCCAAGTAGATAGTATGGTAGCTATTTTTTGTTGTTCGGGAAGTGGGGGGATTGGAATATTAAATTCTTTGACAACTTGGACATTTAAGTTCTGCACACCGCCTCCTGCAAATTGGTCTCGTTTAGCTAATTTTCTGTAATAATCACTATTCAATATGTTTAGTAGAAAATAATTATTAAGAATTTCTTTATTCAATTTTATTAATGTTAGACTAACATAGATTCCAAATTCAAAATCTATATCAATAATACCGGCTTCTCCTATTCCAGCTCCTACTCTAGTATATAAAATATCGCCTTTTTCAGGCTTACTGTTTTTTGTTATTTGACGATAAAGCTCAAGTGGGATATATTTAAAATTGTCAAAAATAACTTTACAATTTTGAACATTTTGTGCTGAAAAAAAAGGCATCCCAAATTCAGCATCAACATAAATTGGCGTTGCAGCTAAACCACAAGTAATAAGTTTTGTAGCTTTATCAAATTTCTTGACTTCCCAATCAGAAGGGATTAAGCCAATAGGTGTTTGTTTGTAGGTTGTTGTCTGCATTAGGATTTATTTGTATCTCTTTTTATATTTTCGACCATGTCTTTTACTATACTATTTGCAAAAGTTTCAATCTTCTCAATATTCGGATTGTCGCCATAGGGATAGTTAGTTCCCATTTTGCCGCGATTGTGTGTGTTGACAGAATAATTATATTCATTAAACTGTACATCAAAACTTATCCAATATGATTGAGCCTCAACTGATGTCTTTAAGCCTTTTAGAGCAAAATTGTATCGAAAGGTACTGACCATCTTTTCTGTGCCTTCAAATTCATTATGCAGCCAATTTGCTTGAAAGTCGGACCATTTAATTTCACCAAATAGTATATTTTTACTGTTGCCAGAACTATGAGGATGATAATCGATATTTTTTACTGTTTCAAAAAAAAGTGAAAACAATGGTTCTAACTTTTTTTCTATTGTATTTATTAAAGGAAAAATATGTTGCTCAAAAGCTTTAATCATTAAATCTGTTGTTGCTTTTTTTGTTGCTTCATTATGTTGTTTTAATTGCTTTTGCAACAGCTGAATTTCTTTTTCAAGGTCACCAGCTTCTTCAATGTTTTCACCTTTGGTTGCTTTTATTTGAATATCTATACTCCAAATTAATTGCTCGGCTATGTATTTTATAATAGCCTCTTTATTGCCAGAATCAGCTTGGTTCAAAGCATTTAGATAACCTTTTTTGTCATGAGTTTTGATAATAACTGGAGGCAGATTGTTTTTTAGCAAAACATAGTTCATTAATAAGCGAGAGATACGCCCATTTCCATCGTCGAAGGGGTGTATCAACACAAACTTATAATGTAATAATGCAGCTAACTCTACGGGGTGTAATTCATTTTTTTCAGCTTCGTTATTATACCATTGGATTAGTTCGCCCATTTTTATTGGCGTATCTATTGGCGAAGCGTACTCAAATATTTCGCCGTTCTGCAACCTTACAGAGTTTGGATATTCTTTGTATTCGCCTACTTTTATAAGCCTTCGAGTAGGTTGACCATCTCCTGTAATTGCTTCTTTCCAAAATGGGCGAACTAAAATCAGTTTGTTTAGCTGCTTGATAAATGCCTCTGTTAATGGCTGTTCGGTATCTATTGCAAAGTCTTGGATAAATTTGTAAGCTGCATCGTGCGCCTTCATTTCTTCAAATTCCCTCAACTCGTGTACGCCCTCAGTCTTGTCGAAAATTAATAATAACTCAGTTTCGCCATAAGTAAGTGTATTACCCTCGATATGGTTACTGTTGTAGTTGAACTCTAAGCGAAACTTCTTATCAAGTTTTTGCTGATTTTCATTTGTGATATTTGGCAAGGCTTTTAGCACCTCTACCAACTGATCTATTTCATTTAATGTTTTATTCATTGTAATGCTTATTAGGTTAAAGGAGGTTTAGTTCTTTTAAATAGTTTTCCATTTGTGTTTCCACTTCGTTCAATTGCTTTTTTAATTCAACAATGGTTGCCTGTGTGGCTTTGATATCTACTTCGTCTTCTTCCACGAATGTATCTACATAACGAGGAATATTGAGGTTGTAGTCGTTTTCGATAATATCGTTTATAGTTGCCCTGTATGCATATTTATCTTCGACAATTGCCCCCTTCTCGGTTGTCAATGGCGTTGCAGACTTGAAAGACTTGAACGTGGTAACAATGTGCTGAATATCTTTCTCTCTTAGTTTGTTTTGATTTTTACCACTATCAAATTCACGACTAGCATCAATAAATAAGACATCCTTATTATTTCCCTTTGCCCTGTTAAAAATGAGAATTGCTGCAGGAATACCTGTGCCAAAAAATAAGTTAGCTGGCAAGCCGATTACCGCTTCTAATAAATTTTCATCAATCAATTGTTTGCGAATTTGACCTTCGCTACTGCTACGGAACAAAACACCATGAGGGACTATTACACCTACCTTACCGACATCTACGTAAGTGGTTTCAATCATGTGGCTGATAAAAGCATAATCACCTTTGCTTTTTGGCGGCACCCCTCTATGAAAACGGTTAAACTGGTCTGCAACAGCAGTTTCAGCACCCCACTTATCTAAAGAGAAAGGAGGATTTGCAACTACTATATTGAACTTCATTAACTGGTCTTTTTCTAGAAGCTTTGGATTGTTGATAGTATCCCCCCATTCGATAGTTGCACTATCTTGTTCGTGTAGAAACATATTCATACGACACAAGGCCCAGGTACTGCCATTGTTTTCTTGCCCATATAACGAATAGTTTTTTCCTGGTATTTCGTTAGCTACTTTTATTAGTAATGAGCCTGAACCACAAGTAGGATCACAAATGCGATTGCTTGGTTGCGGGTCAACCAGTTTTGCCAAAAGAGTACTTACCTCACCTGGTGTATAAAATTCTCCGGCTTTTTTACCTGCTTCTCCTGCGAACAATGAAATTAAATATTCGTAACTATCGCCAATAATGTCGTTTCCAGCAAGGTGTGACGGCTGCAAATCGAGACTTGAAAAATCTACTAGTAAATTTTTAAGAATAGTATTCCGTTGTTTTGTTTGACCAAAAACTGTTTCTGAATTAAAAGAAATGCTGCGGAAAACCATTGCTAATTTGGCTCTGTTTGCATCTTCCAAAGCTGTTAATCCAATGTCTATTATTTCCCCGATATTGGCTTCGTTTCTTTGTTCATAGATGAAATCGAAATTACTTTCTTCGGGAAGTATAAAACGTTCTCTTTGTAATTGTCGTTTTACCATTTCTTCGTTATCCGGGTACTTCAAGCGGTACTGTTCTACTTTATCTTTCCATACATCGGATAGATACTTTACAAACAACAAGGTGAGAACATAGTCTTTATACTGACCACTACCCATTACAGGACGAAGACTATCACAGGCTTTCCAAACGATGTTGTTGATTTCTTTTTGTGTAATTTTACTTTCTACCATAATTTGTTTATTTGTATATAATTGTTGAAATTGCTGTTTGAAATATAGATTGTTTCTGTTTGATTAGGTTTTCCGTGATTTGTAAATCTTTTAAATACAATTCTTGCAATTCTACCACCTTTTTTTGCTGCTGTAAGGGAATTAAATTTATTTCAAAATCAGCCAACTCGTTTTTTCTAATTGATGGAATTGAACTGCCAGCGCCAGATTGTTGAAAATGCAAAATGCTTTTGGGCATATTTAATACTAAAGCTAAGTAAGCGGGTATAACTCTGTTGAGATTGGGTTTTATAATAAAAAATATTGACGATGCTACTGCTTTACCAAACTCACTTTTGTATTCTGCAGCAAAGAAACGAAACCCTTTTCCTGCAAAAAGCACATCACCTTCTTTAAGAAAATTAGCTGACACTTTTTCATCCTCATCTAAGAAAGTATCACTACTGAGGGAGTACTGACCATCAATAGTGAAATGCTTTGCTTGCAAATACGGTATAGTGCCATCTTTGGAAGGTTGAGCATATAGCCCAAACTGAATCTCTGCAATATCATTTAATTTAACCTTCATTTGAATATATTTCTTTGTACAACTATTCTAATTGATGCAAAATAAATATAAAATTATCAATTAAAAAAATATTTTTCTTTGTAATGGTATTCATATTTTAAAATTGATTACCTGTTAAGGTTTGAAATTAAAATATCTTGAAATTTATTTAAATCAATTTAGGTACCAACTTAAACTTAAAGGATATAACTAATTTACTTTTGGATAGGTAAACTTGAATCTTTCATTTAATTGATTCTAAGTTCTTTTATCCAATGAATTTACATCAAAAGCTATCAGATTGAACATTTCCCGAAGGCGACTGCGGACACGATTTCCGTAAATAACCTCGATTTCGCTTGCGGAAAGGTTGGTGGTAAGATGCGTAATGAGGCTGTGGGACACATAGAGGTCGTAACGCGACAGGAGAACCTCCGACATGACATTGCATTCATTGCCATAATATTTGAGGGCGTTTTCAGTGCCTAAATCATCAAAGCAAATTGTGGGCTGGGGAATATTTAACCTAGTGTAACGTTGGATAATTTCGAAACCATTTTGGATGAACTCAAAACTTACATCCCTACAAGGCTTAGTGAGAAAGCGTTGGCAGTCATTTTGGAAAAAGTATTTCATCAGCTTCATTAAACTTGTTTTGCCACAACCAACGGGCCCGGTTAGTAAAATTCCTTTTTGTAATTCGAGACCAATTTCCGAAGCTACTTGCTTGTCTTGCAGGAAATAGCAAAGAAGCAGATTGATTGTCGGGCGATCATCTTCATAAAGCTTGAATTTATGGCCAAGCGTTTCGCTGCCTTTTTGTTGGAGCCATTGCCAGGCGAGGGCGTAGTCAAAAGTCATAGTGGTGAGTTGTTAGTGGTTAGTGATTAGTGATTTGCCACAAAGGCGCCAAGGCTCAAAGAAGCACGAAGCCGTGTTATGAATTATGAGAAATGAGTTAAAAATAGATTAACCACAAAGTGCACGAAGTTTACACAAGGGAAACTAGGGAACAAAAGATTGCCACTTAGGCACTGAGGGTTAGAGTGGTTCATTGTAATTTTTGTTTTTAATGGTTTGGAGATTGGATGGGAGTGAGGCGTTGTATTTTGGAGGAGGGCAATAGCCTTTGGCATTGAGCACCCAATTGCGCGCTGCCGCATTCCAGTCTTTCATTTTTGCCTTGCCTCCGACTAACCATCCTACACTTTCGAAATAATTGAAGAATTTCTCTGCTTCAATTGGAGCATATTTTTTCAAAATGAAAAACGCCTGAACTACCTCCAATGTGGGGACACCTAACCCAAGCCTAACCCCAACCCCTGAAGGAGCATTTTGAACCTCAACTGCAGCGACATTTTTAACATCAATTGGAGTGCCTTTTTCCTCAACTTCTCGAGAGCCTTTTTGGCTACTATTTTGGGTTTCTTTTTTGGCGCAACTTTTTTCTTTTTTTTCTTCAGACTCAGGAATATTTTTTTTAGGAATTTCAGTTTTTAAAATTTCTTTCTCCTTTAGATATTTATATTCCTTTATAACGTTTATTACGTTTATAGAAGGTACTAGTGCTTGTACAGTACCTATGCCGATTTTAGTCGGGTTAAAACTGCTTGAACCTGTTTGATTTTTGGTGTGGATAACGGGGTTATCCACACTAGTGCTTGTCTGAATTTTGGTCGGGTTGTCCTCTTTTTTGGCGTCAAAAACAGGCTCATTTTGGGGGTCAAAAAGCAATAGATTTTCGGGCAAAATAGCCTCATTTTCTTGGGGTAATTCCTCCTCATTTGAGCCCAAATTAAAGAGGTGGACCAGGCTTCCTTTGTAGGGATTGAAAGAAGGGAAATACTCTAAATAACCATAGTCATTTAACTCCTTAATACACTTGTGGTAGGTTGCATTTGAACAAATTTTGCTTACCCTCATCACTTGATTTCGACTGATGCTGATGGGGTTTTGAAAGTGGTTGATGTTCCAAAATTGAAATATGGCCATGTACATACTGATGTGTGTAGGGTTTAGCCTATTATCAGCATCAACCTTTTCGAAGAAACCGGTGAGCAGTTTAATGTAATTCACAGAAGCAGTATTAAGTTGTAAGTAATAGGTTATTCGTTTTTTTACTTTTCACTTTTAATGAGATTTGTTTTTAGTGAGGAGAGAATCGATATCATCTTGGTTATAGTAGATGATGCTACCAATTTTGGTGTAGGAAAGTGTGCCATTGATTCTGAGGTTCTGTAAAGTACCTGGTGAAATCTTTAGTGTTTTTCTTACTTCACTACTTTTTAGCCACTGCATCTGCTTGGGTGCTTTGGTTTGCATGATGGTTCTTAGATCATTTAATAAATTGTGTCTGAATACTTCCAGATCATCTGTGGTAACTACGCTTACTGCCATTTTATTGTATTTTATTTTCTGTTTAGAATGATACAAATGAAGGCTGTTTGAAAGTATAAAAAACCCAACTTGGGTACGACTTGGGTAAAATAAATGTTGTTTTAGCTGTAAAACATTCCAAAATAAATTGTACTTTAAATTAGGAAGTTGGGGAATGAGATTATTGTTA
>Ga0007829_10000163_pt1 | contig 12883 bp, 18 predicted proteins | sample CryBogCBE03Jun09_FD_57987 | JGI IMG/M metagenome (GOLD analysis project Ga0007829, IMG submission 57987) | Freshwater microbial communities from Crystal Bog, Wisconsin, USA - CBE03Jun09 | ecosystem: Environmental > Aquatic > Freshwater > Lake | place: Crystal Bog, Wisconsin, USA | collected... | reverse complement strand
AACGCAACAAGGTTTAATTGTTCTTTGTGAAATAATTTGATGTATTCTTCATTTGTCATCTTTAAACTCCTGTATGCACGCCCATCCAATAGCGCAAGCAACAATAAATACAGCAACAGCTCCACCCAAGGCAAGCATCCATATTAATGCGTCAGTCATGTTTATGCTCCAAAGATTTGTTTAAGCTCAAGATACAAAGCCTTGGCCTCGCCAATGCCAATGTTATCCACGATGTATTTGGCCGTCAGTTTCGTGGTAGCTACCGCCTTGGGCTCGTCCAAGACTGGCTTGGGTGCTTGGGGTTCTTTTTTGACCTTTTCTTTCGGTACGCTTATGACTGTGGTATTGCGCTTTTGTTTGATGGGCGTGTAATCGTGCACAATTGCAGCCAACTTACCATCAGCGCCCCGTATGATCATGCTGTTCTTGAGCATCTGCGTGAGGAGAGAGTCGATTGAGGACTCCTTGAATCCTTTTGCCAGTAAAGCCTCGATGACTTGTTTGCGTGTGCACCCGTAGTGGGTCTTCACAAAGGTGAATGTCTCGCGTGAGACGTTGTTCGTGGGCTTGAATAGGTGTACTTCTTTTTTAGTTTCCATTTGTTTCTCTTCTTTAGTTGGTGTTTCCCATTGCTCTATTGCTTCTTTGAGCGCGGTTTGTAAGTCAGGCATTTGGTGTTCCTCCTCTTGCCCAAGTCCAAAATAAAATAAAGCAAAGCATCGCTATTGCTGATGCGCAATACAGCAATACATTGCGGATGATGGTGTGTTTCCAAGGGCGGATGCCGAGCAAGACTTCTTGTATCTGCTCATCGAACTCATCCATCCTAGGTGGTGGCGGTTTATACAACAAGCCTATTTTTACTTTACCCGTGTCATAGGGTACGCGTTGGGATTGTGTGCTTTTGTTTTCAATCAGTTGTATTTGCATTTGCTTCTCTCTTTAAAAGTTTTTTGTTGAGTGTGTCATAGAAATATACCCTTGTCAATAGTTAGACAAGGGTATTTTCCCTTAAGCATTCTCTTCTAATTTGAATGACACGGGCGCGTCTTGCACATACCCCATCTCGATCTCGTTGAGCTTGCGTTTGCACTCCTCGTAAAATTCTTTTTTACTGGCGTACCCTATCGCTTGGTACGAATATCCGTAGGACAAGTCGCAGATGTCAAAATAAATCTCTTGAATGAGCGTTAATGTTTTCGTAGTCATGCTGTTTCCTTTAATGCAAATTTAAGAACGTGAAAGAAGTTATCGTTTTCCCTATCGTATGTGCCATTAACATAATAGGCCGTGATGAAGAACGTATCCCCATCGCTGTAAAAATTGATGTCATAGTATTGGCCATCTACCTCGACCGCATCCCACTCATCAAAGTCTGTGTACTCCCCATCGGGGCAGTAGTGCATGGGCACAAGACTAATCTTACGCTTGATTAACTCTTTAATAATTTGTTGTCTCAGTTCCATCTTCGATCTCCCAAGTCCTGTAATTAAACTCCTCGATCAAACCCTCATCGTGCATCTTGTTGTAGCCTATGCCGTCCTCCAAGATAAATTGAAGATAGTCAAAATCATTCTTTTGCATTGCGTCTCGAACGGTCTCGATGTCATCCTCAACCAAACGCTTGATCATTGCTTTTCTATCCATTTCTTTCTCCTAAAAATAAGGGGACAACTTGTCCCCGTTCCAAACTGCATGGGGGGAATTCCCCATGCAAAACACTGGTCGCCCTCACGCTATCATGTACGCACTGTCAAATAGCGTGGCCAATACCTGAGACGGATCGGCCGACCACGAATCATTGAGCGCATCTTGCAGCACATCGACAGTCAGTCGGCGTTTGTCAATGAACCGAACCGCCATGTCAACGTCCTCGGGGTACACACTCTCGGCCATCATCTCGATCAGCCACTCACTGTGCCCCTCGATGGCATCCGTGATCGCATCCTGTAAGTCAACCGCACCGATCTCCTCATCCCAACGCATATAGTCCTGATACGCTGATGTGCTGTTGCTAGCCTTGCCATAGCTTGCCCACCCGCCGTAGTATCCGACAGATGCGTAGTCATCCCACTTGCTCTCGACAACGGATGGATCGCGCTCGGTCGGCAGAGAGTCCCAGTCGATCTTCACGACTTGCTCGGCAAGCGTCTGGAAGTGCACGATGTCAAGCGACTCGGTGAGTGTGTGCTCGGCGTAATACCCCACGCTCACATTGGTGCACTCGGGGATGATGGTCGTGAACTCCGCAGTATCGGTGTACACCCCTGTGTCGTCAGTCGAGTACATCAAGCGGTCATCCTCATTGAGTGCCTGGGCAAGCGCCGTCCCAAACTCATCGGAGCAACACCGACCATAGCCTTGATGCGTGATCACACTGTCGATGTTCTTTCGGTCGAACGCAATGGCACGATCAAAAGAGCCAAGCTCCTCGCTGTAATGCGTTGCGACATAGGTCGCCCCAATACCCCCGCGCTCCTCGCCCTGAGTAAAGATGTAGTAGGCAGGGATACCCGCATGGATCAAGTGCATGAGCATGGCCACACCCGCCCCATCATCCGCACCCAACTGCGCGCCGTCAGCGTGCCAGTGGGTAGTAGTCTTCCTGATCTTGTTGACACCCTCGTCTTTGTGCACAGTATCCACATGGGCTACGAACAGTGTGCGGTTTAGCTTCGAGATGCGTGTGTCGATGTGCAAGTTATTGCACCCGTCAATGAATGCTCGCTCACACACATCAGGCGGTAGCATCTCGGCAAGCCACAGCGTGAAGTCTTCATTGGTTACGGAAGTGTGCGGTCGCTTCAAAGACAGCGCGTGATTCAAGGTTTGCATTAGTACGTTCATTCTGATTCTCCTTTGGTTGTTTCGTTTGTCTCGGGTGCACAGTCAGGGTGAAACTTATCACCATTGATCTCTACATAGTCAGTCTCATTGGTGTAGTACTTATCGGTGTGGGTACACATCCAGCAGTTGTCGCGCAACTCATATTGCTCGGTGTCCTCGGCGTAGCAGATGCGGTCGTCATCATCGGGGTAGTGCTCGGACTCGCTCTCGATGTAGACCACATCATCAAGATGGCGGTGCTCGCCGTCCACATCACACACGATGTCGTTGTCGGACAGATAGTCCTCGTCATAGTGCTCGCCGTCAACCTCGACCGAGTAACGATCCCTGATGTAGTACTGATTACCTCTGCGTCCGTAGACATACTGGTAGTCGTTGTCACAACAACTCTGGCAGATGTATGTGTCCTCGCTGTAACCGACCCAGTAGCCGTCACCATCATCGAACCCGTCCCCGCAGTCCTCGCAGGTGTGATCGTACTGGCTACGCTCCTCGGCAAACCCGCCCGTGCTCTCCATGCGGTACTCGCCATCACCATCACAGATCGTGAACGTTTTCTTGTCTGCGCTGTACTTGCAGTCACGATCATGACCATCAATGTATGGCCCGATAACATTGCCCTTGTTCTCGATGGCTTTGATCTTGGCGCCGTCCCAACCGCTCACCTTGGCGATGCCCTGATTCTGCATCCACGCTTCGAGTTGCGTGTCGCTGTGCGAGTACCCGCCGTTCGGGTCTTTGTTGTACGAACGCACAAACGTCTTGTTGCCCGCCGCATCGGTGTAGACCAAAGCCCGCGCCTTGGTATCGTCCCCTTCCTCACGCACCGCCATCGACCACCCAAGCGCAGGGTCATAGACCTCATAAGGATGCGTGTTCCAGTTGCTTTCTTTCATACATGATTGTGGCCCCCGCATCAGGTGATGCAGCATCTCGGCCATCGTGTGCACGATCTTGACCCCAGTCACCACATGGAGCGCGGTGATGTCCCTGATCTGATGGTCACCGAGGGTTGGGAAGTGTCGGCGTAGATACTTGCCGATGGATGTCTTGACTTGGCGATCCGCTTCCCCGCTCTTGTCGTCACGGGTAAAAGCGATCATGGTCTGATCCGCGATGGCTCGGTGCGGATGCTCAAGCACCAACTGATGCCAGTCATAAGGCCGTGCCAGTATGAGCGCGTCCGCAATAGCGGGGTGCATCGGGTACTTGTAAAACTCTCGGTGATACCAAGGGCGGGAGCACTTGAGTATCTTTTGGAGCATACGGATGCTATCCTGCATTGCCCAACTGTCTTCCATTGTGTATGCGAATGCGTACATTTGATTTACCTCTTTCATTTGTTGTAGCTACTACCCTCAAGTGGATCGGCGTAGCTGGAAACCGATCCACCATACGGGGACAACTTGTCCCCGAATCAAAAGAAAACACTGGTCGCCCTCAATCGCCTTGGTTCATGGCGCTTTGCCATGTGTAGGGAACGGGCGCGGTCAGCGGTAGGCTGGCCACACGATCCATCGCTTCAAGCATCAGCTTGGCTTTGTCTTGGCGGTCTTGATCGTTGGAGATGTTTAACTCCTGACATACCCGCTCATACTCGGCCTCGGTGCGGCGCATGAATCTGTCCTTGAGTTTGGTGTGCAAGTGCGCGGGCACAGCACGCACGAATGGTTCTTTGCGCTTTGCCCTCGCTTTGTGGGGGATGTCCGTGAACATGGCGTAGACTCTATCCTTGATCTTTGGCGGAACCCAGTCCGTCCAATGGATGCCATCGTTGGGCAGATTCTTTTCCTTGGCCAGTTTGACGGGCGACAATTGGCGTTGCTCATACGCGGTAAAATCTCCACGCAAGCGGTCGATCACATAGGCGTAGGCTTCCAAGGCGTTGACCCTCGGATCGTCTGTGTGCTTGAGTTTGTAGGCGAGCATTGCTCGGATGATCTTGCGCTCAACGATGAGCGGTTCTTTTAACTCAGCCCAGTAGTCATGCAGTCGCCTGCCTTTGGCTTTGTCGCGGAGTATTTCCGCTTGTTGCTCGGCAACGATGCGCTTGATGATCTCGCGCTCGCCGTCCGTCATACGGCGTTTCATGAGCACATTGTGTAGCTCGTTCGGTGTGTATTCCATATAATGCTGGTACTTCATGGGTAAAATCTCCTGTAGTGTCCGACATTTTATCATAAAAGCACGGAACTGTCCAACATCTTGCCAAGTATCTACAAGCTCCGACACACTAAAACCCGCATAAACATTGGGCTGTGCTGTGTCCGTGTCTCGAATATAGCCACAAAATAATAATGACATAACCATTAAGTACAAGACCAAAGAACCAAGGACTTGAAAGCGTGGAAATATGCGGACGTATAGAGAGATACTCCTATATATATAAAAGACTTTTTTAAATAGATATATATATGCCAGAGAAACTCGGAGCGCTAGCATTGGCGCCACTTTTTTTGTGACGCAGATGCTTGGATAGTTGGCAAGATGACGGACAAATCGCGGGTGGTGTTTTTCAAATGGGTAAAATCTCAAGTTGAGGATACGGGGACATCTTGTCCCTGTTTCGACCACCAAATGTCGCGGACGTTGCGGTCTTTGGATAGGCGGGTGAGGGTGGCTTGCAGTTGCTTGATGGTGCAGTCTATGGTGCGGCGCTCGTGATGGTCGCCGTGTGTGCGGAGGAGGAAGTTGATGGTGTACATGGTTAGTCCTTGTAGGTGTGGATGATGCGGGATACTTGAAGGCCGAGGATGAAGGACGCGATGATGGGTGTGACGACCCAGACCCAGCCCGATGAGAACGATAGTATCTGCGAGCACAGTACGATCAAGTGGGTGATGACAACGGCGAGGAGGATTTCGCTGAGTATTTGAAGTGCTGACATGGTTTACTCTCCGAAAGTTACAAAGACAACGTGGCAGATACCACGGGGATAAATGGCGATCATGTCACCAAATTTTTCAACACGGCAACGCAGACCCGTAAGGTCTGCCCACGCCTTTGCTTTTCGCACAATGGCGCGGTCTGTTGCAGTATCGGGTAGGTCGAGTGTGTGACGGCGAACCCATGAGTAGTTGGATTCCCCGCCGAAAGTATCAGTGTGCTCTAGATTAACTTGCATGGTTTTACCTTTCGTTGATACGGGGACAACGTGTCCCCGTATGGTGCAACAGCGCACCCCAATGCTCTTGCGAGCATTAGGCTGAGTTGTCTTAGGCTCGCAACGTCACGCCAAGGTATTTGTTGACATTGTTGGTGGTGATGTAATCGTTATCTTCGTTGGACATACGCAAGACATAACCGCCTGTTATTTCACATGAGCGGTAAAGATCAACTTCTACTTTTGCATCGTTGATGCCGAGGTTGCTGAAGATATTGCCGATGAATACACACGAGTCGCAGTCGTGTTTGAATTGTGGTTTCATGATTAAAGTCCTTTCGTTAGACAAAGAATGAAACACCACACAAGCCGATCTCGCGTGGTGTACTGGGGAAACAAACAGGGACATCGTGTCCCCGTATCGATTACTTGGCAGTGCGAGCATTCCAAGCCTTCTCAAATGCTTTCAAAGCCTGCGCTTTCGTGCCATCGAACTTTTTAACCGCGTTCAAGAAGGGATTCACGGGCTCAGTGCTCGCGGATGTGCTCGCTGGTGCTGTACCCATCACATCGTGAACAAGACGTCCTAGAGCCTTCCTAGAGGCTTCGTAGGTTGCGTGCTCTTTGTCGAGCACTTTCGTGCCCAATGCTTTCTTCTGGCCATCGAGTAAAGGCGTGCCGTAGTATGTGGCAACGTGTGGCAGTAGTGCCGCTCTCGCTTCGGCGTGCGTGCCTTTGCTCAAGTGTGCCCTAAGCCCATCGACACCCGTGTTATAGGTGGCAACAGCATCAAGAGCGAGTTTGACTAGAGATGAAATGGAATTGATTTTTGTTGACATGATTTTCTTTCTATATGGGGACACCATGTCCCCGTATCGGTTGCGAGGAATTTCTCAACCGATGCCTCTATTGTACGGAGAGGGGAGGAAACGGCTAGGTCAAAGGTTCGCCTATCCGAACCCAAAAATCGAAATTCGAGAACTAAAGACCCCACCTACCCCCCACAACCCATATATGGAGAGCCTACCATCCGGCCCATGAACACTGTTCCATAACCATTCCCATTATTTCTGTAATACTTTAGTATACCCCCTATATTATTTTAAAAAAATTATAAAATCTCATTGTCTAATGTTAGACAAACACCCATAAAAAAACCCCGCGCTATGGCGGGGTGAAGGTTTCTTTGCAAAAACCAAGAGAAGCAAACGGCAACTGCTTGCACATTTACTGATATGTAGTGTACACTAAAGCCAACGAGGTTTCAATAAGGCCTACGCATGTTAGATCATTTAATTGATTTCGATCCAGAAGTAAGTGATGACTTACAAGATTTTACGCCGTTGGATAAGGCAGGGATAACCGCCACTGTTGACGCTAAAATCAATACCAGCAACTGGCTTAAAAAACACGGCAGTGTTGATAGCGAGCATATTGCAACTGCGCTAGATACCAAAGCGGCGCGTATATCATTTGCCAATATCGTATCCGCTGCGCCTGAAGAGATTACGCACACAGCACTTGCAGAAGTTAAAACACCCGCCGCAGTTCAGCACCTTGTAGGAATGCTGACAGCATATGACTGGGAATTTGTACAGCAGGCCAAAGAACTCCGTGGTTATGCGGTTGCAAAGATTCTTGAAGAAGTCGAAAACCCCAGCGCCAATATCCGCCTCAAGGCATTGGCTTTGCTTGGCAAGGTAACAGAAGTTGGGCTCTTCACTGAAAAGATTGAAGTGCAGAAAACGGAGATGAGCAACACTGAACTTGACCAACGCATCAAGGACAAGCTCAATAAATTCATGGAAGTGGTGGACGTTCTTGCTAATAAAGATGCGGACATCGTTGACTTAGAGATCAATGGATCTAACCCAGATCACGAGCCTGACGCCGCTTGAGGCCAAGCTCATCCAACAAAATCTGCCCCACATGACCAAGGCAGAGAAGCTAGAGCTGTTTGCAGATTTAGATGAACGAGAGAAACGCGCCAGTCTAACGGCCGCACAAAGCAGTATCTTGGGGTTTGCCAACTACATTTATCCAGGCTTTAAGACAGGCCCCCACCACAGGAAGTTGGCCAAGATATTTGAAGAGGTGATTGCGGGAACCAAGAAGCGGGTCATTATTAATATTGCCCCGCGCCACGGCAAGTCGGAGTTCAGTTCTTATTTGTTCCCTGCATACTTCCTTGGCAAGTTCCCTGACAAGAAGATTATCATGGGCACGCACACTGCGGGTCTATCAGAAGACTTTGGACGACGTGTCCGTAATTTAATTGATTCGGAGGAATACCGTGACATTTTTCCCCAAACCCTCGTTGCGGAGGATCAGAAGGCGGCTGGTAAATGGAGTACTTCGGCAGGTGGTCAGTATTACGCCGCAGGTGTCGGCGGGGCTTTGGCTGGCCGTGGGGCTGATCTCTTTGTTATTGATGATCCACATTCTGAACAAGATGTAAAGACCAACAGCAGACTGGCATTTGATACAGCATGGTCTTGGTTTCAAACGGGCCCGTTGCAACGTCTGATGCCCAACGGCGCTATTATTGTCATCATGACGCGGTGGTCGCTCTTGGATTTGACGGGGAAGTTGCTGGACTACCAGACCAAGAACCCTGAGTCGGTTCCTTGGGAGATTGTTGAACTGCCTGCCATTCTTCCTTCGGGTAAATCCCTATGGCCAGAGCAATGGCCGATTGAAGCGTTGGAAAAAACAAAAGCGTCACTCGACCCCAAGTACTGGAATGCCCAGTACATGCAACAACCAACGAGTGACAATTCCGCCATCATTTCTAGAAAGCACTGGCGCATATGGACGGCGGATGATCCCCCCGTTTGTGATTACGTGATTCAGTCTTGGGATACGGCATTTGAGACCAAGAATAATTCTGACTATAGCGCGTGTACAACGTGGGGGGTTTTCTACAATGAGGAAGAGAACAATAGCCCGCAAGTCATATTACTTGATGCGTTCAAAGACAGAATGGCTTTTCCAGAGTTAAAAGAAATTGCATTAAAGCACTGGAAAGAATGGCAACCCGATGCGTTCATTGTGGAGAAAAAGGCCGCAGGCGCGCCCTTGATCCAAGAGTTGCGCAACATGGGAATCCCTGTTCAGGAGTTCTCGCCAAGCCGTGGAAATGATAAGATGGTCAGGTTAAATGCTGTGGCTGACCTTTTCTCTTCTGGAAAAATCTGGGCCCCTGACACAAGGTGGGCGCGAGAAGTAATTGAAGAAGTAGCCGCATTCCCTGTTGGCGAGCACGATGACTATGTGGATACAACGTCCCAAGCATTGCTACGCTATAGGCAAGGGGGATTTATCACGCTAGACTCTGACGAACGGGAAGATAAAGTCTTTCGTCGTCGGCAAGCCGCATATTATTAAGGATCATCATGGCAACAAGTAGTTTTGACAAATCGTTATATCAAGCCCCTGAAGGACTGGATGCCTTGGGCGCGGGCGAAGAACCGTTAGAGATAGAGATTGAAGACCCAGAGGCAGTACATATTAAAGCGGGGGACATGGAGATCGAGATTCACCCCAAAGACTCCACCCAAGGAGATGAAGAGTTTGACGACAACTTGGCCGAGTATATTAGTGATTCAAGGCTACAAACGGTTGCAGGTGATCTTGAGTATGACATTGACCAAGACCGGGCATCACGCAAAGATTGGGAGAAAGCTTACACCGAAGGCTTGAAGCTATTGGGTCTGCACATGGAGGAGCGTACCGAGCCTTGGGACGGCGCTTGTGGCGTATTCCATCCCATGATCACAGAAGCCGTGGTACGGTTCCAAGCGGAGATGATTACCGAGACATTCCCAGCCCAAGGGCCTGTTCTTAGTAAGATCATTGGTAAAGAAACGCCTGAGACACGCGAGATATCTGTGAATGTTCAAGCAGATATGAACCATGAGTTGACGGACGTGATGAAAGAGTACCGACCCGAGCACGAGCGGATGCTTTGGTCGCTACCTGCCACAGGTTCGGCTTTTAAGAAAGTGTACTTTGATCCCAACTTGGGACGGCAAGTCAGTATGTTTGTGCCAGCCGAAGACATCATCCTGCCCTATGGGGCGACGGATATGGACACTTGCCACCGCATTACCCATGTGATGCGCAAGACCAAGAACGATATCTTAAAACTGCAAGCTGCCGGCTTTTATGTGGACTGTGAGTTGCCGGATCCTCCACGGATGCGCGATGATATTAAACAAGCCAAAGACCACGAGACTGGCTTTAGTGACTTGAATGACGACCGTTACACGTTGTATGAGTGCCACGTTGACTTGGACTTGGATGGGTTCCAAGACGTTGATGAAGACGGAGAAGAGACTGGCATCGCACATCCTTACGTTGTGACCCTCATTAGAGGCACAAACACCATTCTCTCAATCAGACGAAACTGGAAGGAAGGCGATGTACTCAAACTCAAACGACAGCACTTTGTCCACTACCAATACATCCCCGGCTTCGGTGCCTATGGATTTGGTTTATTCCATCTCATCGGGGGTTTTGCAAAGTCGGCCACGAGTATCATGCGACAACTTGTTGACGCAGGAACTCTCTCCAATTTACCGGGCGGCCTCAAGTCCAGAGGACTACGCATTAAAGGCGATGACACACCAATTGCTCCGGGGGAATTTAGGGATGTCGATGTCGCTTCAGGAAACATAAGAGACTCCATCCTACCGCTACCTTACAAAGAACCCAGCAACGTCTTGTTCAATTTGCTGGGACAAATTGTGGACGAAGGACGTCGGTTTGCTGCAACAGCCGACATGCAAGTGTCTGACATGAACTCCCAAGCTCCTGTGGGCACAACACTGGCGTTACTTGAGCGTCAGCTTAAAGTGTTGACAGCGGTGCAGGCTCGTGTGCACTTTGCACTCAAGCAAGAGTTAAAACTCATAAAAGATTTGATTCGTGACTACACGGATCCGGACTATACCTACGATCCAGAATATGGTGGCCGCAAGTCCAAGCAAGAAGACTACGACAAGGTTGACATTATCCCAGTGTCAGACCCCAATGCCGCAACACTGTCTCAACGGGTGGTGCAGTATCAAGCGGTCATGCAGATGGCGCAGATGGCGCCTCAAATCTATGACTTGCCACAGTTGCACAGGTCAATGCTCGATGTCTTGGGAATAAAGAACGCTGAGAAACTAGTACCCCTACCTGATGACCAAAAACCTGTCGATCCAGTGTCTGAGAACCAAGCCGTGCTTAAGGGTAAACCCTTAAAAGCGTTTGAATACCAAGACCATCAGGCGCATATGGCGGTGCATAACTCTTTAATTAACGATCCCATGATTATGGCCATGATTGGGCAGAACCCACAGATGCAGGCCATTATGGGCTCGCTACAGGCACATATTGCCGAGCACGTAGGGTTTATGTACAGAAACATGGTGTCTCAGCAGCTTGGCATGGCGCTGCCTCCAGAAGACGAGAAGTTGCCTCCAGAAGCAGAAAAAGCCTTGTCTACGCTCTTGGCGCAAGCGGCCAATCAAGTTATGCAACAAGGTCAAGCAGCGGCTGCCCAACAGCAGGCACAACAGCAACAGCAAGACCCGCTTATACAAATGCAGCAAGCCCAGTTGCAATTGCAACAACAAGAAGTCCAAATCAAAGGACAAAAAGCTCAAATAGATGGGCAAATTGCGCAAGCCAAGTTACAGCTGGAACAGCAAAAAATCAACAACGCAAAAGAACTTGATGCCATGAAAGTGGGAATCGACTCGGCCAAACATCAAGCGCAGTTGGCACAGCAAGCAAAACAAGCAAGCATAAATACACTCACAGACATTGGCAAACACAAAGCAGAATTGGATTTGCAACGCCGAGAAAATATGATGCAACATCTCCAACAATTTAAACGGGATGAAAAACCGCCAAAGGAACCTAAAGCATGATAGACCAATTCGCACGCGTATTGCGCGACAAATTACGCCACGACATGAACAACTACGCCGATGACTTGGCGGGGGGTGTCTGTCGCAACTTTGAAGAATACCAAAAACTCTGCGGGCTTATTTCGGGTCTGGCCATTGCAGAGCGTTATCTCCTAGACCTGCTAAAAGAAAGTGAAGAAGACGATGAGTGATTTGATTTTGCCCCCCGGCGTTGACATGCCACCCCCGATCCAACCCGTGGAAACCCCACCCGAGGATGCAACGGCCGAAGAAAAAGCAACAGTTCTACCAGAACCAAGCGGTTACCACATCCTCTGCGGTGTGCCTGACATCTCTGACAAGATTGACGGAACTAACCTTGACTTGGTACGACCTTCTCAATATGCAGCGCAAGAACAACATGCAACCACTGTTTTATTTGTGTTGAAGTTGGGCCCAGCGGCTTATACCGATGCAAGCAAAACTCCCGGAGGCCCTTGGTGTAAACCCGGAGACTTCGTGCTCACCCGCACGTACGCAGGTACGCGTGTAAAGATTTTTGGTAAAGAGTTTCGTATCATCAACGACGATCAAGTTGATGCTGTTGTGCAAGACCCTCGTGGAATAACCCGAGCATAAGGAGTAAGAAATGGCAAATGAACCGTACAAGTTCCCTGATGAAATAGAAGGCGAACAAACAATTGATATCAAGGCGGATGCGCCTGAAATTGAAATTGAAGTTATAGACGACACGCCTATTGAAGATCGTGGCCGTTGGCCCTTAAACAAGGAAGTCGAAGACCCTACGGATGAAGAAATTGAAAACTACTCCGATAAAGTCAAACACAGGATCAAAGAACTAACGCATGCTAGACATGACGAACGTAGATCTAAAGAAGCCGTACTCCGAGAGAAACAAGAGCTTGAGCGTCTTGCACAGCATCTGATTGAAGAGAATAAAAGTCTTAAAAAGAGCGTTAACGTCGGCCAGGAAGCGTTCATCTCCTCTTCCAAGGAGAAAGCGGAGGCAGAC
>Ga0007829_10000139_pt1 | contig 13932 bp, 17 predicted proteins | sample CryBogCBE03Jun09_FD_57987 | JGI IMG/M metagenome (GOLD analysis project Ga0007829, IMG submission 57987) | Freshwater microbial communities from Crystal Bog, Wisconsin, USA - CBE03Jun09 | ecosystem: Environmental > Aquatic > Freshwater > Lake | place: Crystal Bog, Wisconsin, USA | collected... | reverse complement strand
GCAGTCGATGAAGGGCCTGAAGCACGGCGGCCGCACCGCCAAGTTTGGCGGCGGCGCACTGATGGGCGAGAAGGGCAAGGGCAAGTCTGGCAAGGGCAAGACCAACATCAACATCATGATCAACCCGAAGGGTGCTGATGACGCCAACAAGCCCATGATGCCCCCGATGCCCCCGGGCGGCGCTCCTCCGGCCGGTGGAGGCGTCCCCGTGCCGATGGGCATGCCCCCAATGGGCGGCGGAATGCCTATGGGCGCTCCCCCGATGCCTCCGGCTCCGGGCGGCATGCCCCCCATGCCCCGCAAGGCTGGCGGCAAGGTCTACCGCTCCTACAAAGACATGGACGCTGGCGCTGGATCCGGCCTCGGCCGCATTGAGAAGACCGAGATCCAGAAGCGTCGCGGGTAAGAAATTCGCGGCCCGCTCGGTGTCGGGCCGCGGATAAAACGAGACGGCTGGTTGCCCCCTCTACCAGCCGTCTCGCCAACACAGGGGGGACAAAGAGGGGATCTTTGTGCTTACTTACAACTCAGCGTTCGAGCGCGAGCTAAAGAAATTAATCGAAAAAGAGGTTGAAGAGAGGAAGGAAAATCTCTCAACCGGCTTGGCTACGATTGATTTCCCAACATACAAACATCAAGTAGGAATAATCGCCGGTCTCCGCATTGCTTTCGAGCTGTGCGAGGACGCGACGATTGCCTGCAACCGCATTGAGCGGGGCCAGTGAGGAGGGGGAAGTATGTCTAACGTATCAGCACACCACAACATCGCCATGCACCACGAGGCAGACCCGAGGGAGACCCTGCTCAAGGAGTTGGGCGACATCAACAAGATTGAGCTGATGAACACCCACGTCCTCGTCGCCGTCTACATCCGCCCAGAAAAGACCAAGGGCGGCATCATCATGACCAACAAGGCCCGCGACGAGGACCGCAATCAGTCCAAGGCGGGCCTGATCATCAAGGTCGGCCCGTCCGCATTCGTCGATGAAGACGGGAAGTGGTTCAACGGCACCTCCCTGAAGGTCGGCGACTGGGTCGTCTTCCGGCCCAGCGACGGGTGGCACATCACCATCAACGGCGTCATCTGCCGCATGTTCGATGACACGGCAGTCCGCGCCCGCATTCCGCACCCCGACATTGTCTATTGAGGAGATAACCTATGGCTGAAGCCGAAAAAACCGTCGAAGACGTCAAAAACGATCAAATTGACGATGTGTCGGTCGAAAAAGACGAAGAAATTGCCAAAAATGAAGTCCTTGACCCTGAAGAGGGCATCAAAGACCTCAAAATGAAGCTTGAACAGGAGCGTGCGGCCCGAATTGAGGCTCAAAAACAGGCCCAAATGGCGTATCAGGCCGCCGCCGAGGCCAAGAACGAGACGCAGGACACCAACCTGCAGCTCGTCCGCAACGCCATCGACACGGTGAAGCGCAACAACGAGATCCTCCGGCACAACTACAGCGAGGCGATGTCGGTCGGCGACTATACCAAGGCCGCCGAGATCCAAGAGACGATGGGAACGAACGCCGCCAAGCTCATGGAGTTGGAGCGGGGCCGCGCCCACATGGAGCGCGCGCCGAAAATCGCCGCCCCAGAGATGCCGAGCCACAACGACCCCGTCGAGGCCCTCGCGTCCCAGCTCTCGCCGCGATCGGCCGAGTGGGTGCGGCAGCATCCGCAGTGCGTGACCGACCCGCGCATGTACCAGAAGATGGTGGCGGCCCACAATCTGGCCGTCGCCGACGGATACCGGCCCGACACCGACGACTACTTCGAGGTGGTCGAGAGCACGCTCGGGATGAACCGCCGGGGGCCGGTGGAGTACGACGAAGACCCTATGGCGTCGACCGCCAAGGTAACCCAGAGACGCTCGTCGCCTCCCGCCGCCCCCGTCTCCCGTGGCGGCACCGGCACGGGGTCTCGCCCCGGTCAGGGCTACCTGACGCGCGAGGAAAAAGAGACCGCCCGCGACCTCGGCATGACCGAAGAAGCTTACGCGCGCAATAAGGCGCTCCTCAAGAAAGAAGGCCGACTGCAATGACCAGCAAGTTTCAGAGAGTAATCGCCGAGAAGGTGACGGGGTCCACCCCCATTGTTGATCGCGCTCCTTTGCGCCCCGAAATGCGCGAGGAAGATCCCCGCGCACGCGCCGCCGCACGCGCCGCCAAGATCCGCGACGACAATGGCGGCATGGATGAGGGCGTGGATGAGTTCTACATCCCCCGCGACATCATCCCGGAGAGCTGGACCTACGAGTGGAAGCGGTACACGACCTACAATCAGGAAGACCCCGCCTACGCCGTCCAGCTTGCCCGCGAGGGCTGGGAGCCGGTGCCGGTGAAGCGCCACCCGCAGATGATGCCCAGCAACTGGGAAAAGGCGACGATCGAGCGCAAGGGCATGATGCTCATGGAGCGCCCGACCGAGATCTCGGAGGAGGTGCGCCGCATCGACTTGCGCCGCGCCCGCGATCAGGTCCGCATCAAGGAGGGGCAGCTTGCCGGTACGCCGGAGGGAACTCTGGACCGCGTCAAGCCCAGCATCAAGAAGACCTTCGACATGCCAATTCCCGAAGATCTCTGACGTTGAAGGGGGCCGCGAGAGCGGCCCTTTTCTTTTGTTTCAAACTTGTGTATAGTCCGGCTTCAGGGCATCAAGTCGCCCTACCTCCCCCCGGCGCGGGAGGTTCGCCTACCCCGGCTTCCGAGTCTCCCCGGCGTGAGATGACGAGCTTTCCCGTAAAAAGGAGAACCCGTCATGGCGAATACCAATGCGCCCTACGGTTTCCGTCAGTATCAGGGTAACGGCTCTGCTCCCACCTACGAGCAGGTCTCTGTTCTCATTGACTACAATGCGACCAACATCTTCTTCGGCGACCCCGTAACGGCTCAGGCCGACGGCACCGTCGCCCAGTCCGCCTCGACCGGCGCGACCCCCGGCGCCCTCGGCATCGCGGGCATCTTTGTCGGCTGCCAGTACCTCTCCGTGTCGCAGAAGCGCACTGTCTGGTCGAACTATTGGCCCGGCACCGATGTCGCCTCCGGCAACTACGTCACCGGCTACATCGTGAACGACCCGAATGCTCGGTTCATCGCTCAGACCGACAGCACCGGCCTCGCCTACCCGGCGGACATCAACGCCACCATCGGCTTCGTGATCGGCACCGGCAATACCTCCAACGGTATTTCGGGCGCCTACCTCGACACCACCACCCTCAACACTGCGACGTACAACGTGAACGCTCCGTTCAAGGTTGTCGGCATCTACCAGCCTTTCGTCTCGTCTTTCCCCGGCTCTTACGCCGCCGGTCAGCCGTATGACTGGGCGATTGTGTCGATCAACAACGTCACCACTCGCAACTTCACCGGCGTGTAAGGAGTAAGGAACTATGGCTGTCAATCTTTCGGCTATTAAAGACCTTCTCCTCCCCGGCCTGCGGGGCGTTGAAGGTCAGTACGAGCAGATCCCTGTCCAGTACGACAAGATCTTTACGAAGCACGACTCGAAAATGGCTCTGGAGCGCACCGCTGAGATGCGCTTCCTCGGCTATGCCCAGTTGAAGACTGAAGGTGGCCAGACCGCTTTCGACAACTCGGCTGGCGAGCGTTTCGTCTACAATCAGGAGCACACTGAGATCGGCCTCGGCTACGCGATCACTCGCAAGGCCATCGACGACAACCTCTACAAGAGCCAGTTTGCCCCCTCCAACCTCGGCCTGACGCAGTCCTTTGCCCAGACCAAGGAAATCTATGGCGCGAACGTGCTGAACACGGCCACCGTCTACAACTCCGCTATCGGCGGCGACGGCGTGTCTCTGGTCAACGCGAGCCATCCGATTGATGGTGGCACCATCTCGAACCTCGCCACCTACGACTTGAACGAGAGCACGTTGCTGGCCGCGATGATCGCGATCCGCACGAACTATCGCGATCAGGCCGGGCTGAAGGTGTTTGCTCGCGGCCGTCGTCTGGTTATCCCGCCCGCTCTTGAGCCGGTGGCGATCCGCCTGACGAAGACCGAGCTGCGCCCCGGCACTGCGGACAATGACGTCAACGCGATCATGTCCACGGCTGGCGGCCTGCCCGAGGGCTACATGGTCAACGACTACTTGACCTCTGCCCGCGCTTGGTTTCTGTTGACTAACATTGATGGCCTTTCCTATATGGAACGTATCAAGTTTGAAACAGACATGCAAGTCGACTTCACTACAGACAACCTGCTGGTGAAGGGCTACGAGCGTTACAGCTTCGGTTACTACAACTGGCGCTCGATCTACGGCTCGTTCCCGACCTAATGCCATTGGGGCGGGACTCCGGTCCCGCCCTTCTTTCTAGGCACTCGATCACGCAGACCGGCCTAGCGGACGCTGCACAGACGGCGTGATCTCATCGTGCAGGAGTACCCGTCATGGGGATGACTACATTCACTGGGCCAGTTACCGCTGGCGACATAGTAAACACCTCGGGGACTACCCTTGGTCAGAACGTGGCCAACGTCGGCTTCGTTGAAATGGTCCAGACCGTTGCCGTCACTCAGGCGACCAACGGCACTGTGGCCGGTCTCTACACGACCACGATTGTGATCCCGGCCAATAGCCAAGTGCTCGCTATCGACCTGTTCGTAAACGTGGCTTGGACTGGCGCTGCCTCTACCTTCAATGTGGGGACCAGTGCGACGGCCACTGAGCTTGCAATCGCCTCCGACAACACCGCCGCAGCCATCGGCCGTGTCTCTGTCAGCTCCGGCACCAGCGCGACCCGTGTCAATAGCTGGATAGACGTCGGCGCCACCGATGTCCGCATCTATGTGTTGTCCACCAACACTGGGTCCGGCACCGGCTACCTGTCGGTTCGCTACGCTCAGGCCATCAACCTTGTTCCGTAATCCACTAAACTTTTGCCATAGGAGGCAAGCATGAAGGGTAAAGCTCCAAAACTCGGTGCAGAGCACCGTGAAGAGTACAACGCTCGCGGCAGCAACGTCTTCAAGGAAGCCGAGCGCGGCGACGACGGCTTCAAGCATGGCGGCGCCCCCAAGCACCACGCCAAGCACAAGAAGCATGGCGGCACGATGCACCACGAGGGTCACGAGATGCACAAGAAGCACGGCGGCATGGCTCACCACGAGGGTCACGAGATGCACGAGGCTCACGGCGGCATGGCTCACCACGCCAAGCACAAGAAGCATCACGCCGAGCACGAGATGCACAAGGCTCATGGCGGTGAGGCTCACCACATGAAGCACAAGAAGCATGTCGGGTCCGCCCACGGCGAGCACGCCGAGCATCACGCTGGCCGCAAGCCCCGCAAGTCCGGTGGCGGCGTCCTGTCGTCTGCCTCGTCCGGCACGCCGCGCGGCAAGGCTGCGCACTACTGAGCTGATCCTCCCCGGTTCAGTAAGGCGGCGGGGGCCTCTGTGCCCCCGCATTTCCGTGAGGTGACGCATGTCTGGTGCATGGACCCGCAAGGAAGGCAAGAACCCCGAGGGCGGACTGAACGCCAAGGGGCGCGCCTCGCTCAAGGCAGAGGGCCACGACATTAAGCGCCCGCAGCCAGAAGGCGGCTCGCGCAAAGAGAGTTTTTGCGCTAGAATGACTGGCATGAAGCGCAAGATGACTGGGTCTGCGAAGGCCGCCGATCCCGACAGCCGCATCAACAAATCGCTCAGGAAGTGGGATTGTTGAGATGGACAAACCTTTCTGGGAGAAAGACGCTCCCAAAGACGCCAAGACCAAGCACCTGAACCGCAAGCAGGTTCAGTCCGCTAAAGCCCACGCGCGTGCCGCCGGGCGTCCCTATCCAAACCTGATCGACAATGCAGCCGCCTCGCGCGCTGGCAAGAGGAGCTAAAAATGGGCAGCGTCGCATATTCCATCACGCAGTCCGGCCTGTTTGAGCCCTTCGAGCTTCAGGTCGCGCGCAGCCAAATTTCTTGGCACTCCGAGCAGAACATCTTTGCGAACGGGACGACGCCCGCGACCGCTGGCCTCTTTCGCACAGTGTGGGAAAACATGGGGACGACTGAATATGTATTTCCCAGCTCTGCGGTGACGATGCAGCTCGTCAGCACCGGCGTGTCTGATACCGCCTCGATCTTCATCAATGGACTTGACGCGAACTACGCAATCATCTCCGAGACGTTGGTCTTGAACGGCACGACGAATGTCCCGACGACGAAGCAGTATTTTCGCATCAATAACATAATCGTGTCCTCCGGTAGCGCGACTAACCCCTCCGGCGTGGTGTCGCTCTCAAATGGCGGCATCGTCTACGCGCAGATCAATACTGCGGTCTATAATGCCACGACGTCCAGCATCGGCCAGAGCCAGATGGCAGTCTTCACCGTCCCGGCTGGGTATACGTTTTATGGATACCGCTACGGCGCCTACTCGTCCTTCAACGGCAACACCGCCAATTACACAACTTACCGTGCCATCACTACATCTTCGTCGGGCGCTCAAAAGATCATTTTGCAGACGCCCTTCAACACGAACTATGAAGTGCAGCGCCATTTTCCACTTCCCTACGCAGAGAAAACGGACCTGCGGTGGCAGATTGCCTCCAGCGCCGCCACGGCGGCCGTGGTCAGCATCAATATCGGCGGCGTCTTGATCGCGAACGATACCGGCCTTTAAGGACAGCTAATGGCCACGAGCGGCACCTATACGTTCAATCCGTCACTCGGCGAGATCACGCTATATGCGTACAATCTCTGCGGGCTGCGGAATACGTCGCTCGTTCAGGAGCACATGGAAGCGGCCCGCATGGACGCCAACATGCTGTGCGCCAACTGGAGCAACAAGGGCGTCAACTTGTGGGCGGTCGACCTCATCACCGTCCCGCTGGTGCAGGGCCAGACAACCTATGACGTCCCACTGAACACTGTCGTCATGCTCGACGCCTACGTGACCATCGACAACGGCAACGGGCAGCCGATCGACCGCATTATCATGCCGGTCAGCCGCAGTGAATACGCCAACTACCCCAACAAGCAGCAGCAGGGTTTCACGACCGTTTTCTGGTTCGAGCGGCTGATTTCTCCAAATCCGACCGTCACTCTGTGGCCTGTCCCGGACGGCAATAGCGCGCAATACCTCAAGTATTACCGCGTGCGCCAGATACAGGACGCGGCGCTCCAGAGCAGCACGCAGGTCGAGATCCCCTACCTCTGGATGGACGCCTTCGCCTACGGCCTCGCGGCGCGCCTGTCCATCATCTGGGCTCCAGAAAAGGTCCAGATGCTGAAGCCTCTGGCCGACGAGGCCTACCAGATCGCCGCCGACCAGAACGTCGAGACGGCCCAGCAATATATCTCGCCCCAAGTCATGGGCTACTACAGGCCGTAAGGGGGCGCAGTCATGGGTTACGCTTCCAAGTCGGGCCGGGCATCAACGAGCGCGACGTCGCCGCAGGCCCACGCCATATGTGACCGCTGTGGGTTTCGCTACAATCACGTTCAACTAAAGTGGCAGTTCGACTGGCGCGGCGCGTCCCTGCAGAATATTCGCATCCTCGTCTGCAATACCTGCTACGACACCCCGCAGGAGCAGCTCCGCTCGATCGTGATCCCCGCCGACCCGGTTCCGATACTGAACCCGCGCACGCAGGACTTTGTGACCGCCGAGCAGGACACGCGCACGACGTCTGGCCAGAACACGGTCGACTTTTTCACGGGCATCCCCGTGATCAGGGGCGCGACGCGCATCACGCAGACTTACAACACTCGCGTCACGCAGCAGACTGGTGAGCCACCGGGCGGCCTCAACACACAGCCCGGCACGGATCCCAATGCTCCCGGTGACAGCGATCCGGGCTTGCCGTATAACAATACCACCGTGCCCGAGACAGGACCGCTTACATGAGCGTCTCACAGATCCCAAACCTCACACCGGCGACTTCGCTCAACGGAAGCGAACAGCTTGAGGCTGTTCAGGCGGGATCATCGGTCAGAATTACGACGGCACAGATCGGCACATATGTCGCGAGCACCTACCCCGCCCCCGGCATCTCGTCCGTCACCGCCAACTCGCCCCTGTCGTCCAGCACCACGTCTGGCGCGGTCACCATTACGCTCCCGACGGCGGCAATCACCAACACATACCTCGGCCAGATGGCCACGAAGACCGTCAAGGCGAACCTGACGGGGACCACAGCGTCGCCGTCAGACGTGACGCCCAGCGCCATTTTGGACACTTTCGGCAGCGGCCTCGGCACGACGCTGTACCGTGACACGTCCTCTTGGCAGGCGCTTCCGGCTGGAACCAATTCTCAAGTCCTGACGATGAACGGGTCGATCCCCTCGTGGCGCGCCCTCTTTGTTGGCCCGACGCAAATTGCGCCGACCGGCGTCACGGCCGGGACTTATGGTCTGGCAGGTTCCGTCCCGCAAATCACCGTGCTCGCCAGCGGCCAGATCTCGGCCGCGTCGAACGTGCCGATCGCGATCACTGCCTCGCAAGTGTCGGGCCTCGCCCCGTCGGCGACTGTTGACACAACGAATGCGTCCAACATTACCGGCGGCGTTCTTGCTGCCGCGCGATACAGTGGCACCATATCTGCCGCCTTGGATGCGTCGGCTGGCGGCACGCAGGGCAGCATTCTCTACCGCAGCTCAACCGGCTGGACCCAACTCGGGCCGGGCACGAGTGGGCAGCTACTGCAGACGCGGGGATCCGGCGCCAATCCCATTTGGGCCAGCGCCGCCGGGTCCGGCACGGTCACAAGCATCACTGCTGGCACCGGCCTTAGCGGGGGAACCATAACGGTCTCCGGCACCATCGCCATCGCCAACACTGCGGTGACCGCCGGTTCTTACGGGTCATCGTCGTCAGTCGGAACCTTCACCGTCAACGCTCAGGGCCAGCTTACGGCCGCCGCCAGCGTTCCGATCAACGCCATCGCCCTGACGACTGGAACAATCAGCACAACGCCCGCCAGCGGCACCGACATCGTCAACAAGTCCTACGTCGACGCGGCCGTGAGCGGCGTCAACTATCACGCGGCCTGCAATTACGCGACGACTGCCGACCTCGGGGCGGTCACCTACAACAATGGTTCGTCCGGCATCGGCGCAACAATTACGAAGACGACGCCGTTTGCGACCCTTGCTATTGACGGCGGAAGCCCGACGGTCAACCAGCGCATTCTCGTCAAGAACGAAAGCAATGGCGCGTACAACGGCATTTATACCGTCACCAGCGTCGGCTCTGGCTCCGTCGGCTGGGTGCTGACGCGCGCCACGGACTATGATCAGACGGGCGTCGGGCAAAACGAAATCGCGCCCGGCGACACCATGTTCATCCTGTCCGGCACAGTCAATGCCAACACGCAGTGGACGCAGACGACCGACTTCCCGATCACCATTGGGACGACGGCCCTGTCATTTGTCCAGACGGGTGGGGCAACTTCGTACACCGCCGGGACTGGGCTGACGCTTACCGGCACTCAGTTCAGCATCACCAATACGGCCGTGGCGGCCGCGTCCTACGGGTCGGCGTCAACGGTCGGCACCTTTACCGTCAACGCTCAGGGGCAGCTTACCGCCGCCTCCAGCACCAGCATCGCGATTGCGGCGTCTCAGGTGACCTCTGGGCAGCTCGCGGTGGCTCAGGGCGGCACCGGGGCGGCCACGTTGACTGGGTACGTCTACGGCAACGGCACGTCCGCCATGACGGCCTCGACGACGATCCCCAACACGGCCATCAGCGGCCTCGGGACGATGTCCACCCAAAACGCCAACTCCGTCACCGTCACGGGCGGTACAATCAACAATACCGCCATCGGCGGCACGACCGCTTCAAGCGGTGCATTTACGACCCTCGGGGCCACGGGCAACGCCACGCTGGCCACGATTACCACCGGCACTTGGAACGGCACCGCCATTGGCGCCACATACGGTGGCACCGGCCAGACTGCTGTCGCGACTGGTGACTTGCTGTATGGGTCGGGCACCAACACTTGGTCGCGCCTGTCTGCTGGCGCGTCCGGGACCATTTTGGTTGGCGGCGCGACGCCCAGCTACAGCTCCTCGCCCACAATCACCGGGACCGTCACCGCTGGCGCATTTGTCGCCAACGAGGCCATCACCGGATCCCTGAGCCAAGGCGCCATTGCCTACGGGTCTCTGGGCTACTCCGACACGAACATCTACGCCTCGTTCACGTCCTCGGTGAACTCCTACAACCAGTTGATTGTCCAGAACACCAACAGCGGGTCGTCGGCCTCGTCCAACTTGCTCGTGTCAAATAATCTCGGCACATCGACCACTTACTTTGGCGAGTTCGGCATGAACTCGTCAAATTTTTCGGGGTCCGGCGCATTTAATGCCGCCAATACCGTCTACCTCGACGCCACGACGGCAGACTTGGCCATCGGCACGACGACGGCAAATTCAATTCACTTCGTCATCAACAGCGGCACGACCGACTCGATGACAATTAGCGGGACTACAGGCCTCGTGTCCTTCCCCGGCACCGGCGCAATCACGCTGCCCGCCGGGACGACGGCGCAGGAGCCCGCGTCCCCCGTGGCGGGCATGCTGCGCTTCAACACGAGCACATCGGTCTTCGAGGGCTACAATGGCACCTCTTGGGGCGCGGTCAGCGGCGTCACATCGTTCCAGACGTCGCTGAGCGGCCTGACGCCCTCCACGGCGTCAACCGGAGCCGTGACGCTCGCGGGGACGCTGGGGGCCACATCCGGCGGCACGGGGCAGGCCAGCTACACCGCCGGTGACCTCCTGTACGCCAACACGTCCACCAGCATCGGCAAGCTCTCTGACGTGGCCACCGGCAGCGTCTTGGTGTCGGGCGGCGTGGGCATTGCGCCCTCCTACTCAGCGACGCCGTCAGTGACCTCCCTGACGGCCGCAATCCACTACGGCGGCACCGGCGCGGCGTCTTCCCTGACGCTCCAATCCACATCCGGCGTGGGCACGACCGACAGCATCACGATGAAGGTCGGCAACGCGGGCGCAGTGACTGCGTTGAGCGTCGCCACGACAGGCATCGTATCCTTCCCCACGACCGGGGCCATCGTGGTGCCGGTCGGGACGACTGGTCAGGAGCCGACCGGCCAGACCGGCATGCTACGCTTCAACTCGACGACCGTATCGTTCGAGGGCTACAACGGAACGGCGTGGACTGCAGTCGGCGGCGGCGCCACCGGCGGCGGCACGGACCAGATTTTTTACCTCAACGGGCAGACCGTCAACACCAACTACACTATCCCGACCGGCCAGAATGCTGGTACATTCGGCCCGATCACGATTGCGGGCGGCGTAGTGGTCACGGTGCCGTCTGGATCGACTTGGAGCGTTGTCTAATGGGTAACCTCGTCCTCAACGGCGCGACTTCCGGCAGCATTACCCTGTCTCCCCCGTCGGCCGCCGGATCGAACACGATCACGTTGCCTGCGGCTACGGGGACAATGGCCCTGACGGCCAGTCCCACATTTACCGGCACCGTGACAACGACAACGGTCACCAGCCCCGCCGCCACGGCCCTGACGATCCAGTCCGCTGGCACAACTGCGCTGACGATTGATACGAGCCAAAATGTCGGCATTGGGACAACAACGCCCGCTTCTTTTGGCAAATTTGCTGTAACTGGCAGTGTCGGAACAACATACGTTGGTGCTGGCGGAGATCAATTAGCTTTCTCGAAAGGCGGTACAAATTACATTAGTACCGCAACTGCTGGCGGACAAATCCAGTTTCAAACTGGTGCGGGTAGCAACACTATGCTGTTGGGTTCTGCCGGTGACGTTGCGATTGGCGGCGGTCTCAACACAGGCACCTACAAATGGCTCACAATCACCGGGCCAACTACATCTGGCGGTGGCATTGTACAGCTTGCTACCAGTGACTCCAGCGTCACTACTAATTTGTTTTGCAACAATCTTGCCGGGTATGTTGGAACTGGAACATCAAATCCATTTGTCTTCCGCATCAACTCTAACGAAGTCGCACGGTTTGATACTAGCGGCAATTTGCTAGTTGGGGCGTCAAGCACAAATTTTGCGGGAAGTGGGTTCACGCTTTCAACAAACAGTGGGACAACTAAATGGCTTGTTGGTCCAACTTCTAGCTCCCCCTCAAATTTTTATGTCGCTGCCGGGGCAAGCGTTGGAGTATATTTGGCTGGAACTAGCGCAACATCTTGGACATCTGGATCAGATGAGCGTCTAAAAAATATAATTGAACCAATAGAAAATGGTTTGCAAAAAGTTAATATGCTTCGCGCTATTATTGGTTCATATAAGGCGGATGAGGAAAACACTCGGCGTCCATTTCTTATAGCGCAAGACCTTCAAAAAGTTTTGCCAGAAGCTGTTGACGCTTCAAACCCCGATGCGCTTGGCGTCCAGTACACAGAAGTAATCCCACTTCTCGTCGCCGCCATTCAAGAACTCTCGGCCAAGGTTGCCGCATTGGAGGCCAAATAATGTCCGGCACTCTCCTCGTCACCAACCTCAAGGACGGCGCGTCGGCTACGACAAACTTGACCTTTGACACCGCAGGCAGCGCCACGGTGGGCAACAACCTTACAGTCACCGGCACAACTGCGATGGCGTCGTCGTTCAAGCGAAACCGCCTCATCAACGGCAATATGCTCATTGATCAGCGCAATGCCGGGGCGCAGATAACGGCTGCCAATTTGACTAGCACCACATATATGGTTGACCGGTGGGTATACTTTTCTTCACAAGCTGCAAAATTTACAGCACAACAAAACGCAGGGTCAGTAACGACTGCCGCAGGATTTTCAAATTATCTTGGCATGACGGTTGCAACCGCTGTTGCTGTTGGTGCGGGCGATCTTTTTAATATTGGTCAATCAATAGAGGGGTTTAATTTTGCAGACTTGGCATGGGGGACGTCCAGCGCAAAAACTGTAACGCTTTCATTTGTCGTTTATAGCTCCTTAACTGGTACATTTGGGGGCGTATTTCGTAACAGCGCAGTAAACCGCTCATACCCTTTTACATATTCAATTCCAGCGGCAAATACTTGGACCACAATATCAGTGACCGTTGCTGGTGATACAAGCGGAACTTGGGTGGGGGCCACAAACGGCACTGGTGTTCAAATTTTATTTGGTTTAGGTGTAGGGTCAACATATAGCGGGACCGCGGGCGCTTGGGCTTCGGCAAACTACCTTTCCGCCACAGGCGCAGTATCCGTCGTCGGAACTTCTGGCGCGACCTTCTACCTCACCGGCGTCCAGCTTGAGGTCGGAACCAAGGCCACGCCCTATGAGATGCAGATATACAGCGACCAGTTGGCGCAGTGTCAGAGGTATTACACCCAGCTAAACGCTGCGACCAATTTTACTACTTGGGGCACCACTTTGATCAACTCAAGCAGCAGCGTTCAAGGATCAGTTGTGCGGCTACCAGTTAGCATGCGAGCAACGCCTACGATGACATATTTGAATGTGCGTGTGTATTGCCCAGCCGGTGCGGCTGCACTGATTACATCCGTTACAGGCTCGTATAATTCACCAGAAAGTTTGGGGTTTGACGCTTCATTTTCGACCTCGGTCATGACTGCTGGGCAACCGGGAACAATTCAAGCGAATAATACAACCTCTGCCTATATCGCTGCTAATGCGGAGCTGTAACCATGTATGAGAACGCGCAATATCAAAATGCTTTTGGCGTGGGTCCGGTATCAATCTCCGTTTATAAGGATGGACAGCAGTATATTGTCCCGATTGATCCCGCCAACACCGACTACCAGAACATCATGGCGTTGGTTGAGGCCAACGAGCTGTTCATCTTGCAGGCGGCCACATAATGTCAGTCACCCTGTCGGGCAGCACTGGAGTCACTACCCCGGCGGATAACCTGACCGGGGCGACTTCTGGCACCGTCACGCTCCAGAGCGCGGCGACGACGGCTGCTTGGACGCTCACGCTCCCGACGACACCGG
>Ga0007829_10000138_pt1 | contig 13987 bp, 12 predicted proteins | sample CryBogCBE03Jun09_FD_57987 | JGI IMG/M metagenome (GOLD analysis project Ga0007829, IMG submission 57987) | Freshwater microbial communities from Crystal Bog, Wisconsin, USA - CBE03Jun09 | ecosystem: Environmental > Aquatic > Freshwater > Lake | place: Crystal Bog, Wisconsin, USA | collected... | reverse complement strand
GCCCAAAGTCAACATTCAGCTCCGCGTCAGCCACCGAGGGTGCGCTGCAGCCGCCCCCAGTGCGTGCCTCCTCCAACATGGTGGCAAACATGTCCGGGCCCCAGTCGCTGCGGATCCAGGCGTGATTTTCGTCCAAGGCCCCCTGCGAGAAACCCACGTATTCGGGAAGCGAGTCGTAGTTGCTGATGATGTAACGCAAATACCCTAAGCACTCCAACCCCGTGTTTTCGACGTAGTGCGTCTCGTCATTCTCCCAACCCGGCAACTCGTTTGGTTTGCCACCCTTGTCATACATCACGCGGGTGCCACGGTATGCGTCCGACCAACTCACATCCTCCTCGTAGCGCACAATGACGAGCCGAAACTCGCTGCGCTGCAGGCCCGCCGAGTTGCGCGTCTTGCGCAGGCAGTGCCCCAGGTATGAGTCGTACTGGTAGTCGGCCAAGTCCACGCCACGCGCAACGTTGCTCGTAGACAGCTTCAGCATCTTTGTGTCTCGGAGCCAGTGGTGGAGTGGGTCCTTGCCAAACGGCCTGCTAATCACGAGGTTCACTTCCGTCATGTTCCACTGCAGGTGCCACGGCAGCAAGTAGCCTACTTTTTCAGACGCGTAGCTATTGGCGTTCACAGCGACGGCGCGGAACCCGGGGTCCGTCTGGTATGCGTACGTGTACGCAACGTACGCCACGAGGTACTCCGACCAGTATATTGCCGACCCGCCGATGGTGCGCTCAATTTTGTAGAATGCGTTGGTGGAGTCGGGCGTGTAGATGTGCGTGTGCGAAAGACCCGCGAGGCGCGGCCCGTTGATGGACGTCACCGTCTGGAGCAGCAGCAGCCAATGCGAGATGAAGGTGCTGCCCGCAGCGGCGCGCATGTGCCACGTCTCCGGAAAATCGCGCGGGCGGGAGCTGTAGTGCTCCGAGTAGATGCCCTGAAACTCGGGCAGAGGCCCTGGCATCAACGGCTCGGTGAGCAAGACGGTGGCGTCGAGCCACGTCCCGCCGTACACCTTGAGCACGCTGAGCCGGATAAGGTCACTGCGAAGGGCTGGCAACGCCCGGAACTGTTCGAACGAGTTTTCCGGCAGGTAACAGTGCACGTTGTCGTTCGTCAGCAGCACCACCTCGTGAGCGGGGTTCCATATCTTCCAGGCGTGGACCATCTCAGACACCAACACAGTGAGCGTGCGCTCATCGTTCCAAAACGTCCATATCAGAAGCTCGGGGTCGTCAAACGTGGCACGGCCGGCGCACAGCACCGGCGCTATGTCGCCGGGGCGCGCAGCGGGCGGCGCCCGCCTTGCAAGCGCAGAAACGAGCACGACTCCGAAAAAAAGACAAATCAGCGCCACGCGACCCATTCGCGCCCTAAGAAAACGCAGCGCCCGATGGACGGCTGCGCATTCGAGACAATGCATCTACGCTTTCTCTGTGTTTTGAGTAAATACGCTATGTTAAATGCCTAGGTACACCTCAAGCGTCGCCATCATCCCCCGCTTCACCAGGCTCTTGGACACGCCGGCTGGGGTCTGGTTCAGGCCGCCGTGCTGCGCCCAGGACTGGTCCGAGGACTTGCCAACGTAGATGACCGCGCCCAGGCGCTTCGCCTTGCCGTCGACGTACTCGACGTCGGCGAGCGGCGGGTGGTCAAAGTTGGGCGACGTCCAGGGCGTCACCTCCCACTTGCCGCTCACATTCTTTTTCACCACCAGGTACAGCTTCTGCGTCTGCACAATTTTGCTGTGCACCCAATAGTTGAGCACCGACACGCGGTGCGAAACCACCAGGTTGATGACGCGCGACACGCGCGCCTGGCCGTACTGTGCTGCGGTGGGGGCAGCCTCGTTCTTGATGACACCCATCAGCCTCCACTCGGCGATGACGGCGTCCGCCGTCTCGTAGTCGGCGGTGTGCGCATCCAGGTACTCGTTCAGCTGCGTGAGTTCCTGCAATGGCGTGAGACGCAACGCGCGCGTGGGCGGGGCGCGCCGTCGTGCCTTGAACTCTGCCGTGTTGGGCCCCACGTTGACGCCGTCGTAGCGCGCGCCGATGCGCTTGGGTTTCTTGGGGTCTCGAAACTCAGTCTCGCGAACAAAGACGAGCATCCCCAGCCCGAGCTCTCGACAGTTGTCCACGCTCATCGCGTCGCTCGGGTTGTTGATGGAGACGTAGTGCGCCATGACGCTGGTGAAATTCTGCGTGCCAAACGAGTTGGTGGGCCGCACGGCGGTGTTGACCGCGAGCTGGCCAATCCCCGGGATGCCTCCCGCGCTTGACGGCGTGCCGGAATAGGGGAAGCCGACATTGAGACCAAAGCCCCCCGTCGGGGCGCCAGAGGGGTTAAACGGAATGCCGGTAGCCATTATGAAGCCGTTGCAACGACTGGTTTATATAAGTGACCTGTATTCGAGAGGTTCAGATGCCTTGCCAACACAAGAACAAGATACTCACCTGCTCAAAGTGCAGTGAAAAAGTGTGCTCGCGCTGCGTCCAGCTCGAGGCGCACGGCTGCACCGGCCTCGCTCTCGCCATCGAAACAGACCGACACCTCCTCGAAAAGAAGCTCGTCAAAGTCGTCGCACCCAAGGTGGTGAAGATTTCCTCCTAGCCGCGGCGGGGTTCCTCAGGGGCGTTAGCCCCTGAGCGGCGGCTCGCTGCTCGGCCCACCGCCGCCATCCCCGTCGCCCCGCCTGCCTGGCGGAGGCGCCGCACGCAGGTTTTCGAGCCGTTGCATCAGCTCCGCCATGTCCGGCTCTTCCGTCATCGGCACCTTGGGGGCTTCCCGGACCGGCGTGGGGAGCTCGAACGACAGGTGCAGGTTGACCTCGGCTGCAATCTCGGCGAGCATCTCATCTGCAGTGTCCTCGTCCGCCTCCGCATCCTCCAGCTGGTCAAAGCTCTCCTGCGTCATCTCCAGAAGCGCCTGTTGTTTCTCGTAGTTCATGACGGTGCGCTGCACGCCCTGTGCGCCGCCAGTCATTGCGCTCGCCTGTGCCAGGGCGTTGGTCACTCCGTGCATCAGCGTGGCAGTGGTGGAGTGCACCTCCGTCTCGATGAGCTGCTGCTGCAGCCGCCGCATCTTGAGCGCGAGCTTGTCGATGCGAGATGCGCTGCGGCGCGCGTTGGCCACGGACAGCAGAGACGGTTTGAGGTCGGCAAACGAGCGTGCGCTCTGAGCCGACGTCCTGACGCCCGCGAGCAAGAGCTTTTCCTGCGCCGCCACCTTGTTGCGCTCTCGCTCAAGCTTTGAAATGGCGGACCGGATGCTCGCACCGGCTCGGCGAAGCACCTCTTCCGGTGGAGGGCCATAGAGCTGCTCGCTCACATAGTCTGTCCACACCTCGAGCGTTTCAAGCCACGTATCCGCCATGCGTATCAAACTCATAACACATATATACTAATCGGTGCACTGGGGGCGGCCGGAGCGCGCCGCCGCGTCCTCATCGCGGGTGCACACACCGCCCGTCGCATTCAGCCGGACTGCGCACTTGGAACACACCATAAAGTAGCGGCCCGTCTCGTTGTTAGTGGCGTCCCTGATTGGGAGACCGGACGGCTCGTCCACAAAGGCGCCTCTCAGGTAAAACTTGCGCACGTCTCGCGGCGTCACCATTTGGAACCCGCCAAAAGCCGCGCACTCGCAGTTGCACTCGCAGCTGCACACCGTGAGCTCATGGGGGGTGTTGGCGCGACGCAGGGTGTACGAGCGGTACGCCTCCTCGGGTGTCTCAAAGCCCAGTTCGGGAATCCATCCGCGACGCCCGGCGCCCACCGACGGGCGTGCGCGGGTGGCGCTCGGCGGGGCGAATTCATCCTCATCCTCGACTTCGGCAACGGCCTCGACCTCGGCCTCGGCCTCTGCCTCGGCTTCAGCCTCGGCTTCGGCCTCGGCCTCGGCCGCGCGCGCGCCGCGTTTGCGGCCGCGGCCGCCGGCTGCAGGCTCGCGGGGGCGCCGAGGCTTGGGGGCGCGCGGGGCTGCCGCCGCCTCACCTTCACCGTCAGCCTTTGGCGCACGTTTCACTCGCGCGTGCGCTTTTGCAGTGGCTTTCTTGCCGGTTCGCCACTGGCCGGCTGGAAGGTCCTGATCGGTCGGAGTGCCGGGCACATGCACACGGTAACGAGGATCGGCGGCGCCGTCCGAGTCCATGCGCTCATTCCAGTACGGGCTCGATTTAGAGAACCCCTGCGAAAAATAGTTGGTCCTGAACGAGCCGGGAAGCGTCTCTGTCTTGAGCTCTTTGGTGCGCTTGTCCCGCAGCTCGCTCATCACATCCGTCTTGCTGTTATTCCAGAATCCGAGAATGTCGTTGTGGGTGCCGTGAAAAGCCCACTGTCCCTGGAATTCAGGGACAGTGATGCCTTCGGTGCTCCACCCCCGACGCCGCATGACGTCCCATATCTGTTTCCTCGTCAAGCCCTCCGGCGTCCCGTGGTAGTGCAGCACCCACATAATGTCCGACTCTCTCGACTGCACGCTCACAGTCTTTTTGTTTATCTCCCGCAGGTACTGGTTGTACCACCTGGGGTCGTTGGGCGCGTACACCTCCTCCTCCTCGTCGTCGGCACCACCATCAACCACAGCATCCACCGGCTCCCCCTGAGGCGGTGGAGCGGGGTCCACATCCATGTCATCCCCGTCGTCAAGCTCTTCGGGTGCGGGAGCGGTGTGCCCGACGGGGTATGGCAGGATTCGGACATCCATGGCTGTAAGGGCGGCGATAAATGACGCCTCGATCGCGTCAGACGAAAATGACGTTCGGCGCGTGTAATCGCCGCCCCCCCAGCGTTCGAATGCGTCGCGTTCGATGAGCGTATCCACCAGCTCAGCCACGGGCGTGGGAAGATGCTGCCGGAGCTCCAGATATTTGTCGAGCCAGGTTGTGGGATCCATGCGGTCACTGGTGCCAGTTTCGCCGAGAATCAACGAGAGCCTTTTGATTGGCACCCCCTCCTCATCATCGTCCGATTCGTCCGTTTCTTCCATTTCGTCCGTCTCCACGTAGAGAGCCTCTGGGAGCGTGCTGAGAAACTCCAGAAACGTCATGGCGATGGCGAAGCCGACGTGATTCCAATCGACGACGCGGGCAGTGTTGAAAATTTCCCGCTCGCGCCACTGTCCCTGGTAGTATTGCTCGAGCGGCGAGTTGTGCTGTGAGATGACGCCCTCAACTCCTGCGTCGTAAAAACCACCAAAATCACACGCAAGCACGGAGATGAAGCCGCCGCCGCCGAGACGTGCAGCAGTTTGTGCGTCGCGTGTCTTGGAACTGTAAACAAAGTTTTCCGCCTTGAAGTCGGCATCCAGCAGATTGGTTTTGTCTGCCACGTACTTGACGTCCTGAAACGCAGCAAAGACGACGGAGAGGGCATCTTTTTCTTTGAGGCTGCGGGCGGCTTTTGAGAGGTTATTGTCGCCAAACTCCATCGCGATGTACGTTCGCTTCGCCTTGACGAGGACCGCGGCGTTTAGAATTTCGTCAAAGCAGCCGGCTTCGCCCAGACGCATCACCACGGCAATGTCTTGGTCAATCGCACCCGGCACATTCGCGAAAGGTACTTTCAAAGCAAACTGCTCGGGGAGGCGGGAAATGAGGGCATCGTTGGACGGCCTGCACTCGAACATTTCGTAGGCCCACACCTCTGCGACAGAACCAAAAGCACCGCGTGGGCCCTGGTCTGGCCGCAGGTTTCCTCTCTCACTGGTGTAATATGTTACGACGCACCCGCTCTCCGGGTCGTGGTAATTGAATTCGCGGGGTTCGCCTTTTCCTCCTTTCCAGTGACTCGGGCTCCCAATATTGCGAAAAAACTCAATCATGGAAATGCGATGGCGATTGGGTAATTTATACACACGTTTCGCGAGCTCCTGCTTTGGTTCCGCATCGCGTGTAAATGTAAGGGGCGCAACGGTCTGCAAGAGCGCAGCTCCGAAATTGAATTCCACTGACATGATGTGTACTGAATACAAGGCATAGCGCTTATAATCGTTTTCCGATTTTGAACATTCGGGCCTGCGCGAGTATGGCGCGTTCGATCGTCATTCTCGCCCCCTCCCATGGACCGTGCACCCCGCTGGGACCGCGTGCTCGCCGAGCTCATGGTTGGCGTCGACCACGTCATCTCTCCGACGCGCACCGCCAAGTACCTCGTCATCTTCCTCAACTCGGAGGAGGATGTGTACGCCGCGTTCGCTGCGGACCTGCTTCCCCGGCTGGAGGGCACTCCCGCCGAGCGCTTCGCCGAGCGCGCTCGGACCGTGTTCCCGGTGCTCTGGCGCGCCGAGCTTGCAGCGCGCGGCCTGACGAGCCCCGAGCGCGACTACGTGCACGCATTCTTCGGCTCGCCGGAGCTGACGCAGCACGCGTTCAACGCGGTGTGTGCCCTGGTGGCGGACGAGGCTGAAAACGGCATCCGCTTCGACCTGCATCGGCGCCCGGAAGTGAATGTCAACGCCATGAGCGACGACGTCGTGCGGCGCATCTACACGCACCTGCTGGCTGCTGATCTTCCGACGGATGAGGAGACGCCCGCCGCCGACGGGGAGATGCTCAGCTCCAGCGACAGTGACAGTGACGATGAGCCCCAGCCGACGCCGGTTCAGGGCGTGTCTATGCCGTTTGAGCTCAAGCGCGCGCTGGCCAATACCCTGTGCCAGCTGAACGTCGCCAAGCAAGTCCGGGTCGTGCAGATGATCGCCGCCATCGTCCCCCTTGCGAGCAGCGAAGATGAGATCGAGGTCGATCTCGAAGGCTTCCCCCTGCCGCTTCTGTGGCAGCTTTTTGACTACGTCTTCAAGCCACACGAGCAGCTTCGGATGGCTGCTCCAGCGCACTAGTCCACTGTACTATTGAGTCCATGCCGCGCTCGAGGATGTTGCTGTGTAAAGCACCTCGCACCTCTTCGAAAATCCCATTCGGCGCGCAGCCGCTGAGATAACGTCCGTGCGCACAGGCGATGAGGGCATCGTCAGCCCCGTGCACCACCAACACAGGACACTCCAGCGAGCGCACCAGGGGCGGGGTGCGAAAGACATCCACCGGCGCCCACAAAAAGCTCCATCCCAGCTCGCGTTCCGTGCGTGCGAGCACGACCGACGCCGCGGACACAAAGGGTGCCACGAGAACAAGGCCGGACACGCCCGACGCCGACGCGGCGTGCGCCGCCGGCGCGCAGCCCATGGAGTACCCCAGCACAACGACTGGGCCCGGGGCGGCGCGTTGAACCACCAACTGCACGAATTTGTCGCACGTATCGTAGCACCGCTCCTCGCTCGGAGCGCCCGTGTGTTTTGAGTAGCCAGGGTATTCCGAAGCGTACACGTTGGCCTCGCACCGCTCCGAGAGGTACCGCAGGTAATCGGTGCTGCGGGAGATGTGTTCGTTGTTGCCGTGCATGTACACAATGGTGCGCTTTGGCGCGGGGTGATGCACGCACACGCTCTGTATGTTGTGTTGGAAGTAGACATCTGAACAAAACTGCGTAATCACATCCCGTTCGTCATCCAGGCACGCCGGATATTCGGGAAGAGGGTGCTCGGGCAAAAAAAGCCGTGCGTATATGTAGTCGGTGATTGAGAAACAAGGCAACATACACCAGCAGGGCATACCATGCAAATATCAAGCGGGCGAGCGGCGCCGCAGAGGTGCCGAGCGGTGTGGTCTGCGGACACCCGCCGGGCTGTTCGCTTGCTTTCAAAGACGTACAAAACGCGCAGGACAGCGCTGGCAAAACAGGTGGAGCTCAAAAGAGAGCTTGCTGACATTGAGTTTGAAGGAGGCGTGCGAGATGAAACGTTTGAATTCTTCAGGCTCTTTGCTGCGGAAGAACCGAGGGCAACGGACTTGTTTGAGTACAGACGTGCCGCACTTTTGAAGCAAGTGGCTGACGCCGCGCGTGACTGCGAATACCTCGACGCCACCGCTCGCACCATTGAGTTTCGGCTCGACAATGTGGCGTACTCGACGCTTGCTCGTGCACAGGTTTTTTTGGGTGACTACGGCTTGTATGTTGCGGCCGTGGTGTTTCTATCCGCCTATGTGTTTGCGCTTGGGCAAAAGTAGCAACGCGTATATCTAGTCAGATTTTGACAATGGCATGCCACCGTGTGCCGGGAAGGGGGCGTGTCTGGTGTTCACCACCTGCTGCCCGCCGTGTGACACGGTGCAGGGCGGCGCGTGCGCCAACGTGCGACACGGCGAGGGCCAACACGGTCCCAACTGGCCCCTCGGGTTTACCGGGACGCTGGGATGGTGTGGCATGGATGAGTGCCGGGCGAGGATGTGTCCAAACTATCTGCTCTGTGGCCGGGCACACCCCGTGCTGTTGTTGGATACAAAGACGGGGCGGTGCCTGTATTGCAGTATGACGTTTGGTAACACGACGTTTCGATTTGGACCTACGCACGCCGACTGCCCCGTCTGCCTCTCGGACACCGAAAAGCACCACGTGCACCTCCCCCTATGCACGCATACGCTTTGTACCGCGTGCGCGCGCCGCATCCTCTCCCTCGACGAGCCCAGATGCCCGCTCTGCCGCAGCAGCACCCGGGATGGCTAGCGCCAGCCACGCGTCGTGGAACTCGTGCATCAGGCGGTTCGCCTCTGGGTCGGAATGCTTGAGCAGCGCACGGAGGCGCGAGCCGTTGAGCTTGGCGTTCTCCTTGATTGCTCCCCCGAAAAGCGAGTTGACAACTTTATTGAGAGGATCGGGCACCTCGTCTCGCACGATGTGCATGCTGTTGAAGCACGACTCGAGGTAGATCCACAATTCGCGCGCGTGGAACGCCGCAGACGTGTCGTTGATCGACTCGAGTCGGGCCGAGAGGCGCGCGCGCGTTTCGAGGAATGTGCGATAGCTCATCGGGAGGGGACGAGAATGACTTACATTCGAACGCGAAGCGCATCGCGTGCGGGGACGAATCCGGCAATCGCAGTGAGCGGGATTGCGTGGGCGTCGTACGTGCGGGTCACCGTGATTGTGTGCTGGCTCGAGGCAGCCACCAGCATCCAGTGGTTGATGTAGCGTTGCATCTCGGGGTGCCACCCGCAGCCCGCCTCCTCGGACGCCTCCTTGGCCGCCTCGCTGATGAGCACGTAGTCGCCGGCGGATGGGCGGCCCGCATGGGATGGAGTGCACTTGGCCAGCACGTCGTCCGCGCCGTAGCGGTCCACCACCGCGTCCCACTGCACCGTCAGAATGTCGCCTGGCCCGCCCATCTGCACCGTGACCCACATGGCGGCGAGCTTGGTGACGATGCCGCGCCGGCCGGCGCAGCGATTCACAACGTCGTCAAACTCGGCATCTTCGGTGCCGGGCTCCACATCCTCCGTAAAGTTGGAGAGCGCCGGCTCGCCATCCACCACCAGGTCGATGAGGCGAACCACATCTCCAATCAGCACGTCGCGGTACACAATGTTGGGCTGGTCCGTGCCCGCGACGCCTCCAAACGCGCTGTGCAGCACCGTGCGCAGGAGCGGGGTCATGTAGAGGAGCTGGCCGGGCACCTCACGCTCGCGCCAGCCCCAGGGCTCCGCCTCAGTCATCTGACCGACGCGGTCGTCTGCGCACTCCACCCAGGTGGGGGCCACCTCGTTGAGCGCCTGCCGTCGCGCCTGGACGGAAAGGCCTGCGAGCGCAAGCGCGCTGCGGTAGACGCGCAGCACCATCATCGTCTTGTCCCGGTTGACCGAGTAGTTCTCGCCCTCGTCGCTGGGCATGGGGTTGAGCCGGCACATGTACGAGTCGCAGTCTTTGCTGGGTCCCAGGCAGAAGCCGCACATGTCGAAGCCGCACTTGGTGCACGTCATGTGCATGCACTGCTCGCCCAGCACGACGGGCGTCTCGCACTTGAGGCAGGTGAGCGGCTCGGTGGCGATGGTGATGAGTTTCTGGCCCAGCGACTGGGCGGCGGCGGCGCGCTGCTTGGCAATGTACTCGACGCGCAGAGCAAAGGCTTGCTGGCGCTCCTTGATGCCCGCGTAGATTTCAAACTCAGCCGGGTAGGTGAGGGCGAGCACCGACGCCACCTGGGGCCGGGGCAGCGGCGTGGCACAGGTGAAGCAGACGACGACGGCGTCCGCCGCCTCCTCCTCCAGCGACGTGACAGCCCCCGAAAGGCACTCGGCGCACGCCGTCGCTTTGCACGCGGGGCACCGCGCCGAGGTTGCCTCGTGGTCGCCGCAGTTGGCACAGTGGGTGCCGACTCCGAGGTACAGAGAGGCGTCCTCGATGGCGCCCGCCAGCGTGTCCAGCTTGACCAAGTCTGCAAACTCGTTGCGCGCCGTCTGCACGGTGGTGGCGCACGCCAGGATGGAGGTGGCCAGGCTGAGGGGCACCTCGGTGCCGCTCGCGACGCGGCTTACGGCGGCGGCGTTCTCCTCGATGGATGCCGCGATGAGCTGCTGGCGGGCCGTCATCTGCCGTTTCGCCTCGCGGCGGGTCACCTCCACGTGCGTCACGAACGAATTGAGCATCGAACGCATGCCGGCGGACGTGCAGCCGCCCGGGGGCGTGTACACCCCCTCCTCGGCGGCGCGCCGAAAGACGTCTTGCACCAGCGCCTCGCGCAACTCGCCGGCGTTGCTGCGCGCGCCCACGCTCAGGTTGCGCACTTTGACCTGCAGATGGGCGTCGTCAGTGTGCATCTCGGAGCGGGGGCGTGCTTCCAAACCTCGGTCCACAGGTCTGCGAGCTTGGCTGTCATAAACGGAAGCACCTGCGCGCGGGGATCGAAAAACGCCATGGCTGAAGAGCGGGGTTTTATGATCTCGAGTGTGAGCATACCGCATATTCGAGAATGACGATTTTTCGCTCGTAATCCAGCCGGCGTTGCACGACCGAATGTGTTCGGGTATTTCTTCACATTTCCCCTCCCTCTCATGGATGCCGAACCGTTCCTCGTCCTCTTTCCTTTTCAAAACGGACCGGACCCATTCCGGCTGATGTTTGAGACTGCAAAGCTGTCTGAGATATCAGAAGCAGAAGCGCACCTTCTGCGTCATGCAAAGACCAAAAGTAAGTGGTTGACGCATATTTCCATTGTAGAAGGCAGCCATCGCGAGCGCTGGTTTTGTTCATCTGGGCCGCACGACGGCGATGGTATGTGCGTGTGCGGGAAAACTGAGATTAAGAATCACTTCACTATACGGAACGTGGACACCGGGGCGGATCTTGCGATTGGCTCCGAATGCATCAAGAAATATCTCCCGCACTTGGGCGAGGAGGTCGATAGACGACTCGGTGAATACAAACTCTTGAAAGAGGCTGAGCGTGCCGCCTCCTGCGGGCAACGATACTCGGTTGCGGTTCTCAACCGGGCCTTCAGAAACGGATGGCTTGACAACGTTGAGCGACAACTGTACAGGCACGTGTCAAAGTATGGCAAGTACGTCAACGACACCACGTGGCGACTTGCGCTTAAGCACGGTTTCTTGGACAGGGGAGGAGCAAACTCCGGCGAGCGTCTCACTCTCATCGTCGAAGATATTCTGGGAAAAGTCATCCAGTCTGGGCGGCTGCTGAAGCCGGCGGCCGAGTCCGAGTGTGCGTACCAACTCACAGCATGTCCCGAAAACACGCGCGGGTGCGCGTTGGATCGCGAAAACGACGCGTGGTACTGGTATGGCATCGATGTCATGGCGCCAGCCATCGTGTCCCCTCTGCTCACCAACGTGCGCAAGTCGCTGCTCTTCTGGCGAAGCCTCACCATGTGGCAATACCCGTCGCAGACGATTGCAACAGCCACACTCAACGGATGGTTATCTGAAAGCGAAGCCACTGCATATGAGGAGGTTCGCAGCAACGCTTCGGCGTACGCTGAGAGCAATACACTGTCACCTTCCGACGCATGGAACGCTGACGAAATGAAAGTCCTGCACCCAGTGCATCGCACCCTGGAGAAGGTGATTGCACTCGGATGGCTCAACGACACACGCCTGTCCCATACGCGCGTACACAAGCTGGCGAAAAAGCCTGCGCACGAGCGGCTGCCTCACGCATGCAACGAGCGGGACAAGTGGTTTTGGCGAGGTGTGCTGGAGCTGGACTGCCCGGAAGACGTCAAAGAGGTGATGACTGGGCAGACTATGTTTTGGGACTATAGCCGATGGATGGAAATCGTGCACGCCCGGGAGGCGTGGATTCGACGCGCGGGGTAACTACACTTACCTCCTTGATCTCAGTGTCACGAATGGCGATTCGATACAAACCGCGAAAAAAACTCTGCCTAAACCTACTACGTGCTCTCAATCCCCTCATCCGCCTCTTCCCCGCCGACATATAGCCCGTGCGTCGTACTCCCCAACTGTATCGTCAAACCCTAGAGCAAGCACGTCGGCGTCGTCATCGAGTAGGCGCTCCAAAAAGCGAGCAGCATCATCGCCATGACCAAGTCGTCGTTCTTGCTAAACCCCTTGCCTGATAATGCAGCCTTGATGCTGCCGTTGGGTCGTTCCGTATAGATGTATTTAAAGTTCAGCATCTGCTCGCGCAGATCTTGTAATATACCGGCGTTGCCACTGATGAATTCGTGGTCGTGCGTAAAGCGCAGCGCCTCGGTCCGAAGGAGGCGTTGCACATCCACGCGTCCGCGCTCCTTGACCACGTCCGTCGTCACCACGCCCACGCGGCGGTGCGTCGTGCTGTCGCCGGTGACGATGCGGACGGGCGGATATTTTGCAACCAAGTCTGCAATACGACTCGCCATCACCGACCCTCCAAAGTTTCTTTCGATAATGATGATGAGCGTCACGTTTGGAAACTTGGCACGCAGCGACTCGAGGAAGCCGGTGATGTACACCTCCAGCTCCTCGTCGCTGGTGACTGCGCACCCGTCAGCCGCCGTGACCACCACGCACTTGCTACTGGCGTCAACGCACGCCGCCATACACGCCGTCTGCGAAAAGCCGCCGCCGCTCGGGTCGATTGAGACATACATACGGTCATCCTGCGGCACCAGCAGGTTGAACGGGAAGCGGTTAGCAAAGGCAAAGTCGACGCTGGCGCGGTCAAAGGCGGCGGTGTCGCGGGTGGTGATGACGCCCGCCTGTTCACGGAGCCACATGTCCTTGTTGTTTTCCATCAGGGTCTTGACCAGCTCCCCGCGTGCTGCCGACTTCCAGGAAGGAAGCTTCGAGGTCATATGCGGGCAGTCGAGAAGCTTGAGCTCCTTGCAGGCTGCACAAATGAGCTCGATCTGGATGGTCTTGAAGAGAGGGGCCCCGTTGGGTTTCTTGGACATGAGCAGTTGCGAAAAAAAGTTGTTCTGTTCAAGCGGCGTGCTGATAGCAATGAGGCTCGTGTTTGACACGCCCAGAAGGGGCAGGCAAACCTCTGTAAAGACGGCTTCATCCAGTCGCGAAGCCTCCTCGAGTATAATCACCTTGCCTCCTTGTCCCTGCACGTATGTAAGAGCAAGTCACAGGAGACATCCACGTGCCGCACCTTGAGCCCTGCAACGCTCGAAGGGAAGCTGTGGAACCTACGCACGTCCGAAGCATCTGCACCACGCGTGAAGAATTGTTCTTGGTTTTTCTTAAGCAGTCTCTCCTTCGAACCAGGCAGCGTGCTGTAAAACCTGGCCGCCTGATCAAGCAATGTCGTACTTGCACGCTGTCCTGTAGAGAAACAGCTAATCCATGTATCTGGTACGCAATACAGCAAGCCTGCAACGAACATGCTCACGGCGGTTGTTTTTCCGAAGCGCCGTGGACAACAGATTAGAACCTTTTCAGAACGCGTGAGTAATAGACATGTCTGAACCCGCTCTACGCACCTCCTGCTGCATCTCCGTCACGCCCCGTTCGCGCTTGATGCGCTCGCCGTAGCGCTCAAAGTCTGCCGCGCCGTAGATGTGCGGCAGCACGGCGGTAATAAACGCTCGGTGAAAGTCCTGCGGGGCCGGGTGAGACGTCGGCGGCAGGGCCGCCCTGGCGCTGTGTCGGGGGGGCGGTACTGCCTCGATTACAAAGCGGCGGGGGCGGAACTGG
>Ga0007829_10000133_pt1 | contig 14359 bp, 22 predicted proteins | sample CryBogCBE03Jun09_FD_57987 | JGI IMG/M metagenome (GOLD analysis project Ga0007829, IMG submission 57987) | Freshwater microbial communities from Crystal Bog, Wisconsin, USA - CBE03Jun09 | ecosystem: Environmental > Aquatic > Freshwater > Lake | place: Crystal Bog, Wisconsin, USA | collected... | reverse complement strand
CAGCCCAACGAGCCCCGCCTACAGCCCAACGAGCCCCGCCTACAGCCCAACGAGCCCCGCTTACAGCCCCGCCTACGCCGAGTGATAGACTGTAATATTAATGGCTTGAGCACAACATAATGTCAAACTGCTCCCCCGGTGCAGCGCCGCTGAGCGCAATACCGATGATGCGCGACCGCAAGTCCTCGTACAGGTACAGCGCCTTGCGCGTAAACTCCTTCACGTCTCCCGCATCCATGGACGCCTTGAGCGACTTGCCCTCATCCGTCTCCGGCGTGCCACCGAGGTTGTGAATCTCCCAGAGCGCAGTCACAAAGTCGTACGAGGTGGAGCTTGCGTTGCCAAACGCAGACTCGAGCGGGAGGGTGGCGAACAGCTGCTTCGTCAGCGGCTCTCCGGAGATGTTCGCCTTGCGCTTGCCGAGCATCGTCCGCTCCGTCTGGGGAAAGTCCCAGATGATGCGCTGGCCAGGACGAATCACCTTGTTGCCCGTGTTCCACACGGTGCAAGAGCCGCCAGCCTGGGGGAGCGCGTCAGTCGGGCGCAATCGCGGGGGCGGGGGCACAGTACCTGCACTGCCACGTTGTCCTTCTGGTTCAGGTTCAGGTAGTCCACGGGCTGCATCGCCACGCCGACAAACGAGACGGTGCTGCGCAGCACCGCATCCTTCGAAAAGTTGGACAACGCGGTGCGAGAGAGCGAGGCGCGGAACTTTTTGTCCGCATCGGGGAAGTTGTTCACCGACGAGAACACTTTGAGCGCCATGTCATTCACGCCGTTGAAAGCGTCCGGACGGTTGATGACGTCGTTGTACTTGGGGTTGAGCCGAAAGACGAGCTCGCGCTGCTGAATAGTGTAGCAGTGGTCGTCGGTGGACTTGTAACGATCGTCAATTTTGTCGGTCGACGCGAGCTGCTTCCGCACGTTGCAGAAAAAACGGTCAAAGCCGGCGTTGACGGTGACTACTGCTTGCTGGGTGACGGGGGCCTGCTGATAGCTAGAATACCCGGACATCGTGCGGTGTTTCTACACGAGTCGTGTTCTGAGATATATATCATACAACGAGTTGCGCCAAAATGGCAGCGAGAGCCTCCGCCGCCCGCTCGGGGTTTGGTCCAGGAGCCCAGCCATCGACGCGCGCCGCGTCGCCATCCACCGTCCACGTGTGCGTCACTAGCCGCTCTGCGCGCACGGCGCTCGCCACCAGCCGCTCGGTGTACTCCACGAGCGGCTCGACGAAGAAAACGACGAGCGAGGCTGGCTCTTGCGGCTCGGACACTGCATCTTCAATCGAGAGGATGCGCGCGCCCTCAGGCAACGTTTTGCAAAGTCGAAGCACCTCGCTGTGCGTGTCCGCAACGACGAGCGCCCCCACGGGCACGTCCAGCTCCGCCGGGCGTGCCATGATGGCACGCACCGACGCCAGTGCCCTGGCGGGCGCCTCTCTGTTCCCCACTGCGACGCGCGCCGCAAGCTCGCTGAGAGGTGCCGCCGCGTGTGTGATACGCTCCACGTGCACCACGCGCGGAAGTTCGCGCGGACACAGCACCACGACGGGGCGCTCGCCGAGGATGCTGGCGCGAAGGTGCGACTCCAAGCCGCGTGGCCACCACGGACACACGAGCGCCATCGGCACGCGTCTCACCACCTGCGTCACCGGCCCGGACATGGTTGAAAGCGCTCGCAAGAGCGGGTCAAGCGTGAGGATGGCGCACTCGCACGCATCAAGCGCCAGTGAATTCTTTGCGGTGACGGGGATGGGGAGGACGCAGCTCGCCTCCTCGGCGAGTTGTTCCGGGACACTCGTCGGCGGTGTGGCGCCGACACACAAGTGGGCGATGCACCGCGGCCCGAGCGCCTCTGCGGCGGCGGTGGCCTCGCCCAGTGACGGAAAGACGACGACGGTTGCTGGGTCGCGGCGCCACGCACGCAACGCCATGAGAGGGGTGCGTTATGGTCATTCGAACCTCGATTACACTATTTTCGCACAGCACGGCTTGTGGCTCTCCCAATCCGCCACCTGGCACTCCTTGGAGCAATAGGTGCAGTCCTTGCAGCGGCCGCAGCGCTGCATGGCGGGGCGGACCGCGTTGCACGCCTCGCACCGCGGCGGGTGCGCAGCCTGGTACTCTTTGAACACGCTGTTGCGCACCGACTTGTCGAGGAAGACGTGCAGGTGGCAGCGCACCACCAGGGCGCCCTGCGTCAGCTCCCGCAGAAAGGGGTCGTAGGGGAACTCGCCGCGCAGGGATGCGGCGTTGGCGGAGGCGCGGTACTTGACCCAGATGCCGTACAGCTGCACGCCGTTGTGCGTGAGCGGCCGCGCCACCCGCTGCCAGCGGAAAATGTCCGGGTCGGAGCCAACCATGTTCCTCAGGATGGTGTCTCGCTTGCACGAGCACACCGCCAGGTGGGGGGCCAACACGTCAATGTTCACGGCAAAACACGCCGTGTCGCCGCTCCGCGCTCCCTTCACGCCCGCGCTGAGCGCCACGCGGATGCGTTCGGTGGTGTGCTCCGCTTCAGGCGGAGGTGGAGGCGGCGTCCACTTGCGACACACATGCGCCCCCCGCACCGCGTCGCGGCACGCCTCGTTGCAGTAGGCGGCGGCGTTGCAGCCGGTGCACAGGCGAGAGCAGGCAGCGCCGCAGGCGGAGCAGAGCCAGTGCTCCCCTGCCCTCGTGTCCAGGTTCACTGCCAGTCCCGGCTGCGCCTTCCCAGCCACAGCCACGGACTGTGACACCAGGTTCACCACAAAGGTGCCGGCAGGGCTGGCGGTGGCCTCCTCGGCCGTCAGCCACTTGAAGGTGAGCAAACCCTGCACCAGCGGGGCACACAGCACCTCGCGCGCGTCCAGCGGGTACACGTGGTCCGTGCGTTCGCCTTCGCGCACCGCAAACTGGGTGCCAGGCACCTCGGTGGCTGGGCCAGCGACCGCCTTGGGGATCTTGGGGAAAGCCAGCAGGAAGAGCACGTCGCGCTTCACGGTGCTGCACAGCTCTGGCCCAAAGCTCAGCTGCACGCCGGGCACGTCCCGGGTCGTGGCTTTGAGGTCGTCGCGGCACCACGCCACCAGGCGCACGCCAGTGGCGAAGCGGAAGTTGGAGGAGACCACGTATGGTGCCATGTCTGTGGGGAGTGCCTTGCCCATGGCTTTGGTGAAGGCCCAGTACAGGGCCGGGTGCACGTGCTCGCCCTGCGACGCCATCATGGCGGCGAAGCCTTCCACCGAGTCCAGGGCGTCGTCCTCCATGGCCACTGGCAGCGTCACGAAGCGCGTGGTGCGGGTGTGCGGGTCCACACGAAGGCACACCACCTTGGTGATGCGCTTGAGGCGCGGGCCGGTGTAGGCGTCGGACAGCGTGCGCAAGTCACGCACCATGTCCTCCATGGCGCGCGGAAATGACGTCCTATAACGACTGGCTTATAATAACGTGCGAGCGGATGGATTGCGGTCATTCAATCGTGGCACGAAACACCTCCGTGGGCTCCCCGCTCGCCGCCTGCTTGAGAGGGAGCGTGGAGCACGTCGCGCCGCCGCCCAGCAGCCAGCAGGCGGCGCGGTAGGTGTAGTCCACGATGGGCGTCGGCCCGGGCGCGGTGCGAGACACGAGCTCGCCGTTCGACCGCGTTTTTTCAATCTGGCGCTTGAGCAGCGTGCTGTACTCGGTCTCGTTGGTGCACTGCATCGCGCACCACATGCGCAGCGCCGTCGCCTCGACGCGCGACTCGTCCACGTCAGCCGTCATCAGGTGCACCAGCTCGTGCGTCAGCACCTTCCAAAAGTCCGGGTCGTTGCGCCACACCACGACGAGTCGCTCGTTGATAAAGGTCACCCCGCCGTTGATGTCCTGAATACTCGGCGGCTTGACGTGCGGCAGCTCCTTTGGCTTGCGCATCAACGCGAGGACAATGGTGAAGCTGTTCCGGAACCCAAAAAAACGCGCCACAGAGGCGGCGTGCTTGGCCACCCCAGCCACCCCGCTGTTGCCAACCTCCCACGACGGCGGGTCGGGCGCGTCCGCGGGGTGCCCAACCACGCACACGTGCGAAAAATTGCCGAGCGGGGAGACGTACGTGACGCTGGGACGATAGCAAAAGTCAACGTCGCGCTCCAGGCCAAACGACTCGAGGCGGCTCGGTACGTGGGTCGTGCGGCCGTCAACGCTTGACGGGCCAAACACCAAGGGCTGTCGCGCAAAAGCCGCCCTTAAACGCTCAAACTCCGAAGAGGTGCTCATACGGTTGTTAAACACGAGGTAACTTATATGTATCGCAAAGTATGAGTGCTATGGCCGCGGCGCGCAAGACGATTGGATTCGCGCATCTCTTTATATTGACATACAGCGCGGTGGGTTCGGGTCCAGCAGGGATAGAGGGTATCATAGGATCGTGCGGGCTCTCCATAGCCCTCATCGCAGTCATCGTCTTTCCGTTTGCATGGGGCTTCATCCAGGTAAGGGGGCTGCGCCCTCTTGGACCCCCCCACCGGCGAGCTGACGCGCCGCCGCGCAGGCTTTGATGGCGGCGGAGCTGGCAATCAAGTACAAGGGCAACAACGGGGCGCTCGGCGCGTGGAGTTTGCGGTTGTTTGGCAAACCGCTGGCGCAGAACGCGACGATGTGGGTTGTGTTGATGCAGTGCAGCACCGCCGCCTTTGTGAGCGAGGTGACGACGACGTACATCGAGGCGTACTGGCCGGGCGTCATCGTGGGGCCGGAGGAGACGGCGGTGGCCAAGTACGGCCGACAGCTGGGGCTGACGTTGGGCATCATCGGGACATCGGCACTCGTGAATTTGCTGCCCATCGAGGATGTGAGCAAGGTGATGGGTCTGTTTTCGCTCAATTCCGCGTTTGCGTTCCTGACGCTGGTGGCTGTGTCCATATACTCGATCGGGTCTTGGTCCGAGGCGGGCCGGCGGTTTGAAAACCCAGCAGTCACTGGGCGAACCATCAATTGGAGCGAGCTGCTCAACCTGCTCATCTACAACAGCGCCGGCTACGACGCATCCGCCGCCATCATCGAGCACGTGGTGCGACCGCACGTGACGGTGCCCGCGGTGATGCTTTCGGTGGGCGTCACCATTGCGGTGCTCTACGTGTCCGCACTCACGTTTCCGTACCTGGCCACTCGCGACACCGCCGCGTCGTGGCAGAGCGGCCACTTTGTCGTCGTTGCGCGCGAGGTGAGCGGCGAGCGGCTCGCCACCTGGGTCTTTGTGTCGTGCGTCCTCACCAACGTGCAAGTGTACATCAGCGCCCTGCTGACAGCCAGCCGCACGCTGCAGAGCATGGCGCTCAGCGGCGTCATCTCGCCCCAGACTGGGCTCGCGCGACTGGACAGCAAGGGGACGCCATATGTCGCCACCGCGTTGTGCGCCGTCATCAGCATCGTCTTTGGCTGCGCGCCGCTCCTCGTGAACCTGTCCATCGAAAGCATCCTCTACGTCTTCATCATGTTTGCCGAAATTGCAATCTTTTTGCGCGACGACCCCGACCGCAGCACGTACGCAGCCGTGGCGGGCACGCGCGCCCGGCGCATGGCCCTGACAACCATGCCGCTCATCCTCTCGGTCTGGGTGCTTCTGTCCCAGAACCGCTTGGTGGCGTTGCCGACGCTCGCCGTCATCCTTGCAACGCTGCTCTGGACAATGGCACCCGCGACCGCCGCCGCCGCCCCCGTGACCGAACAGGAATCGAGCTCGTGGGAAGGCAAACTTTCACTATGACGCCCTCAGACGCAAAAACGGATCTCGACGTCTTCTATCTCGCCTTTGGCACGGCGTTCGTGGTGTGCGTGTGCGGGATATTCATCCCCGGCGCCGTCGAAGCAGCGCTCGCGGGATGCGGCATCTGTTGCGGGGCCTTGTGCCTGGCACGCGTCTGGGACTGGCTCATTCCGCGCCCCGAAGTGCCTGTTTGAAGACGAGCACGTCGTCCGGCACCTCCCACGAGGTGCCTTCAAACACGTACCGGTTCTTTTTCTTTTGCAAGTCGGTGCAAATGGTGAGGTCCAGAGCAGCCATCTGGCAGTCGAGATAGAGCTCGTGCAGAGACTCGTGCCGATCGATGCGCAGGTAGGTGAGCTTTCCTCTCGGAGGCGCCACCGGAATAGAGTCCATGGCGTTCGGAAACGCCTCTAGGTCCGAGGCGGGCAGGTCGTGGGTCGACTCAATCCCCATGGCAACCAGCTGGGCATCCACCATCTGCACAAACGCCACCAGAGAGTGCCTCTCCGCCGTGGGGGTGCGACACCCAAACTTTCGGCGCTCGCTCGGGTATGAAATCGTGTAGAACGCTCGAGGAATCGTTTGGAGAGTCATGGCGGGCATAACTTGAAAATCGTGCAGACCAAAATATTCGAAACCGAGCGTCATTCTCACCCGCTGCTATGGCGTCGTACGGCCCCTTCACCCCCACACGGTGCCCCGGGACGACGGAGTTGCGCGAGGAGAATGCCCGCCTTCGCAACATGTTGATGGACAAGTACTCGGTGGACCCTGTCAAGACGATCAACTTTTTCGACGAGCGCGAGGCGCTGATGCTGCGGCACAACATGGAAAAGCTGCTGGACGACATGGATGTCACGCACCGACGGTTTGCGCACTCTGCGAGGCGGGTCGGCGAGCTTTCGGCCCAGATGACTGGGGCTGCCGCGATGAATTTACTCATGACAAAGATGGAGCTCGAGGCGGTGTCCAAGGACCTCACCCGCTACCTCGACGTGTGCCGCGACTGCATCGTTTACCCGCGCAAAGAAACGTAGTGTTTTATGGCGGCCAGGATGTAGCGCTTCGCCGACGTCATCCGTGTGACTGAGAAATCCATATGCTTCAAGCTCTTTTCTTCGGGCAAAAAGGCGGCGAGCAGGGGCACGTGCAGCCGAGCGCCCAGGGCTTGCGTCGACAGCAGGTAGCACATGGCGAGCGCGTAGTAGGCGTTGGATGGGCGTCGCTTGTCCACGCGCGTGTATGGCGCCAGCACGACTTGATAGACCTGCGTCAGGATATGCACGATGCGAGCCTTTTGCTCTTGCGTCACGGTTCGGCTCACCACCAAAGCGCCGCTGCGCTCCACCTCCGCAAAGAGTTTGTACATGAGCGTCAGAGCACACGGCGTGGTGGTGCACAGGCTGGTGGCGCGGCGGGCAGCCGCCTTGAGCGCTTTTTGCACCCGGTCCTCGTCCGCCTGGCGGCGCTGCGCTGTATCCAACAGCTTGTTCACCACGTTTGTGCAGGCACTGAACACCTCTTCGTAAGGCATAATGGCGCGCGCAACCCGCTTGCGCTTGCCCGGATAAAAGATGGGCGTCTCCCAGGGTCGGTTGTCGATGGGACCATTCATCACCTGGTACCCAAAGGTGCGCCCGGTTAAACGGCAGACGTACGAGCCTGAGTCGTCGGGGAAGACGTGCGGGCAGGCGTGGCCCGCACAGCGGTGCACATCCTCATCTTCGGCTTCCTCCGCTTCCATCTGAGCGGCGCGAGCCGCCCGCGACTCTGCAACCCCCAGGAAAATATCGAGGTTGTCCCATGACAGCTGGATCAGCTCACCTAGATCCATGAGCGTTTATTTATGGACCGTTCGAGAACTCGACATGGCGGAGTGCTTCTGGTGGCCCGATTGGCTTCCCGCACGTTTCGAGTTTGACCAAAAGTTTTATTACTTTACACTGGGGTATTCAACCCTGCTGCTCTTTCTTTTGCCGCTCATAGGATGTAGCGCGTTCGACTGCACCAGCGCCCCCCCGCTGGCTGAAAATGAGATTACGATATCGGCTCTTATACACAGAGAGCCGCTTGCAACGATTTACGCCTACTTGGGGGCACTGTACCTGTTTTGCGTGGTCTGGTGCCAGTCAGAAAACCACATATCGTTTGGACGCTTCATCCTTTCATTTGTAGCCGCCAAGTCCCTGGCGGTGCCGCTCATGGTGCCGCTCGGGAGCGGCGGCGATACGGCCCACGACATTTGTGTCGTCTTGGGCGCCTGTCTCGAGGTGCGACAGAGGCTGCGCGGCTGCGCCGCCGAGCGCTGACACCCCACGCAGGTCCTCGTCAATGTCGCCATTATGAGCGAGCGCAACAACTCTCGCAAGCCAGCCGAGGGCGTGCTCATCCTCCTCACGGTTGTGATGGCGGTTGCAGTCCTTGCAGGGACCACGATCGCATACAACCCGTGGCACGGGCACGCCTACGCGATACTTTTTTTCGAGTACCTGTTCGGAACTTCGCTCGTTGCAAGCGCGGTTGTAGTACACTCAAATGGCTTTTAATGGATGATGCGCAACGTGTAGACCTCTGATGACGGGTTTTCTTCAACCGTGAGCTTCACTTCCGAGGCTTCTTCGGGCTTGGCTTCGCCGTACATATTCATCGCCCCGATAATAATATCCACGTCGTCCGTCAGGGTGCGCGTGTCGGAGGCGTCAAACGTGTCGACGTAGAGTGTCTTGGACGTATACACTTCCGGGTCGAGAAAGGTCTCGGTCGAATAGTTGTACGCAACGGATGTGCTCTCGCTCGAGCCCAGCCCGGATGTGCTCTCGCTCGAAGAGTTGTACGCAACAGATGTGCTCTCGCTGGAATCCAGCCCAGACGTGCTCTGACTCGAAGTGAAATTGTAGCCGTCGGACGTGCTCTCGCTCGAAGAGTTGTACGCAACGGTGGTGGTCTCACTATCCGTCGACTTCCGAAACATCCACATCATACCATCTGCGCTGCAGACGAGCGTTGCAAGCAGCAGGAGCGTGCGCATTCTACAGTGCCGAATGTGACTGTATAAATACTGTGCGTCTGAATACGGTGATGCGGACCGTCGTTGCAACGACTGCTGCCGGGCTGACCGTATCCAACAACGTGCGAACGTGCGCGGAGCGGCGGCTGCTGGAGGTTCTCACGCGCGAGGCGCGCATCCGGGGCGTGCCGTCGCATCGAGTGGTGCACTTTGTGCGGCGCGCCGCGGGTCAGATGGAGGTGACGCGTCTGACGGCGCGCGGTGATGCGGCGTGCAGTTTGCCCTGCCTGCTGTGTCGGCGACGGCTGGAGGTGTTCCACGTCCGGTGGTGCGCAACCGACTGGTCGGGGCCGGTGACGGACCGGACGGCGGGGCCGTCCAAGATGACCCAGCGGCAGCGGGGCGGATTTGGGGTCACGCATCGATCACAATCGGGGTGAGCGCGGCGCTGTCATTCTCATTCTCTCCCGATGGCCTGGATAGTGAGCTTGAGGCTGCTGGTTGGTCTCAGTAGCCTCGTCTTCCTTGGTTCTGTATTTTTCTCTCACCGTCATCGTCGGCCGTCGGCCGACACGTTAATTAAACGGGCCGGAGAGCACCTTCCTTTGGATATCCCAGCGGAAGAGCCCTTCCTTGTAGTGTCACTTCTGATACACGAGGATGTTGCATGGTTTAAAGAGTGGATAACCATCGCGCACGCCGCGCTCGGCGACATCAGGCATCTCATCGTTGCGTCTGTCTCGCCCGAGACGTACGATAACTACTCGGCGCTCAATTTGCCAGATGTGTTTTTTTCGGCGCCTACTTTCAAGAATAAATGGGGTATCGACCTCCTGAGGGGCCACGTGAACAATGTACGATACGCAGCGATGCACTTCCCCAACTTTACGCACGCGGTACTTGCTGCGAGCAATAATATGTGGATTCGTCGTGTCGACCCTACATGGAATGGCTTCGCGCTCTCAACGCATGGCGACTGCGGGTGTGAATGCCACACACCCGCAGTGCGGAACGTCACGGGGTGGCACTGGGAAAAATTAAGCTACGACCAGACGTTTTGGGATTTTGTCGATGCAAAGCACCGACCTGTGTGCATGGGTCAGAGTGAGGGTTTCCTGGCAACACGACAGGCGTGGGTGACAGCTATCGAGTACATGGAATCGCTACTCACTCACGACATTCTCACCGTTCCCGGAAAAACATATGCTGATGTTGCGTATCCTGCTGAGGAAATTTACTTATGCACTGCGTTTTGCGCCAATAACTTGAGCAAGATTACTGTTTCCCGAAACTTTTGGCGGATCCCGGATATGATGCCCATGCCGAAGCATATCGCCGAAGCTCGTCGAGATGGAATGATGCTTGTAAAACGTGTACCGAGGACGCCCGGCAACGGTATTGTAGAGTCCTGCGTGTCCGGTTGGCTCGGAACTGACGTGTAATCATTCGAGCGCAGAGCGCTCGTCATTCTCCCCTGCCCCTCTCGCCATGTACTCGACCTGCTCGAATACATCGTCGCCCAAATGCCCCGAGCGGACCGCGTGGCTCTCTCGGCCACCGCCGCGCAGGTGTGCAAGGACTGGTCTGCGCTTGTCCGCCTCCGCTCTTTTTGGAAGCTGGTGCTCGTCGAGCGCGTCGTATCCCCGCGCTGGCGCGACAGTGCGTCACTCGGCGTCCTGGGCAACGAACTGTTCTTGCGCCACCTCAAGCGCTCGCACGTTGCTGTAAACGTACCGCCTGGGCTTGGCAAGCCGTTCGTTAGTATGACGAACCGCGTCACCAGCGAGATGCGCAAGATGGTGGACGACGCCAACCCATCCATCGCCCCCTGGGCGTGCGACATCCGCTTCGCGGACGATGAGAGCCTGAAAGCCACGGCCCACGTCGCCATGATGACTGGCAACGGCGGTCTCGTCCGCCTCGTGTTTGACTATCCGGCCAGCTACCCATTCGACCAACCCACTGTACGCATCCAGGGCTCGGGCGTCGACCACCCGTGCATCGTGGATGGCAGGTTTCAGCCGTTCGACCCCGCGGACTGGACACCCCTGTGCGACACCTCGAGCCTGGTTGTCATCTTCCAAGAGATGCTCAACGACGCGCGCTGCGTCTCGTTCGCTTCCGGTGCGTCGCCAATGTCGAACGAGTTCGACCCAGACCTCCTATACCTCGTTGAGGAGCGAATCGGCGAGGGCGCGGCGCGCGCGCTTGTCGCCTCTGCAGGCAAAGAGTCTCTGCTTCGCTTTGTGTGTCTCTGATATTATTGCTACCCTGTATGTAAACCTAAACATGAGAAGGTTGCTCGCGGCCTGCGCATTTCTGTGTCTGACTCAAGCGATTCGTGTCATGCCAAGCGAACTGACGAGCGACGTTGCCTACGATCTTCTATCAGCAATGGACGATGCGAAATCGATGCTTACGCAGGTGAAACACCCCGCGCTGCTCGCCGAATTCTATTACGACGCGGCACAGGAGTTTATGCGGGGGCTCGCGAATCCGCCGCATTGATCGTCATTCTCGCCCGCAGTCTTCACCATGTGCACTCGCCCAATCTGGAAGCCTGCGATGGATGGCTTGTCCAGCAACCAGCTCGCTCTGCAACTGTCCGTCAAGGGGGACATCCCCCCTGCGTTTCGTGGCTACTTTCTTCTGGACGGTATCTGCATCCCCGAGCTGCGCGCCAACAGCGTCACGGGCTGTATCGAGGAGACTGGCCGCACTGTTCACATTTGGCACAAGGCAAGGGACATGGTGGAGCTGAAGCTGGCGATGGACTACTACCGACTGGCGGTCCTGGACGCGTCCCAGGGCGGCTCCAACTATGACCGCCGCCGCGCGCCGAACCTGGACACGGTGTCCAAGTACCGGCCCAACAAAAACTCCATCCACGGGCAGACTGTGTACCAGTGGAACGGCGTGTGGCCGGACAACACGCAGTACGACCCGCACGCGCACGGCGCAGACACGTGCTCCTGGTGCACCTGCCCGCCCAAGCCTGCGCCCACTGCACCGAAGGTTGCGGTGGCGCGCTACGAGATGTACCTGGCCTACCACATGCTGCCGTGGATGCTCAGCAACGCCACCGACGAGCGCTGGCTCATCACCCAGACAGAGCTGTCGCGCACCCACCCTCTGCACGTGCTGGAGCCGCCGAGCGTGCTGCGCGACGCGGCGCGGGCTGCGCTTGAGTATACCGTGTAATGCTCGATTGACTCGTCCAATCCGAACCGACCGGGCACACACCGTGCGAGCCCGTCATTCTCCGCCGCCCGATATGACTGCGCCCCCCGCCATCGCTGTGGCCCCGCCGATCGCCGTCGCTGTTCCCGCGCCATCCGCCATCGCCGTGCCCGCGCCATCCGCCATTACTATGCCCCCGCCGCCCGGCGCCACCCGAGACCAAGTCATGGCGTACATCAGCGCGCTCCTCCGCGACGCAGAGCGCGAGGCGACGCACGTTGGACTCTTGATGATTACGTTGTAACGACACGCGCGTGCGTTGAATACTCTGCAAAGCGCTCCGCGCCTAGAAGCGCCGCGCGCTTGAGCACCCGTGCATCCTCGTCCGAGAGCTGGGTCCGCAGCAGAAGCACCTCCCTGAGCGCCGGCCAGTGCCCCGATATGGCGCCCGAGAGCGTCTCGGCGCACAGCAGCGAGTTGCCAGAGAGGTTCAGAGTCTCGAGCTTGGTGTGTCGCTTGAGCTTTTCGATGCAATCCGCGGGCGAGCCGAGCGCGTTGTAGGACAGGTCGAGCTCCGCCACCGGCGAGTTCCCGAGCAGGATGGCGTTCACCAGCTTTTCCGCTTGATCATCCGCCAGGCGCGCGTGCGTCATCGTGATGCGCCGCAGGCCCTCGTTCTGTGCCACGCCGTTGCACAGCCGAGAAAAGGCGGCGGGCGACGCAAACGTCACGTGCGAGAATGCAATGGTGCGCACCAGGGTGGAGCGCACGAGGAACTCCTCCAGGGCTGCGGTCTGGGCTTCGGTGAGCACGCAGTCTCGGAGCTCCAGGTTCTCCACCCGGTCCCGCTTCAGCGCCGAGGCTGCAACGGAGCGAGTCACCTCGCCGCTCGCCACGCGGGCCAGCACCTCTGCAAGCGGCGTGTCCGACTCGACGCCGAAGCTGATACCCTCCGTCGGCGGAGCTGGAGCAGCTGCGCCCCGCCTCCGTGAAAATATTGACATTTGAGCTGACCAGTACCACACACAAATACTCTCTAGTTCTCGTGCATAAGCCGCAATATAATCTCGAGGTCTCTCCTTCGCAACGCAGCCCTGCGTCGCACAATAAAGTCACCAAATTCCTCGTAGAAGAGGTCCTCTGCAACTCGTGCATCGCTCTGCGTTTGCTCGTCGTTCGCCTCTTTCGACCGGCGCGCACGTTCCGTCTCGAGGTTTTCTGGTTCGGGAAAGAGGCTCAGGTCGAACGCCTCCTCCGACTTGCACGTGGGGCACGGCGGCGGCTGCGCCTCGTGGTTCAGACGCCACTCGCTCACGTACGTCTCCGCGCAGGCGCGATGCGTGGCGTGCTTGCAGGGGCCGGTGTGCGCCTCCTCGCCCGCTGAGAGTGGGGACTGGCACACGACACAGAACTCGTCACCCTCCTGGGTGCAAAACATATAGTGTTTATTTCGAACGCCAGCTATATGCGTTTCGCTATTCTCGCACTATTCGTCGTTGCAGCCTCGGCGGCACGCCCTCTGTTCGAACGAGTGGCGGGCGACCTCGAGCTGGCCAACGACTTTCTGTCCCAAAGCGTGCTGGAAAATATCGAGTACGACTTGGGCTACCTCGACTACCGAGAGGCTCGAGACGGACAAGAACGCGTAGAGCAGCGAGAGTTTCTCGAGTCGCTGGTAGAGCAGGTGGAAGCTCACCTCCAGTGACGCGGCGGGTCCGCAAGCATCTGCTCCTTCCCGCCGTACGCCTCAAACTCTTTCTGTGTCTGGTCACGCATGACGCGCGCCCCGAACGGATATCCCGCAGACACCACCGTCACGTTCCCGCCGCCCAACAGCAGGCTGGTCATGGGGACACACTCTGCGCCGCAAAAGCCGTCGCACACTTTTCGTTCCGTCATGACTTGTAAAAACTTTACGCCGATGCGACAGTCCGCCTCCACCGGCTCCTCGTATTGCAGGAGGCGGGTCGCGCCCATGGCTGCGTCAGCAAAATCGCGGTGTTGATAGAAAAAAGTGTCAAACTTCATGACGTAGGCGGCGCGTTTGAGCACCCACACGCTGGGCATGGGGCGAAGGATGCGAATGTCCGGGCGCGTGCGCACCACAAAGTCGTACCGAACGCTTGATGACCAACTGCAGAAAAGTGAATGCAAAGTGGAGATACTACCTGACGGCGTGCTTTACCGGTGTTGATCCAATAATTGTCCTGAACGACGCAGTGTCTTATCAGGCACTTGTCAGCAATTCTGTAGGTCAACAGAATATGTCGACTTGGTTCAACGACACTATGACGACAACTACGGCTCTCGGAAAATCAACGACGTGGCCGTCGTTTTTGGCAATATTCCCGCCAGTTTTATCGACGCCTCAATGCAATTTCGTCTCGCCACCGCCGCCGCTCAGCCCCAGCCCTCCTCAGCCGCCACCGAGCCCGCCACTGC
>Ga0007829_10000110_pt1 | contig 15414 bp, 15 predicted proteins | sample CryBogCBE03Jun09_FD_57987 | JGI IMG/M metagenome (GOLD analysis project Ga0007829, IMG submission 57987) | Freshwater microbial communities from Crystal Bog, Wisconsin, USA - CBE03Jun09 | ecosystem: Environmental > Aquatic > Freshwater > Lake | place: Crystal Bog, Wisconsin, USA | collected... | reverse complement strand
TCAGGTACAAAGAAGTAATCTAGCATAGCTATTTCGCAGAAGTGCGTGACACTACTCAAAGGGCCTTGACGGGCCCTTTGTTTTTATGTACAATAAGGTCATGCGCTAGAGGCTAACTGGTATAGCAAGGATCTCTAAAGTCCGAGACAGCAGGTTCGATTCCTGTCTAGCGCACCAAAGGAATTAATATGGGCAGTCTAACAGATTATTTCGAACGTACAGGATACAAGAGTAAATATACAATCGGAGACAGGGTATTTGGTATTTGGAATAAAACTCCATTTATCGGTACTGTGGGCAACGATCGTTGTATCGATGGTGTAAATCCTGAAGTGGTAGTTCATTTAGACTTACCCATTAAGATTGATAAAGAAATAAAAAACTTTATAATAGTAAAACACAAAGACATCAAACAAAAACTAAAGGAGATAGTATAATGTCAAAACAATAGATTGAATATGCTTGTAAGAATGTAGTTTTCCATTTTAACAAAAAGCATTTAGAAGACGAGACCATTCCTATGTGGGTCTTAAAATTTCATGGGGAAACATTGTATGTCAATCATGTGGATTGTCAGCTACCTTGGAGCACTAAGGAAACGCCTGATAATAGTCACACAAAAGGTAGCATCAAAGTCAAAGAGTGTTTGCTAACAATCAATGACGCAAACGAAGCTACAATATCAAATCTCACACTAACTGCTAAGTTTCGCTTACGCAATCAAAAACTAGGCATTGTACGTATTATGGCACCATATGGTAGTGCTATGCACAAAGCTCTGTTGGCTAACGAATATAAACACGCACCTATCAAAACTATTCGCGGTGCTTGTTCAAGTTCGTTTATTGTCTGTGATTTGTTAAGCAAGAACGAAGTATTGCTGGCTAAAATCAAATACGATGATTGGCGGGAACTTAAACCAAACGAAGGTTACTATCAGGATTATGATAACTTTAAGAATGACATTCCTGTAGATTATGGACATCCTAGTACACCATATGAGTATAGTTAATGTCAACTAAACTGCTTCTTTAGGCGTTGTATATGCATACGCCTAAGGAGGCTTATTATGCTAATGAGGACTAGAAATGAAACGGATAACTGTTTTAGCCGTAATTACAGCTTTGATGATAAACCTGGAAAATACGAGCGCGACTACACTTACACCTGCCGTTGTCCAGATCAAGCGTGTGACCAAAAACGTTCGGCCGCATGGCGAAAAACCAAAACTCAGGATGAAGTCTACTCTAGCAATATTACCGCTAAGTCCTGAAGAACTCGTAGTAGATGATGATTTAGTGTTAGCTCGTAATCGTAATAAGATTGAGCTAGTTGATGAAGAGGAAGAAGAATTAAGTGATTATGTAAAAATACGTCTAATGATAGCACGTATGAAAGCTATGAAGGCTTATTCAATGGCTTCTTTTTCAAAGAACTCAGGGTGAAGTTTACCCCAATTACGCATGATAACTGCGGCACGAGCGTTAGCTTCGTTTTCCTGTGGACTGCCAGTAGATCCAGCTTGATCGTCTTCTAGTTCTTTCTTTAAGTCTTGACTATAGTGAACTAGTTCGTGTGCTAGTGTACGGCACACATCCATAATGTGTCTGTTAACTACAGTGATAGTAATATGTTCTGCTCCAGGAGCATAACCGCCAAAGCTCTTATGTTTTACACTACGTTTGTTGTCAAATTTAAAATCAAACTTAGGCAATGATTTAAGTTCTAAATCCTTAGCGGCAAATCGAACAAACTCGTGAAGGATATCATAAGTGTCCTTTTTGTTCAACCCTTCCATTAATATTTCTGTTACTTTCATTAGCCTATCCAAATTTGTGGTGAGTCGCCGGCCGCATCATTTGTTGATACGTAATAATCTATACTAGTTCCATTGAGTCTAAGTTTAACAGGCTTCTGTTCAAACGACTGTAGATTATATGTATACCATGCCATTTTACTTTGAGCAGATGTTAACAAGTTAAATGATTGAGCGTCGGACTGTATACTTGTTGTTGTATATGTAGCACTGATCTTAAGACTTGGACTGCTAATCTGAGTATACACGAATCCAAGACTTGAAACACCTGTGACTTTTAAGTTAGCAGTTGTAGGCTCTGTATATACATAACCCCAATCGCCAGCAAATCCACCGGTAATTTTCAAGCTAGCTCTAGTGTCTTCTTCAAAAGATGTTAATTCGTTATAAAGATTGTTTACATACTCTTCAACACGAATTACTAATGAACCTGTACTTGATTGAGTATAGCTTTGTGGACCGTAGACAATATCATTGTCTGCTCCAATGTTTAATAAGCCTATTGCATCTGTACCTAGGATCATTGGTTACCCCAGGATAAAAACATTAGTAAATGTTTGTTCTATATCGCTTATGCTATTTGAATTTAATGAAACAAATATAGTAATAGACTGGTTAGTCCAGCTAACTGCTTGATCAGCATTTGAACTGCTAGTTACTTTAGTTACTGTTACAGTATTTGTGCCAGCATTATAAATGCCTTCTCCATTTTCCCAACTAGCTCCGGAAGTTTGTGTTACACCGTAGTCAATTAAACTACCATCAGGAACATGTCCGTAGAATGTTCTATAGCCAAGGCTAGCGCCGGTAAGAGTATATGTGCCGATTGAACTAACCGTACAACCTTCCCTTACTCTGTCAACTCTAACCTTGTTGGATACATCTGACATAATTTATTAAGCGTTAGCTAATTGGATAGTTAATGTTACGCGAATTTGGTCACCGTTGTTGGCAATTTGAATAGGCGCATTGGTAAATCTATTGGCAAACACTAGTGCGTTAGAACTTGTTTGTACTACATAATAACCATAAATGTATCCAGCCGCGCCAGTAAATGTATAAGTAATCTGCGGGTATGTTGCTGTTGTAGGATCACCTTCTGAGAATGTAAAATTGCCTGGAGTTAGTGTAACACTAGTATAACCGTAACCACTAACTTCAGTGTAATTACTAGCAGTATCTAACTCAGTTGGAGTTTGGTTGTTCGAGTATAATTTTAATACAAGAGTCTGTGGTGCTACTGCGTTTACCAAATTTTGTAACGCGATTTGCTCTCCTGCTTGTGTGAATAAGACTGCCATGTTTTTTCCTTAAAATTGAATCAAAATATTTATTATGTACATATTTATGCTAGTGTATAGTTGAACTGTATACTTAATCCTACGCCAGGTTGGGATTCAGAACCCGTATGAACCACATCGACAGTTAGATAATCGTCAATTCCCATGGTAAAACCGTTGGTATCGGTAGTTTTTACATCCGGACTGGTAATATCTATCGTATTTGTTACACTTCCGTTCATTTTGATATTAATTCTTATATAGCTATCGCTAGTTGTAGCTACCCTGGCTACGATACTAGAAATAGTTAGTGCCGCAGGAGCATACCATCTTATGGTTCCTGTTTTTAACTTTAGATTTCCGTCCTGGTATAAAAATACGGCTTTGTTAATACTATCTGTAACGGCGCTTGGAATATTGGTTAATTTGCTATAATCTAAACTAGTAATAAAACTAGGATTAGCATAACTTCCTGTAGTTACTACGCCATTTGTAGCTACAACTGTTCCTGTTAATTTGCCGCCATCTAGTGTGCTGATCCAACTAGGATTACTATAGCTTCCTGTAGTATAAACACCGTTAGTAACTGTTCCAGCGTTTCCGCTAATACTTACTCCGTTGAGTGTTTGTGCTCCGCTGGATCTATTAAGTGATACACTTGAAGTACCAAGATAGATACTAGCATTTTTTAATAAGTAAGAATTTAATGTTGTAGATAAACTAGAGTTAGTTACATAATTGGCTAACGTGCTAGTTAATACATACGTGCTTAACGCATCTGATAAGTTAGTGCTAGTTATATAATTAGCTAGTGTACTAGATAACCCTGTAGTAGTTACATAATTACTTAGAGCTGTGTTTAAACTACTAGTAGTAGCATATCCACTTAAATCAGCAGGAGTAAAAGTAAAGACGCCATTGCTGAAACTTAATGCTTGTGATCCAGGACTGTTAGTATGAATACTAATCGCTGAGCTAGTAAGATATCCTAATCCGGTTACGTAGCTGTGTGTAGCAACTACACTAGTATCAATAGCAATAGTAGTATTAGATGATCCGTTGAAACTTACACCTGTTAAACCAGTTCCAATAGTTAAAGGATTGGTTGTATAAGTTGCGCTAGGAGTAACATAATCTGTGCCGGCAACTGCCGCTCTAATTCCTACTCCGTCACCCTTTAATAATCCTGTAATAGTTGTGTTAAGACTAATAACAGCATTAGTATGAGAATTTGATACAGTACCAGAAAAACCATTGTTAGTAGCAACACTGACATTGGTTACAGATCCGCTACCGCCTGCTCCGGAAACGGTAGTCCAGCTTAGATTTCCAGCACCATCTGTTACTAAAACTTGTCCATATTCTCCGCCAGTAGGAAAAGGCTGAAGTGTAGCTATACTATAGCTTGATCCACCATTTTGAGTAGTCTTAAAGAATAGCTTACTATCGTAAGTATTAAGGGCAAGTTCGCCGTCTTGAAGAGCGGAAGCGGCTGGAACATTTCCAGTACTATTACTTCTTTTTAACTTGAATATATTGGCGGCTACGGTTGTCATTGTTTACCCTATAAAACCGCCAAAAACGCGGCTGACTACGTATTTATTGTTTTTAAGGGATTACTTTTGACTGGGAGGTTTTAAAGGATTAGCAAACCCTTTATAGTCTTTGTCTTTCCACTTTTGTGGTGCTGGAACTGGGGGTGGTAATGTTGCCATAATATTTTTTTTATCCTGGAGTAGGACTAGTATCTAGGGTACTAGTTGCTGTAAATGTCACTGGAAAATTAAATGTTCCAGCTAGTCCTGTAGCATAAGTACTGTCTGAAGGATCTAGCACATAAAATCCTATTGTGTAAGGGCCTTCAGCACCGACATCCATAACCACTGGGGTAGTTAACGTTGTACTGCCTGTTGCCCAGTTAGCTGTCCATATATAACCCATGCTATAACCTGTGCTACTAATGGCGGTCCATAATGCTGTAGAGCTAGCAAATGCTAGCAATACAGCACTATGAGTTGGATCATTTATAGTAAAACCTGTTGGAACTTCACCACCATTAAAGGATCCCGATTCTATAGCACCATTGGTTAGCATATCGCCAGTAATAGTTAAACTGGTAGGAATATATCCGTTAAGAGTAACTCCAGCATTAATTGTTACTCCGGGTTTAATTGTAAGTCTTGGCTCTGACATTGTTCTGTACCTTTTAGATATTTATCGCAAATCAAACACAATAATTTCAGTGTTTAGGGGATTTGAAATATCAATAACAGACTCCTGTTCAAACGCGAGCCCGTCACCTTCTGTTAATTCTAAGTTATTTATGGTCGCTGTTCCTGTAACAACATACAAGTAATAGTGTCTATCGGCATCTATACTATAACTGTAATCTTCTGTAAAAATACCAGCTAATAGCCTAGCATCTTGCTTAATAGGTAACTTGGCAGTTATATCGCAGAACCGGTTGAGTTTATCTTCACGGGTAAACTGATGCCAAGCATGGCTGGGTTCTGTATCTAGCTCGTTAGGGCAGATCCATAGCTGTAAGTAACGGTTAGGAGTATTGCTAGTATTGCCTTCTGTGTGGCTGATACCCTTGCCACAGGTCATGCGCTGAACAGCACCAGCAGGCACTTCTACATCATTGCCTAAGCTGTCCACATGATGAGAGGATCCTTCTACAACATAGCCAAAGATTTCCATGTTCTTATGTTCATGCCAAGGTACTTGCCAAGCATACTGTACACGGTCATCGTTAATAGTTTGTAAATCGCTATAGTTCATATAACGAGCGTCATAATAAGCTGGAAAACTAAATGTGCGGTAACTGTTGATAAACGGTGCTCTAGGATTACCGCGTGTGTTCGCAGGTCTTAGAGTAATCATCAACTCAAACCAAATCTTGCCTTGTTGGCATTCCAGCTGTTGGCCACACCAGTGGATCCGATGTCGCCATCATAGATCTTAACTATAGCCAACTTGCCGCCCCAGTAGTCTGTGTTGTCCCAGCGACGCATTAATCTAATACCGTAACCACTTTGCCAAGCTCTGCCACCACCGCCTGTGCTGTAGCCTACTAGTGTATTGTTTACATATAGTTTAACTGTTGATCCATCATAAGTTCCCACTATCTGATACCATTGGCCAGCTGTTAATGGATAGGCCGCGCCAGATGCGATCCAGCCACCGCCATTAAACCATGCGGCATTTATACCGTCATCATTACCGTCAATACAGCCTAGAGTAAAGTTTATGGCACTGCTATTATAAATTTCTGTTACTATACAAGGGTCTTGACCTGTTGTAAACCCGCTGAAGTAGTGCCAAACTTCAACTGTCCATTTGGGCAGAACTGCTAGGCTAGTAGCTTCGGCGTACTGAGCGGCTGCCTGATCAAATACTAGACTACCACCGTTGGCATTGTCACGGGTAACTCCATTGTAAAGTGTAAACACTTTGGAACTGATAGTGTCAGTCCATGTAGTATCACCTGTGGTAAATGTGCTAGCATCTAAGTGTAGGGCCAGTACAGGGCTGGGCTTTAGAACCACATTGGGTTTGATTGCTACACCTGGTTTAATTGCTATTCCTGAAACTTGTGTCATTTGTTATTCCTTTTAGCACCAACTGTTGCCTAAATCAGTAGTAGGCGTGTAAGGTGTAAGTGTTACTGGAAACAGGAATTTTCCTGTTAGAGCTGTTCCACTATTTGGGTTACCACCTTGCCATCCTGTGTTTGCGGGATCAATCGCAATCATTAAAAATGTTGATGGATTCCATTCAGCTCGTACTAGACATTGATAATTTGAGACGGTTGTTGTAGACAATGCTGGGCTCGCTGGATCCCAAATTACATAATTATTAGGATTAGTTACAGTAAAGTTGTTGGCGCTCGAGTCTGTTAGTAAAGTACCACTAGAGTTAGCATTTAACAACAACTGAACTTGTCCACTAGTGATAGCTGAAATGTTAGTATCGCTTGACTGTGTAGTCGATAGTTCATTGGCAGGTGGAGTAAAGTTGCCAGTGTAGACCGGAGTGCTTGATTTGGTCACACGCAAGTTTGTAACTAGTGCGCCATCAAGTTGATAGCTACCGCCACCTTCTTGTGCTCCAATCGCAGTTACATCCTGAGAGTTGGTATAATTACCAGCTGTAGTTTGATTGCCTTGATTTACACCGTTGACATACAAAGTTATGCTGTTAGCATTAGTATCTATACACATGGCCACATGATACCACTGACCGGTAGGTTGGTTAGTTGTGCCATTAACCGCATCTGAATAACTGTTTTGACTTATGTTAAAACTACCGTTAGCGTTCCAGTATATGCCAAAGAATCCAGGAGTATTTTGATTGTAGATCCACGCCTCTTGATTAGGAACAGTTGGGTACACCCAACATTCTACTGTGACTGCGCCTGTGTTCTGGTCAAACGCTGAATTGTTAGGCAGTGTAAGATAACCAATATTGCCGAAATTCATACTGCCAGAAGTTGGTGTATAGCTGGCAAATGTAGCTCTCCAGGCATAGGCCTGTCCTAGTGTGTATCCTAAGTTGGTATAAGTCGTTGTCAGTGCCGCTGCCATTGCGGAAGTAGGATTCTGTAAATCTATATATGGATTTACCAAGTTGTCAGTTATAGTTAGTTCGTAGCCTGCTGTGCCATTTGTACCAAACACCCGACCATGTCCCTGCATGGACCCATAGTTATATCCTACACCAAAGCTACTTTCAAGTATTGTTAAGCCAACTTTGTTGCCTCTTAAGATAGCACCTGGACGAACAGTAACACCCGGACGCATGGTTAACCCCATACTACCAAATTGACCCAGTGTTATACTTGAGCTAGAGTAGTTGTTGATCGTTGTGGCATTGGTTTCTGCCATCATTGCGCTAGCATTATGATTTATCTGTGAGCTTAAATCGATCACAGTAAATTCGGTAGGTAGTGGTGAGAATTGAGTAACTGTAGTTAGATATACAGAGGTAAGATTAATATATGTACCTGGAGGTCCACCTTGATATACCGGAGCTAGACTTCCATCAGCAGGTACTTGAAGAACAAGTACACGAGGAGCATAAGTTTGAGTAGGGTCAGCAAGATCATCAACAGTCATACAACTGTAGGCAAACCTATCTTGATATACAGCACCGCAACGATGTCCTACCAATGGATCAGCAGATCCGTCCCACTGAGTTTCGCCGCCTGACTCGGTTCCTAAAACTACTATATTAACAAATGTCAAATTACCAGTGGTCTTGTCAAATTTAGCTATAGCTGGGTATCCTTGAGCATCACCGTTATTGACCTGACCAGGACTGCTTTGTGCGATACCACTGACTATAGGATTACCTGCTGAATCAAAATTAACATCATAGCCATATATAGTTCCAGGACCGGGCACTGGCGCGGCTGCTAGAGTAGAGCGCCAAATGTTAGTGATGCTAGTAGGTCCTGCCCCCCATTTATCAAGATATGTTACGCCATTGTATCTGTCATTAACTACAGTATAAAAAGCATCTTCCGTCGTGCTCAGTGCTATGCTTTCTCCATAGCATCCAAAATTTGTACCAGTTGCGGAAATAGTATCTATTACATACTGCCATATAACTGCGCCACTAGGGTCCAGACCAACTAGTAATGCGTGTTGAACTCCGTCTATAGTTATATTACCAATAGCATAACCATATCCGCCGTCGTCGATTACTACAGCGTTGAACACTCCATGAGCTAAGGTTGAGTCTGTGTTTAGCCCTGCGATACCTGTTGAAAATCCAGGAACACCTGACGTAAGAATATTGGGAATAGATACTATTGCTGGTATATAGTTAGAATCGGCTGGCGGATTAGGATTAGTGTAATACCAACTAGTACTGATAAGTGCCGCACCATTATTATTAACAGTAATATCTGAAGGGCTAGTCTGGCCAATACCTGCGTTGGCATTGTCTACGCCGCCTTGGGCTATATTCCCATTGGTGTCCATGACACCGTAGAAGCAGCCGCCATTGCCCCAGCTGTTGGCCAACCAAAGAATATGATCCGTACCACCTACATGTACAATGTCTATGGCCACATTGGTAGCACCACAGTTTTGATTACTGCTATCCCACCAAGTCTTGTGGAATAGTAAGTTACCATCTGGGCTATACTTGAGCATTAGGCTATCATCAGTATTACTACCACTTGGTGCTCCGCCACTGTTGTTTCCATAGGTAGCAGATCCTACAACATATAAGTTGCCCTGGCTGTCATAAAAACAGCTGGTGCCAAAAGCCGCTACACTATCTGTGTTTGCTCCGAGTCCGCCGTATTCTGCTATAAATGCTCTTGTCATGTTATACTGTCCATATGAATGTTAAATTAGTGCCGCCGGGGAAGTTAGAAGTAGTTGGTGTGACTGAGTACCACCAGTTACCACTGTTGTTACCAACGTCACCGGGAGCAGCCACAACAATGACTGTATATGTGCCATATCCGTCAACTAGGATACTAGCTCCTACTGGAACTGAGGATGCCCATGAATAACTAGTGTCAATATGTATAGAATTTGATCCACTATTGATAGACGCCTGTACTGCGTCGTATGAATACTGTAATGGGAATTGTGTGCGCCCTGCTGTGTATCTGGCCGCTATGTTTGTACTGCTGATAGCGTGTGGCACTATTTCTAAATGTCCTATAGCGCCTTCTAAGTAAGCATCACCACTACCAGTATAGTTGCTCTTGCCAATATAGCAATGAGCTCTTGAAGTCTGTGCCGGAGGTGTCATGGCCAAGGCACCAATGCTAGTACCATTTAGATACATGGTAGCAATCGCACCATCATAGGTCACTGCTAGATATGCCCAAAGTCCTAGTGGCACAGTGGTGTTACCAGTTAATATCGCTGGTTCGATAGCAAACACTGGGTTTCCTGAAGTACCACTAGTAACTGCTAATATAACATTATCGCTACCGGCATCGCTACCAAAGTCAAACACTCGACTCCAGCTGGCATAACTGTTTATTTTTACCCAAGCTTCTACTGTAAAGTTTGTGCCAAAATATACGCCCGGTGTCACTTCGGCATATTGATTGGTAGTAAAGTTTAGAACATTATAACTGTCTGTTGGACTGTTGTACAAGTCGGCATAGTTGGCTGTGGTAAATGTAATAGTACCAACATTGGCATCATTGGTGCCAGTCACAGTCCAGTTATTGGCCGACAAGGTGAAACCAGTCATACCGCTGGCATTTGAATTGGGTCCTGAATAAGCAGTGGCATAGCCGGTAATGGCAGCCGGTTGGGCGCCTCCACCGATATCGACACTGACAGCATCACCGATGTGTAAGTGCTCTAGCATGAACACTACACCTGTGTCACTTCCACCCATTTCTAATAGTACACCGCCACTACCGTCGCCTACAAGTTTTACACTACCATAACTAAAATCTGTGCCAAAAGTAAATGTTCTAGTGATTTTACGCCCACTAGTATCGTACCAAACTGCGCCCGAAACATAATTGATAGCATCCAACAATAGTGTTGGGCCCACAAAGCCCTTGACTATGACGTTAGGACGGATCGTTACATTTGGTCTTATTACTGTATTAGCTGTCATGGATTAACCTTTTTTGGACAGCGCATTAATATGTGCCGCCGTCTAAGTCAGCCCATACAGGAACTCCACCTTGTAGTTGTAGTGTTTGTCCATTAGTACCGGCTGTTAGTTTACTTAGTGTATTTGTATCACTGGCGTATAAAATATCACCCTTGGCATAGGTAGTTTGATTAGTACCACCATAACCTTCAGCAATGGCTGTGCCGTGCCATGTACCAGTTGTGATAGTACCAACTGTGGTAATACCAGTCGATCCAGCCCAAGTAGATTTGATTTCTAACTGATTGCTACCATTTAGATCGATACTGGTGCTGTCATATTGTACATTTAGTACACCGGTACTATATCCTAATCCGTCTCCAGCGATACCAGAATCTACGCTTAGTGATCCACCACTTAGAGTTAAGGCACTATGAGTAGCAAGTTTAACAGCAATACTGTTACCAGTAATGTTAATACCGTCGCCGGCTACATAACTGTTGGCAGCACTGAACTGTACAAATGTAATGTTAGAACCACTTGCTCCTATTGAGCTAATCGCCTGATCTGTTTGTACCCAACCTGTTGATCCGTTTAGAGTACCATCTTCAACAAACATGAAGTCTGCGCCAGTGATAACATCTGGGTGATCGAAGTCATCTGCTCTAGTCCAAACAGTTGAACTTGTGTAGACATAGACGCCGTTTTGTTTAGCGTTAACTTGATCTTTAACCAAGATACGCTCGTGTGCTGTGAAAGTATAGTTGTCTAATACTGTAATTGGGTTGGTAAATGTCAATGTAGCACCAACGCTGGCAGGACTGCCTCCGCCATCTGCGTAGCTGACTGTACCACCAATTGAACTCAAGTCACTTATGGTAGCAACTACAACTGGTTGATGGATCTTAAGACCCTGGGCCGCCGCATCAACATAGTGCTTGGTAGCCGCATCTTGTGGCGCTGTTGGCTCTGACAAGTTGGTAATCTTACCAGCTACATTTAACGAACCATCTTCTTCGAATGTCCATGTGTAGTTGTTAGTACCATCATTTGATTCAATAGTAACAGTACCAGTACCGCCTGTTGTGTTGGCAATCTGATTAGTGCTGATAGCCAAGTCGCCAACATCAATTTCAGTTAAGCCTGCGATAGTTGGTACGTCACCACTTGAATTGCCTGTGGTAATTTCTGTAGTACCAATATAGAAACTGCTAGAAACTGTAGTCCAAGATAGTGTGCTTCCTGAATTAGGATACATCAATACCTGGCCAGGTGATCCACCGGCAGCTGGTAATGTATATCCTGAAAAACTTAGACTAGAATCATTGTTCAGTGTAATGTAAGCATTGTTGGCATACAAGCGCATTGTATCGCCTAGAGTTTCAATACCAGTTACACCATTTTCTAATATGTTAATAGCACCACCGCTGGTAGTGTTCAACACAAATGACTGACCGTCTGCTACTTGTAGTGTAGTTCCACTGTTGCCACCGAATGTAGTACCGTTAGGCAGTACAAGTTGTCCGCTGGCATTGAATGTAAATGTTATGTCACCTGAGCCTGAATTGGCGATTAATTGAACATTACCTGTAGTGTTGTTACCATTCTCGATGGTATTGCCACTTAGGACCAAGTCACCGATGTCAACTTCAGTTAGGCCTTGTATGACCGTAGTACTACCACTTGAATTACCTGTAGTAATTGATGTAGTACCAATGTAAAGTGTTTGTGATAATGTGGTCCAAGTTAGGGTTGAACCTGAACCTGGATATGTTAATACCTGTCCACTTGAGCCTGCGCCAGCTGGTAATGTATAGTTTGGTAAACTTGTACTACCATCTGCGTTAAGATTCCAGTTATGGGTAGTACCACTGCGAGTATTAGCAAAGTTTATAACATAGCCGTCTAAATTAAGCCCTGCGTATAAAGTATTGCCTGCGCCGTCAGTATTCTTTAATTCAAACGCACCGCCTTGAATATCAGCGTTGTAATTAATTGTAGCTTGTGTACCAGACGTTGTGCTTGGGAATACGATCTCTCCGCCAATACCATTTGAAGTTGTGGCTGGTAATGTTAATACGCCGCTACCATCAAATGTCCAGGTAAAGTCACCGTTGCCTGTATTGGCAATAAGTGTAACGCTACCTGTGTCACCTGTTGTGCTAACTGTGCTTTCTTTTAAAACTAAACTGCCAACATCAATTTCAGTTAGGCCTTGGATATGTACTACATCACCACTAGCATTGCCTGTTGTAATTTCTGTAGAGCCAATGTAGAATGTCTGTGATAGAGTTGTCCAACTTAATACACCGGTTGAACCGTTAGCTGTTAGTACTTGACCGGTTGCGCCATTGGCACTTGGGAATGTATAGTTAGGGAAATATGTAGTACCATCGGCACCAAATTCCCAGGTGTTACTATTGGCTGTTAAAGTTAGTGCGTTAGTGCCAGCAGTTATCTGAGCGGCGCCACTACCAGTAGCAGGAAGAGCTAAAGTAGCATCTGTGCCAAATATCCAACGATGTCCAAGACCTGAAGTTTCTGGATTAGTATCTCCAGTACCGATAACCATAGCACCATCGGTGCGTGTTCTTACATACTGAGCATCATTACCTAAGAATAAACTGGTAACAGTTAGATCACCAGTAGTTAAGTGTAAGTGATTACCTTCACTGACGGTACCTGGGTAAATTTTTAACAGCTGATTAGCGTCAGTTCCGTTATATGGAGTGATGATAACCGAAGTTCCAACACCCGATGGGCTAGACCCTTCACCGATAGTACTTAGGCTAGGTAATCTAAACAAGGCATCTTCAGTAAATGCCCAAGCATGAGTTGTTGTGCCTCCATCTGGACTAGCATTGATTACAACTTGTCCAGTGCTAGACGGTCCACTAACGCTGTTAATGCCTGTAAGATCTGTGTCTAGAGCAACTTGTATGCCAGATGCGCTACCATCGAATGTGAATGACTGTATGTTGGCGCCATTGGTTAGAGCATTGGGTGTAGCGGCTGTAATTGTATCACTAGAATCGCCTAGTGTTAATGTTGTACCATTAACTGTAATAGTGCTGTTGGCCAACTGAGTATTACTAACTCCGCCAGCTGGGATTGTAATAGCGTATGTATATGTGTGAGCGCCAGTAGCACCAGATTGTGTTTCGCTGACGTTAATACTTGATCCATCACCAACAATCTTTAGTGTATCTTGTGTAAGATTTAATGTTACAGCTGATTGACTATCACCTGTTACTGAACTAGCACCTAGTGATAAAGTTGCGGCTGCGGCTGCCCAAGTTACTGCGCCATTACCGTCTGTAGTTAATACATAACCAGCTGTGCCGTCTGCGTTTGGTAATGTGTAAGCACCATTAATGCTGATTTTACCAGTTCCAGTTGATAGTACTAGGTTGTTGTTATTGTCTGTACTGATTGTATAATCTAAACCAGCGCCGTTTATACCACCAATGTTTAACCCAGTAGTTAAAATTCTATCTACTACGCTATTACCGTCAGTGATAATAGCTGAACTAGCAGTTAGTGTACCACGTGTATGATCTAATAAGTCTGTAAAATACTTACCGCCAATAACAACAATATCATTGGCATTACCTGTGCTAACATTGGCACCGCCAGCACCAATGAATAACCTGTCACCACCGTTATTAGTCGGATTTCCGTCTGCGGGCAAATAGCTATAGGCTAACTCACCTAGTTTTAACGAACTCGGCGCACCTGCTGTGCCTGATCGTTTAATTTTTATAATATTTGCATCTGTTGTCATTAGTGACCGCTCCGTTTAGAAAAATCCGCCATCCATTGTATCGGATCTTAAGTTGTTTATTGTATCCCATCTGTTATTACTAGCATTGTACACTAGTAATGCTCCATCATTTAAGCTCGCTCCGCCATTGGTGGAATTGACATCAGGAATGTCTACTACCTTATTTATTCCAGCACCAAACGGTACACTGATGTTGCCATTTGAGTCTAAATTGATATTGGCGCCAGGTATAACGCCGCCTGCTGTGCTACGTGTTGCTATAGCTAGATTACCTGGATCACCTTTAGGACCCTGTGGTCCTTGAATACCTGCTGGGCCTGGGCTACCTTGTACGCCGCGTGGACCAGGAACTGTACTAGCTGGACCAGCTGGGCCTGGATCGCCTTGTGGGCCTTGTGGGCCAACTACTGTGGCTACAGCATTTACCCATTGGCCATTATATCTTATGTATAGCTTACCATCACTGTCGTCCCACCATAAATCGCCGTCGTTTACGCCTATTGTAGGAGCAACGTTGCTGACTTTAAGTGGATTGGCAACACTGATTTGTCCAGTATTGCTGATTGAAATGTTAGCGCCAACTTTAACACCACCTAATTGCGTGTTAGTTGCCGGGCTAATTATATAAGGAGTAGCAGTATTAAGACTTCCTTGGCCCAACCATTTTACACCGTCCCAAGTGTAAGTTACGTTGTTATCGCCGGTGAAAATCTGTCCAATTTGGGGGTTTGATGGAAAATCTAGTATCATAATGGACTCTCTTTGTGCTCTTTAGTATATTTATTGAAAATACACTACAAAGGAGTTTTGGTATAATACTAGCTGTTTATTTTGTTAGACTAGCTACCATAGTTTCTAATTGTTCTATACGATCCAACAAGTGTTTGATAACTTCGTGATGATATGGAATAGCTTCCATGTAGTTTAGAGTTAATTGGAACTTGTCT
>Ga0007829_10000105_pt1 | contig 15727 bp, 9 predicted proteins | sample CryBogCBE03Jun09_FD_57987 | JGI IMG/M metagenome (GOLD analysis project Ga0007829, IMG submission 57987) | Freshwater microbial communities from Crystal Bog, Wisconsin, USA - CBE03Jun09 | ecosystem: Environmental > Aquatic > Freshwater > Lake | place: Crystal Bog, Wisconsin, USA | collected... | reverse complement strand
CAATGGATTACTGATGAAACTGCTACATCAGCACAAGGTTTTCCGGCAAATTATAACCTTGGATTTTATGGCTTTCAAGAAGGACAAATTAGTACAATACCGACTACGCCCCATACTGTTTACGAACTTTCCTCTTTTTTAGGCAGGGTAAACTATTCATTTAAGGATAAATATTTATTTACACTTACAGGAAGGGATGATGGTGCCTCTCGCTTGGCGGCAGGACATCAATGGTCGTTTTTTCCTTCTGCTGCATTTCGTTGGAGCATAAACAAAGAATCGTTTATTCAAAAAATCAATTGGATAAGCACCTTGAATATACGGGCAAGTTATGGGCTTTCCGGAAATCAGACAGTGGCTATTGGTCAGACAAGTCCAGAGATCATTATTCAAAGAACAGTAATAGGAGGAACTATTGTAAACGGTGAAGTGCTTAATAATATTGCAAATCCTTCTTTGGGTTGGGAGAATACACGTCAGATTAACTTAGGAACTGAGTTCGGTGTACTAAAAGACAGGATTTCCCTTGAGATAAATCTGTATAAAAAGAATACAAGTAACCTCTTGATACCTTTACCGATACCTACTTCTTCTGGGTTTTCTACTCTAACAACAAATACAGGTGAGGTGGAGAATAAAGGGTTAGAAATAGAATTGAACGCTCGGATTTTGGAGAAGAAACTTCGGTGGAATGTTTCTGGCAACATCTCCTTCAACCGAAATAAGATGATCAGTATGGGAGCTTTAGGCTCCAATGGAAAAATATTTGGATCCAGTTATTTAAATTCTGGCAACTTGTTGAGTCAACCTATACACGTAACTGAGTTGGGGCAACCAATAGGCTCTTTTTATGGATACAAAGTAAAGGGTGTTTATCAAACGACGTCAGAGGTCGCAGCAGGACCTGAAGCAAACACGGCTCACCCCGGTGATTTGAAATTTGTTGATGTAAATGGAGATGGTCAGCTTACTGCCGACGACAGAACCATCATTGGCAACCCTAATCCAAAATATATTTTTGGAATCAACAATAGCTTTGAATACAAAAATTTCAGGCTTTCCTTTTCTATACAAGCGCACATTGGCAACCAAATAGCCGACCTGAATCGTTACAGATTAGATGCCTTGACAGTTGTTCCCTCCAATTTGACCAACATTTCTCAAGCAGCCTATAACGGTCGTTGGACAGGACCAGGCACCAGCAATTACTATCCTAGTGCAAGGGCTTATGGCACTTACTTCGATGCTAGGTTCTCTGACTTTTTAATAGAAGATGGTTCTTATATCCGATTAAAGAGTATGGTCTTAGATTACAATATCCCATTGGGAAGGGTTAAAGTAATAAAGGGTGCAAGGGTATTTATTTCAGCCACAAACCTTTTTACTATTACTAAATACACAGGCTATGACCCAGAAGTAAACACCAACTTTAATAATCCACTTACCCAAGGTGTTGACAATGGAACTTATCCTCAAGTAAGAACATTTTCGGTTGGGGCTAGTATGAAATTGTAATAAAAACGTATGGATTCATTATTTCTTTCCCGAAAAAAATAATAAGTAAATGAAAAATATCAGTTTTAAATTATTGGTTCTTTCTTTTTTGTTTTTGATGAATGCTTGTACAAAAATTGACCAAAAGATCTATGATACCCAAACGACAACCAATGTACAAACGCAAGCCGATGTGGAAGTGCAAATTATTGGTGTGTACGGACAGTTGGGTGCTTGGAATGGATTCAAGGTACAATTCCCTATGCAATTATGTCCGTATGCAGATGATTTGTCCTCTGTAGCTGGTTCAAATATTTGGGGAACAAAGATTGGTCTAAATTCTGGGATTGCCGATTTTAATAACATCTGGGCAGGGTATTACAAAGCTATATCCAATGCCAATGCTGTTATAGGATATGCTGACTCATTAAAAACTTTATCCCAAACTTACAAAGCGCAGGCAAGGGCTGAAGGGAAATTCCTTAGGGGGCTTTGCTATTTTTATTTAGTTCAATATTTTGGGGGAGTTCCTCTGGTAACTTCTGTGGCAAATTATCAACCCAATTATCAAGTTGCCCGTAGTTCGGTAGATTCTGTTTATCAGCTTATCTTCTCAGATCTCTCTTCTGGAGTCAATTCACTTCCCTTAAAAAGTGCCCAACCCTCAACACAATATAATCGTGCTACACAAGGGGCTGCTCAAGGTTTTTTGGCTAAAGCATATCTTACCTATGCCAACTATCTCGATTTAAATAGTAGATCTTCCGAGGCAAAATTTTATTATGACAGTGCCAAATTAGCTGCAACGACATTAATCAATTCTGGTCAATATACGTTACTCACTGACTTCGCTAAGCTCTGGGATGTAAACAATAAAACAAGTGCTTACAACGAAGTGATATTTGGCATTTCTTATACCCACGATTACACAGTTACCGATGTTACAGGCAATGGGAATGCATTTGCTACAGACTTTAATCCTCAATTTAGGGGCAATATCAGCGGGCGTTTACCTGGTCACAATGGCTTGGGATATATCAAGGTGCATCCTTGGTTTTATGATAAATATACCAATGCGTCTGTCTATCCTTCAGCCGCTGATTATGCCAATGCAAAGGATACTGATTATAGGGTGCAAACCAGTTTTTTGACTAGCTGGATACAATCAAGTACTAATGCTAGCAATGGTTTGACTTGTGTTACCTACCCTTTTAAACCAGGGGCTGCATCCAATTATTATCTGTGTGAGAGTCAACCTTACATCAATAAATACATTGACCCAAATGGGGTTGCCTCAGGAGATAATGCCAATGACCTTTTCTTATTGAGGTTATCAGAAATTTATTTGATTGAAGCAGAAGCAGAAAATGAAATGAATGGACCAACAACAACTGCAATAAATGCTTTTAATCAAGTAAGAAAGAGGGCTAGACTAGCAAATGGGATTACCCATACTTCACCTATTGATTTAATCGCTGCTGCCGTGCCTACAAAGGAAGCAATGCGGATGAAAATATTTGATGAAAGAGGGCTGGAGTTTGTTGGTGAAATGAACCGTTGGTTCGATTTGGTGCGGATGCGTTATATAGACAATGTTCAAACAATGTATCAATATCAGTTTGGGACTTTCTTGCCAACATTAGTGCCTGGATTGCCAACTTACATAAAAACAAGTAAAGTTTGGTCTGCCGGCAGAACAGAAGCAAGTAACATCGTTCCTTATGATAAAAATAAAAAATATTTATTGTTCCCAATACCGGCAAATGAAACGGCTGTTAATCCAAAATTAACTCAGAACACTGGGTGGTAAAAAAGAAGTGATAATTGATAATTATTAATTAAAATAAAAGAGTCTTTATTAGGAAAAAAAGGTTCTTTATTTGAAATAAAAGGTTCTTTATTGAGAATAAAAGGGTCTTTATTGAGAATAAAAGGTTCTTTATTGGGAATAAAAGGTTCTTTATTTGAAATAAAAGGTTCTTTATTGGGAATAAAAGGTTTTTTATTGGGAATAAAAGGTTCTTTATTTGAAAAAAAAGAGTCTTTATTGGGAGTAAAAGGGATATAAAAAGTAGTATTAAAAGTTATTTATGCTGAAGAAAGCAGTCATTTTATCATTCATCATTGCCTTGTGTGGGGAAATTAATGCACAAGAAATAAATACTAAACCCATTTCTAAAACGCCCAATGTAATTATCATTTTGATGGATGATATGGGTTATGGCGACCTTGCTGTAACGGGTGCATTGAACTTCCAAACACCACACATTGATAAGTTGGCTAACGAAGGGATGCGCTTTACGGATTTCTTGGTCGGTCAGCCAGTTTGCACCGCTTCTAGGGCTGCTTTATTAACTGGTTGCTATCCAAACAGGATAGGATTGTATGGAGCAATAATGCCTCATTCTCCTATTGGATTAAATCCCGATGAGTTTAATATGGCGAGAATGCTAAAATCTAAAGGCTATAAAACTGCCATGATTGGTAAATGGCATTTGGGTGATGCTAAATCGTTGCTGCCTATGCAGCAGGGGTTTGATGAATATTATGGACTTCCATACTCAAACGATATGTGGTTGGTGGGTTATGATGGAAAGATTCATCCAGAAGATCCTATCAAAGGAAAATACAAAGATTTGCCTTTGCCATTAATCGAAGGAAATGAAACTATTCAGGTGATGCGTAGCTTGAAAGACGAAGAACAACTGACTACTCTTTATACCGAAAGAGCGGTAAATTATATTGAAAAATCTGATGGCAAACCTTTCTTTTTATACTTGGCTCATTCTATGCCACACGTACCATTAGCAGTTTCTGACAAGTTTAAAGGAAAAAGCAAACAAGGCTTATATGGCGATGTGATGATGGAAGTAGATTGGTCGATTGGCGAAGTGATGAAGGCATTAAAAAAGAAAGGAATTGATGAAAATACCTTGGTAATATTCACAAGTGATAATGGACCTTGGTTGAAATGGGGTAATCATTCTGGTTCTGGAGGTGGTTTCAGAGAAGGAAAAATGACAGTTTATGAAGGTGGTTCTCGTGTGCCGTGCTTGATGCGTTGGAAGGGTACAATACCAGCGGGAGTTATATGCAATCAGTTGACTTCCACTATTGATATCTATCCCACTTTGGCAAATATTGTTGGAGCAAAACTACCCGAACATAAAATTGACGGGGTGGATATTATTAGTTTAATGAGAGGCGATATGAACGCTTCTCCTAGAAAATATTTTTATTACTACTACAATAAAAATGATTTAAAAGCGGTAAGGCGGGATAATTGGAAACTGATATTGCCTTGCAAAAATCAACTAACGTATGATGAATTGCCAAGGGGGAAAGACGCTTATCCGGGTAAAACAATAGAAAAAGATATATCACTGGCACTATACGATTTGGCAAATGACCCTAGAGAACAGTATGATATAAAGGATCAGTATCCAGAAGTGGTGGCGGAATTGCAAAAAGTGGCAGATAATGCCCGTGCAGAATTTGGTGATGACCTAACAAACACAAAGGGCAATGGGGATATAAGGCAACCGGGTAAGGCAGAGTGGAAGTAGTAGGTATTTAACCACAAAGTTCACAAGGTAAATTAACCACAAGGTTCACAAAGGGTAGCCACAAAGGGCACAAGGAAAAGAAAAAATACAAGGGGAAAAATTAAAACTTAGTGTTCCTTGTGTTTTTTCCTTGTGGTCTTAGTGGTAAAAAAGCAAATAGTTTACAACAACTATATTATTAATTAACAGTAAAACAAAAAAAATGAAAGTTTTCAGGAGTCCGCAGAACCCATTGATTCTGCCAGATGTGATTAAACCATCAAGGGAAGATTTTGAAGTGCATTATACCATGAACTGTGGTGTTACTGAGTTTGAAGGTGATGTATTGTTGTTGTTGCGTGTGGCAGAAACGCCTATCAACAGAGACCCAAACATTGTAATGGCACCGTATTTTAGTGAAGCTACTGGTAAGGTAGAGGTTAAAACTTTTGATGCACACGACCCAACTATTGATTTCAGTGATCCTCGTGTGATTGAACCAGCGGATAAAAGAGATAGAATTTTAACTACCATTTCTCACCTTAGGGTTGCAAGAAGTAAGGACGGAATCAACTTCGTAGTAGAAGAAACGCCTGCTATGTATCCTGCAAACAAGTACGAAGAATTTGGTATTGAAGATCCTCGTATCACTTTGATTGATGGGGTTTATTACATCAACTATAGCTGTTGCGCTAGTGTAGGTGTTACCACTTGTTTGGCTACTACTACCGATTTTAAAACTTTTGAAAGAAAGGGAGTAATCTTCACACCAGATAATAAAGATGTTGCCATCTTCCCAGAAAAGAGAAATGGTAAATACTTGGCATTGTGCCGCCCTGCTTCTGCTGAATACAAGAAAAGGGAAATCTGGATTTCAGAATCTTCTAACCTAGTTGAGTGGGGTAACCACAAGCAATTGGTTTCTGTAAATGAAACAGATTGGGACAATGGTCGTATTGGTTGCAGTGCTGTTCCCTTCTTAACTGAAAAAGGATGGGTAGAAATCTATCACGCCGCTGATGCGAATGACAGATATTGCTTGGGTGCGTTATTATTGGATAAAGATCAACCCACCAAAGTAATTGGTAAATCTTTCAAACCAGTGATGGAACCATTGGCTTCCTATGAAAAGTGGGGTTTCTATGGGCCTGTTATCTTCTTGTGTGGCTGTTTAGTAGAAGGCGATATCGTTAAGTTGTACTATGGCGCAGCCGATACTTCAGTCTGCTATGCAGAAGTTTCTTTAGAAGAAATATTTTCAGAGCTTACTTATTATTAATAAAGTAATTAACCACATAGGGCACAAAGAATGAAAACACAATGTGTACAAAGATTAAACTTGTGTTCTTTGTGTTTTCATTCCTAGTGTTCCTTGTGGTTTATTTCCTCCCATTTTGCCATAAAGAAATAACTACATAATGAATTTGTCATCAGAAATAAACCACTTTAAGTCTTTCCCTCGCAACATGCGTTACTTGTTGTTTGCAGGTATGTTATACGCATTTGTGTTGCCAGTTATCGAACTGTTTGTAGGGGCTTACATTGTTTCACCACCCGATCCTACTACCGCTTTGACTGCCTTAGAAAAGCACGAAAAAATTAATTTGTACCTCTACTATCAGTTCGCTTTGTACACGGGTATTCCGGTTTGTTTTATTATTAATGGGTATCTATTGCGTAAGATAAAAGTAACTTACCTATACTCATTGGGTTTGATGCTTAGTGGCGTTTCTATGACTTTTATGATGTCTTTAAAGCACTTGGATAATGCTGGGGTAATTGGAGCAGGCTTGATTATGGGTGCATCGTATGGTTTCTTCTGGGCAAACAGAGATTTTATGTCCTTGGGAGTAACTGATGATGAAACCAGAAATTATTACTTCAGTATAGATACCATTTTTTACACCCTCACGTGGATTATTGTTCCTGCTGCGGTTGGTTATTTCATCACTTTTGGCACGGATAGTCATTTATACACACAGAAGGGCGCATATATTGGGGTTACCATTGTCGTATTTATCATAACCACTTTAGCCGCAATCATCATTAACAAAGAGAAATTTAATAACCCCAAAAGCGAGCAACTGATTTTCTTTAAGTTCGATAAACTATGGAATAAAATGATTTTGTTCTCCATCACCAAAGGCGTAATGCAGGGTGCCATTATGATTTTCCCAATTCTACTCATCCTTTCTATCATTGGTGGAGTAAATATGTTGGGTATCATTGTTTCAGGTGGACAAATTTTATCAGCCATTATGCTATACTTGATTGGTCGTTATACCAAGCCAAAACATCGGATGATAGTTTACATAGTGGCTATTGCTTTCTTTGTTACAGCCATTGCCATTCATGGGGCATTGTATTCTGCTTTGGGCGTTATCATCTACAATATTCTTCAATTCATTGCCAAACCATTGCATGACGTTTCTTACTTCCCTACTGAGTTTAGGGTGATAGATATAGTAAGTAAAAAAGAAGGACGCAACGAGTTTGCTTATATCGTTAACCACGAGTTTACCTTATTTATTGGTCGTATCAGTGCAATCTTGATTGTACTTTTCTTGGCTTATAAAATCAATGCAGACTTTGCCTTGCGGTTTGGGTTATTCTTTATTGCAGGCATCATGTTAATATCTATTTTATTGGGTAAAAACATAGTGAAGGATTGTGAGAAGGCAGAAGCAAATCATCAATAAATCTGAATTGACTCGTTCATAATCTTCTTGTTTTATAAGGTGTGTGATGAAACTTATATTAAGATTTACTTTTTTATTACTGCTTTTTGTAACTAACAATAGTTGGGCACAGGATTATAATATAGCCCAGAAGTATTTCACTATTCCCATCGTGAAACAAAAATCTTTTGTATCCCTAGTTCGATTAAAAATAAATGCTACTGGCAAAGACTCGTTGAATAACTATCTAACTCAAATTAAGGTAACAACAAAAGGTTCATCCAATCCATCAGATATTCTTAGTATAAAAGCTTATTGCAATACGGACAGTAATTATTTAGTTGAAGATAGAGTATTTCAAAATGCTTTCTTTTCTTCAACTGAAAAATCCAATGGTGATAGTGATACCTTACAATTAAATGGCAATCTAAGACTTAACCCTAGCAATAATTTTATTTGGGTGGGTGTTGTTTTAAACCCATCTTCGGAAATTGGAAATAAAATAGAACTCTCAGTTATAAATGCTGAAATAAACAATCATAACATTCTAGTACCTTTTCAAAAGATAATGCAGCCATCCAGAATTGCTACGGCGGTAAGGATGTTTATGCAGGATAACGTAAATACTTCTCGCATTCCAGGAATTGCCACTGCTAAAAATGGGGATTTGATCGCAACTTTTGATGCTCGATACAATTCGGGGCGTGACTTGCAAGGAGACATTGACATTGCACTTTGCAGAAGTGTAGACAAAGGGAATACTTGGTTGCCTATTCAAAAGGTGATTGATATGGGTACTTGGGGTGGGTTGCCTGAAAAATTTAACGGCGTATCAGATGCTTCTATTTTGGTTGATGATAAAACGGGGAACATTTTTATAGCAGGTTTATGGATGCATGGCTTACTAGACGATAATGGAAAGTGGATAGATGGACTAACTGATACCAGTAAGGTTTGGAATCATCAATGGAGAAATAAAGGGTCTCAACCGGGCTTCGAACCCAATCAAACTGCCCAATTTCTTTTGGTAAAAAGTGTGGATAATGGTAAAACTTGGAGCACGCCAGTAAACATTACCAAGATGTGTAAAAAGGAAGAGTGGTGGCTTTATGCTCCTGCACCAGGGAGAGGTTTTACGTTGGATAATGGCATCTTGGTTTTTCCAACACAGGGGCGTGACAAAGAAGGCAAGCCTTTCTCTAATATCACTTACAGCAAGGATGGGGGTAAAACTTGGGAAACATCTGAACCTGCTTCAAACGATTCTACAAATGAATGTGCAGGCGTGCAGTTGTCTGATGGAACTATAATGCTAAATATGAGGACTATTGCAAACAAGGGTCTTGTTGGTGTAGGCAATGGTCGTACAGTAGTAACAACTGCCGATTTGGGTAAAACTTGGAAGGTGCATCCTACTTCTCGGAATGCATTACCCGAACCAGTTTGTATGGCAAGTTTGTATAAACACCAATACCTGAAAAATGGTAAAAAGCAGAGTGTTCTTCTTTTTGTAAACCCCAGTTCAACAGTTAGTCGTAACCACATTACGCTAAAAGCAAGTTTTGATGAGGGCAACACTTGGCCTTCCGATAAATATATTTTATTGGATGAGTTAAATGGTGCTGGATATTCCTGTATAACCTCTATTGATAATGATACGATTGGTATTATTTACGAGGGAAGTCAGGCACAATTAATCTTTCAGAAAATAAATTTAAAACAAATAACAGAGTAATATGATAAAGAAAATTGAAGGCATTTTGGCCGCAACGTTTAGCACATACGATGAAAATGGGTCTCTTGACTTGAGTCTTGTTCCTAAAATAGTAGATAGGCTTGTAGAAGATGGGGTACAAGGAATTTACATTGGGGGAACAAACGGAGAGGGGTTAAGTCTTACTCTTGAAGAGCGAATGGCAATTGCAGAAGCATATATAAAAGCAATTGATAAAAGAATCTTGTTATTTGTACATGTAGGACATAGCTCAATAAAATCAGCTCAAATACTAGCAGCACATGCACAGAAGATAGGCGCAGACGCCATATCTGCTGTTGCTGCTTTTTATTTTAAGCCATCATCTGCTGAAAATCTGGCAAATTGTATGGCCGAGATAGCATCGGCTGCACCTGAAACACCGTTTTATTATTATCACATGCCAGCGGTTACGGGTGTTACAATTAGTGTTTTGGAGTTTTTAAAGTTTGCAGAAACTAAAATACCTAGTCTTGTAGGGGTAAAATATACGGCTCATACACTGCACGAATTCCAGAGCTGTTTGAATTACGCAAATGGAAAGTATGATATTCTTTACGGGTATGATGAATTGTTGCTTCCTGCATTAAGTATTGGAGCGAAAGGTGCGATAGGCAGTACCTACAGTTTTGCTGCCCCCATGTACTTGAAAGTAATCAAACTTTTCAAAGAAGGAAAACTAGCAGAAGCAGCAGCAATACATTACCAATGTGTGCAAATGATTGGCATATTAGGAAAGTTATCGCCTATACCAACGCAGAAACAAATACTAAAGTTACTTGGGTTGGATTTAGGTGGTTGCAGGCTGCCATTAATTAGTTTGACTGATGAACAAGCAAATGAAGTGAAAGAATATCTCGAAAGCGTTGACTTCTTTTCTAACTTAAAAAAAGCACAAGACTCTAAATAATTAAGAGTTAGTCAAGGTAAAATGAAAAGCGTTGCTCTATCAATAATATTATTTGTCATCCAAATTTCTGCTATGTCGCAGCAAAAAACGGTTTCTTTTGAATGGAGTTTATTAAATAGAATTCCTGATAATATCGGCTTCGCAGGTTCATTTGTTGGCGTTGCTAATGATGTACTTGTTGTTGCAGGTGGCAGTAACTTTCCTGATGGGGGAGCTCCGTGGTTAGGTTCAAAAAAGGTTTGGTATAACAAGATATTCGTCTTGAAGTCACCTTCTTCAAATTGGGAGGAAGCTGGGGCTTTGCCCCATTCATTAGGTTATGGAACGTCTGTTTCAACCCCAAAAGGGTTGGTTATTATTGGGGGGAGTAATGAAACTGGACACTCTGCTGATGTTCTATTATTAAATTATAAAAGAGATAAAATACAGATAGACACCATGCCTTCATTGCCATTTCAATTGGCTAATAGTTGTGGAGCATTGGTAGGTCATACCATTTATGTGGCGGGAGGTATTTTATCCCCAACTTCAAAAGAAACAGAGAAAGTTTTTCTTTCCTTAGATTTAAATAAACTAGAAAAAGGATGGACTAGCTTACCTACTTGGCCTGGGGAATCAAGAATGCTAGCCGTTGCAGCCTCTTCAAAAAAGAACTTTTACTTATTCAGTGGGGCAAAACTTGAAAATGGACATCGTCATTACTTAAAGGATGCTTATTCTTATAATGACAAAACTGGTTGGAAAAAACTAAAGGAACTTCCTTCAGCCGTTGTTGCCGCGCCTTCACCTGCATACACTTTAAATGATGGTATCTTTTTGTTTGGAGGTGATGACGGCTCTTTAGCAGATAGCAATTTAAAGGAGTTGCACCCAGGCTTTTCTAACAAAATTCTTTGTTACAACGAAGTAGCTGATGATTGGGAGATTGCAGGTGAAATATTTACAGATAAGCACTTGGATAGCGTTAAAAAGCCTAACGAAAGTATATGGGTGCCAGTTACAACTTCATTAGCAATATGGCATAATCGAATTATACTAGCAGGTGGTGAAGTTAGACCAGCTACAAGAACACCCAATGTGCTAAGTGCCACAATTAAACATTAAATGAATGGAAGTATGTTGAGTGAGAAGAAGTATTATAAATGGTTGGTGGTGGCACTTTTGTGGGGAGTAGCCCTATTGAATTATTTGGATAGGCAGATGCTATCTACTATGAAACCTTCTATCCAGCTTGATATTCCAGAGTTGCACAGTGCCGAAAACTTTGGGATACTAATGGCCATTTTTTTATGGATTTATGGATTGATGAGTCCCATTTCAGGAATAATTGCTGATAGGATGAATCGAAAATGGCTTATTGTCATCAGTTTGTTTGTATGGTCATTAGTTACTTATCTGATGGGTTTTACTTCTTCATTTAATGAACTAAAATGGTTAAGGGGAATTATGGGAATCAGTGAAGCTGTATATATCCCTGCAGCATTATCCCTGATTGCAGATTATCATAGTTCCAAAACTCGCTCATTGGCAGTAGGAATACACATGACGGGATTGTATTTAGGTCAGGCTTTAGGTGGATTCGGCGCAACGATTGCCAAACAATATTCATGGCATTTTACCTTTCATTACTTTGGAGTTGTGGGCATTGTTTACGCATTGGTTCTGATTGTTTTCTTACAAGAAAAGAGGGTGATGGTATCGTCTGAGAAGTTGGCAAATGATAACCTTAATGTCTTTAACGGAATTTTATTATTATTCAGGAATAAATCCTTCTGGATAATCCTTCTATACTTTGCCATACCTAGTTTGCCCGGTTGGGCAACCAAAAATTGGCTACCTACTCTATTCTCACAAAGTCTGAGTATAGATATGTCTGTTGCAGGCCCCATTGCAACTATAACCATTGCAGTATCTTCATTTATAGGGGTTATTTCTGGTGGTTTGATATCTGACAGATGGTTTCAAAGAAATAGTAAGGCAAGAATTTATATAAGTGCTATTGGTGTTTTCTTGACAGTGCCGGCAATTATCCTTTTGGGTTTTGGGCATACAACGATTGAACTTGTACTAGCGGCAGTTTTGTTTGGGGTTGGTTTCGGGATGTTTGACGCCAATAACATGCCCATTCTCTGTCAGTTTGTTCCTGCAAATTATCGGGCTACTGCTTATGGATTAATGAATATGACGGGTGTTTTTTCAGGAGCAATTATTACAAGTATGTTAGGAAAGTCTACCGACGATGACCATTTAGGAAGAGACTTTGCATTTATGGCAGTTGTTGTTTTTCTGGTTCTTATTATACAGCTTAGGTTTTTAAAACCTAAAGTAGAAGGGGTTTAGAAATAGTATTTCTTTGACTCAAATTAATAGAATCTCCAAAGTTGGCTAACAAGTAAGTAAACCTTTTCAAATGATTATCCCTTTAATAGTAAAAATGGTCAGGCTATCAAAAACTTCTTTGTTTTCAGCTTTAATATTTACAACTACCCATCTTCTTGCCCAAAAAGAAAGTACCGCCATCCAGGAACAAAAATGGCAAACCTTTGATTCTTATAAAGGCGTTGGCTATAATCAGACTTTACGTCCGCAGTTTCATTTCTCTTCGCAAAAAAATTGGATTAATGACCCTAACGGAATGGTTTATTATGATGGAGAATATCACCTCTATTTTCAACACAATCCTACGGGTATCAAATGGGGAAATATGACTTGGGGTCACGCCGTAAGTACTGATATGATTCATTGGAAACAATTACCTCACGCCATCCTTCCTTATGGAAAGAGTACCATATTTTCTGGTAGTGCAGTTGTGGATGAACAGAATGTATTAGGTAAACAAGTGGGCAAAAACAAAACTATTGTGGCTATTTATACGGCTTGGGGCAATGGTCAGGCGGGTGCTTATAGTACAGATAAGGGGCGAACTTTTCAATTAATCAATAATGGAAAGCCAATTGTTCAAGCAACAGGTATCAACAAAGGAGAGCGTGATCCCTACATTTTTTGGCATGAAGCCAGCAAGAAATGGATAATGGTTTTATGGATAAAGCGAGCCGCAAAGGAAGGTTCTGATGAGGATAAAATGGGTAAGGTTCGTATCTACACCTCTGATAACTTGACTGAATGGACAATGGCAAGCGACTTTGATAGAGATTGGGTATATGAATGTATGAACTTGGTAGAACTGCCTGTGGATGGTAACGATAATAACAAGAAATGGGTGGTTTTTGATGCAGGCTTTCATTATGAAGTGGGAGACTTTGATGGCAAAACCCTCACTACCGATAAGAAGACGTTGCAAGGTGATTTTGGCAAAGGCTTCTATGCCGCACAGACATTCAATAATAGTCCAGATGGCAGAAGGGTATTAATAGGATGGATGGCCAACAGTAATGGCGCAGATGAAAAAGAAGGGATGCCATTTAGTGGGCAATTTTCTTTCCCTTCTAAATTGGATTTGCGGACTACTAAAGATGGACTTAGACTCTATCGTTGGCCGATAAAAGAAATAGAAAGTCTATATTCAAAAACTTATAAGCTTAATAACCTAAGCATTGAAAAGGCAACAGAAAAGTTAGCCTCTATAAAAGCAGAACTAATGGACTTATCCATAGAGTTTGAGCCCAAAGATTCTTTAAAACTAATGGTTAGGGGGTTGAATATTACGTACAAGAATAGAACTGAAAGCTTTGAATTTGGACAGTCGAGTATTCCAGCCCGAATGATAGATGGCAAGGTTAAATTGCGTGTATTGCTCGACCGTTCTTCTCTTGAATTATTTGCCAATGATGGTGCAAGTGTTGCAACTTTCTTCGCAACACCCAAAGTGGACAATTTAAGTGTAGCAGTTAGCGGTGGAGTGGATACAAAAATTAATTCAATGGTTATTCATGAATTAAAGTCAATTTGGAAATAGGTTTTTAAAACTAAAAAAGTATTTTATGGGGTTAACGCATCTATCGCTAAAGCTTAATTATTCCATTGCATTAGTTGTAACAACTGCAATTATTCTTGCCAATCAGTTTTCCATTCAAGCTCAAACTATAGAGAGCAATAAACCTAATATTATCATTATCAAAACAGACCAACATCGGTTTGATTTATTGGGTTGTATGGGCAATAAGGTGGTAAAGACACCCAATATTGATCGATTGGCTAGCAAGTCTTTTATTCTAACGAATGAATTTACTGTTACCCCCATCTGTACCCCTAGCAGAACAAGTTTTTTTACGGGTAAGTATGTAATTAGAACGGGCAATGTGATTAACAACGAACAATATCATTTACAACCTGATGATTGGAGTTTTATCGATCCGTTGAAAAAGGCAGGGTATGTAATTGGACTCGCAGGAAAGAACCATACTTTTTCCGAAGGATTCTTTAAAAAGTATTTTGATTATAGGGAAGAATCAACCCATTTTGGTAAAACCCACGGAGACATTACTGAAGAGGATGAAAAGGTGGTGGAGTATCTCACAAAAGATAGTCGCCTGGGGTATGAAAAGTCTAAGATGCGTTTAGAAGGCTTGGTAGATGGGCCGATGCCTTTTAAAAAGGAAGACTGCCCTGCTTATAGGATTGGTGATGATGGGGTAAGGTTTATCAAAGAAAACAAAGACAAACCTTTCTTCCTACACTTTTCTTTTGGCGATCCACATTGGCCAACTGTTGCGCCCGAACCCTATTATTCCATGTACAATCCTGATAGTCTTGTTCTTCCAGAAGAGAATTTTGATTGGAAAGGACATCCATTCAAACATTATGTACAGTCGCAGGCCAATGGATACGATCATTATACACACAAAGAAAAAGCAAGGATTCTGGCTACCTATTATGCGCAGATAAGTTTTGTGGATGCTTCAATAGGAAGGTTATTAGATACGCTTGAAGCATTGGGATTAATGAAAAACACCATCATCGTATTTACTTCAGACCATGGCGATTTTGGCGGTAACTATGGAATGGTAGCTAAAACAGGCGGCTTTCAAGAATCCTTAATTCGAATTCCGGGTATTGTTTATTTGCCAAATCTTCAAGGAAATGGGAAAAAGGTAGATGCCCAGATAAGTAACATTGATGTGCTTCCTACGGTGTTTGATTATTTAGGGAAGAGCTATCCAAAGGAGGTTCAAGGGAAATCTTTTTTAAAAGTATTAACTGGAGAAAAACAAGTTCACCGGGATGTAATCTTTTCTGAAGTGGGTACGCTCGATGCGCCACCTCCACCTGTGCCAAGGGAGCAATACAAGCAATATGCTGCGGATAGGGCAAAGAAAGATGGTATGTTTTGGTTTATTGACTACACCACAAAGGGACGAAGTGTGATGATTCGCAAAGGCGATTGGAA
>Ga0007829_10000098_pt1 | contig 16322 bp, 32 predicted proteins | sample CryBogCBE03Jun09_FD_57987 | JGI IMG/M metagenome (GOLD analysis project Ga0007829, IMG submission 57987) | Freshwater microbial communities from Crystal Bog, Wisconsin, USA - CBE03Jun09 | ecosystem: Environmental > Aquatic > Freshwater > Lake | place: Crystal Bog, Wisconsin, USA | collected... | reverse complement strand
GTATGGAAAAGGGGATTGTATGAATACTCTTAAGAATAGGGAATAAATTTCTTATTTTTTGGTAGTAATTTGTTAAGGTTAAAAGTTAACCTTAATGAAATTAAGTATAGAAAGTGCTTGACATATTTTGTTTATACGGTAGGATATGAGTATAGATTGATGGAGAGATGCACATGGGCGTTTACATTTACAAGACGAAGCCTAGCCATGTTGCGCGGGCTGCTGTTCGGTTATCGGATGGGACTGATGTTGTGACTGATATTGCTTTGTATCAGTATGCATACAAGCCGTATCATGGATTCAATTGTGATGGTGACAATGCTCGGATGCGGTTTCGGTCTGGCGTTGTTGCTGCGGAAAATGCCTATAACCGTTCTGGTCGGGATGTTCCTCAATTTGGTCTTTTGATTGGGGAAGATGGACGCATTTATGATCGTTCTCCTGCTTTGTTCCTCACTTCTGGTAGTGTGGACATTTACGATGATTATGTGAAGTATGATGGGGCGAAAGTTCTTGAGTTTTTGAAGCTGCCGAAAAATACTTTCATTCAGGAAGAGAAGGTGGCTTGACAGGTTTGAAATCCTACTGTAGTGTTTGACTATAGATTGATGGAGAGACAAAATGTTGAAGGTTCTTTCTCGCAAGATTGAGTTGAATGCTGGTGTGGACCAGTGGGAACTTTATGATATGCCCGGTGCTCAAAAGGCTGTGGAGCATATCAATAAGACGATTGTGGATGCTGTTGCGGCTGGTGATGATCGTCGGGAAGTCAATCGCAAGGCTTATGCCGTGATGAAGGAATATGTCAATCTGGGAGCCTGTGACAGTGAACCGCTGTCCTATCTGGATCACATTCTGGGCAAGATTTTTGGGGAATGACTTGAGGGGGAGAAATCCCCCTCTTTTTTGTGTGTTAATTGATGTTAAGGTTAATTTTTAACCTTAATGGGATTTGGTGTTTTGTTTACTATAGAAAGTGCTTGACGGGATGGATTTATACTATAGGATATGAGTATAGATTGATGGAGGTTCATATGTCTGTTCGGGTTTTTGAGGTCATCAAGTTTTACATTGCGCACGTTGAGCGTCTTGATGATACTTCTGCCAAGGCGATGTTCCCTGAACTGGATGATGATAATCTGGCGGATTCTATTGCCGATTATTTCAAGTCCAAGGAAATTTTATATACTTTGGAGCGTTGGCGCGAAGTGTATGCCGAAGTTCAAAAACATTTCAAAATCTATGGATAGGGCTTGACAGGGGGATTTTCCTACTGTAGAGATATTTTATAGATTGATGGGATAGGAGATTGACATGGCTATTGAGTGGCATTCGTTTGATGAAGGCACGGTAAAGGCTCGTTTGCCTATCCTGATGATCGCCAAGTATCCGGGCACCAACAATTGGACGGATGCCTATGTGGGATGGCGTGAGCGTCTTGTGGAGCGTCCTGAGAATGAATTTGCGCGGTGGCCGCATGATTTCCCTCCGACGCATTGGGCGCTTGTGACGACTCCTGATGGAGAATAATCCTATGAAGTCCAGTTTTCATGTTGTGAACAATGATTCCGCTTATACGGACATTGATGTATATATTTCGGATGATTCTGGTCCTGAATGGTGCATTCGTGTTTATAAGGAGCATGAAACTGATAATTTGGTAACGGTTTTCAATTATTCTGATGATGCGGTTGAGCCTTTTGATAATGAGGCTAAGACTGTTCCTGTAAATATTGCGGGCGAACTTGTTCGGTTGATGCCGGATATTCTCAAAAAGTTTGCTGAAGTAAGGGAGAAAGCCATTGTCGCAGGTTAAGGTCACTATTGTTGTAAATCTTGAAGATGAAGATGGCAAGGGGCTTACGTCGCAAGATGTGGGTCAAGCCAAGGATGATCTTGAGGGTGCTATTCGCGCTCGCATCTTTGGTGATGGTGTATTTGCCGATCATGTGATGGTTGATACTTATACCATTGATTCGAGTTATATGGCTTGACAGCCTAACAATCCTACTGTAAGTTCTGATTATAGATTGATGAGTTAGGAGATAGCCATGACCCATTTTGTTGGCCTTGTTATGTGCGATACGCGGAATGAGATTGATAATCTCGTTGAGATGTATTGCGAGCGCAATGAAGTCGCCCCCTATTTCCAGCCTATTGACGGCGAAGATTTGGAGCGCATGAAGAACTTCTACACTAAGAAGGAACAAGAGCGTCCCAAGGTCTCTGGTGAAGAGCCTCGTGTCATTGATGAACAGTATCTCATCAGTGTCATGGACGATTGGAATGGCGGTGAAGGTGTCGTCAAGGACGGTGTTCTTGGTTATATGAGCACTTACAATCCTCTTTCTACTTGGGATTGGTTTGAGGTTGGTGGTCGTTGGCGGGCTATGGTTCCTGACAATAACTGTCTTGCTTCTGAGATTCCTACTTATTTCACTGAATATCTTCCTTCGGTGATTGTTACCAAGGAAGATGGGTGGCTATCTGCTAAGGAATGGGGTTGGTTTGGAACCTCTAAGCCGTCTGATACTGAGATGGTTGTCAAGGATACTCTTGCGGCGAATCCTGACAAGCGTGTCTGGATTGTTGACTTTCACATCTAATGAGAAAGGGCGGGGAGAAATCCTCGCCTTTTTTTCTGACTATTAGTTTGTGTTAAGGTTAATTTTTAACCTTAATGGGATGGTATGAAAAATTTACTATAGAAAGTGCTTGACAGATTTCCATCATACTGTAAGATGTGAATATAGATTGATGGAGAGATTCATATGCGCAATCGCGGTGACAAGTATTGGTATGTGAAGGCCAACTACGGTGGTCTGGGTGACTGGATCGAAGAGCACACTTGCTGGGCCAAGGATGAGCAAGAGGCTATCGAGAAGACTAGCCGCCATCATGGCATTACGATCATTCCTTGGGAATGGACTGTCGCTGAAATGAAGAGTGAGGTTGAGTGATGGCTAAGAAGCTGCCCCCGATTCAATACTCCCCGGATAGAAATCTTTCGTTGGTTCCGGGTGTGAGTCCGTTCAATCCGAACGAGATTTGGTGGACTTTGCACGTCAAGTCTCCGGTGAGTGGTCACTGGGTATCTGTGCAGGGTGGTGTAAGTTCTTATTGGATGCGCGAGCTTGGATTCAATCCTTCTGCTCAAGCTGCGGCATAGGAGATAACATGAAAGTCTTTGTTGTTGTAATCGAACACAAGCATGACACTGACATTCTTGTTTTCGATGTATATGAGAAGGCACGGGCACATGTGGCTGCATATGCTCGTGAATGGTGGGATGATCGGGCTGATTTGAGTGCGCGTGCTGACCACCGCGAATTTAGCAATGAAGAAGTCATCGACTCTTATTTCGATGAAAATGAGCAAGAATTTTACCAAATTCGTGAATGTGAAATTGGTTGATTAAAGAGGGCTTCGGCCCTCTTTTTTTGCTTGACAGGTGGAATGTCCTACTGTAAGTTCTGATTATAGATTGAAACAAGGAGTTAGATTGATGGCTACTCGTTCCACGATTTCGATTGAACGTGCTGATGGTTCGATCTCTCAGATTTATTGCCACTGGGATGGCTATCTTGAGGGTGTTGGTGCGACTCTGAAGGCGCATTATGATACCCCGGAAAAGATTGAGGCTCTGATCGCTCTGGGAGCGGTTTCCTTTCTGGAGCCTTCGATTGAATGTCCCGAGAGTCATTCGTTCAATAATCCGGTCAAGGGTCACACGGTGTTTTATGATCGTGATCGTGGTGATCGGGATTGTGGTGCTCGTCATTTTCAGTCGTATAATGTCTGGCAGAATCTGAATAATGATCTGCAAGAATATAATTACATCTTCCGCCATGAGACTCAGGCTTGGGAATATATTACCTGAATATTTGATGAGAGAGCGGGGAGAAATCCTCGCTCTTTTTTATGGGATGAGTTTTGTGTATAGGATATAACATGGCGGTTTTTGTTGTCACTCATATTCATATATTGGGTTATGATATTACTGTTTATGACAGTATAGATAAAGCATATAGTCATGTTGTAGATATTGCTCGTAAATGGTGGGATACACGGGAGGATGAAAATGCACCGGATGATTATTCTTCTTTGATGGAAGATCAGATTGTTTCGGCATATTTCGATGGTAATAAAATAGAAAGTTATAGTATTAGTGAATGTGAAGTTGAGTAATATTTAAGAGCGGGGATTTTTTTCTATTTTTTGCTGATAATTTCTTGTTAAGGTTAAAAGTTAACCTTAATGAGAAGTTGAGGAAAATTAAGTAAAAGATTCTGCGGAATAATTTCTATACTTTCGTTGTTGATTTCTTAGGATATTTGCTATAGGATTTGAGTATAGATTGATGGAGAGATAAATGCCTAATTGGTGTGATAATTCCCTGACTCTGACGCACGAAGACCCGGAAATGATTAGCAAGGCTGCTGCTGGCTTTTCTGGTGATGGGTTCCTGAAAGTCTTTATGCCTATCCCGCAAGAACTTGTGGACACTGAGGCTGCTTGGCATAGTGATCCTGTGAAGCAAGCGGCTCTTAAGGTGCAAGAAGATGCCAATATCGCCAAGTATGGCTATAAGAATTGGTATGATTGGTCTGTCGCCAATTGGGGCATCAAGTGGGATATCTCGGGCGAAGACCCTATGGTATCTGATGATGGCAAGTCTCTGACTGTTTATTTTCAGTCGGCTTGGTCGCCTCCTATTGAGGCTTATCGGGTTTTGGAATCTCGGTTTGATTTCAATATTGAAGCATATTATCATGAAATGGGAATGTGCTTCTACGGCGAATACTCGAACGGCCACGAAGAAACTGTGAACTATTCCAAGTTTTCTGAAATCCCGGACGAGATCGTTGATATGTTCGGTCTCGAAGACTGGGAAGATGAGGAAGAGGCCGAAGGCGAGGGGGAATAGTGGTAAAACCCAAGACCTCGAAGATTCGCAAGATTGCGATTGCACAGGCTAAGAAAGTCTTAAAGAAACGCAGAAAGTAGAAAAGAGGGCTTCGGCCCTCTTTTTTTGCTTGACAGGTTAAATGCCCTACTGTAGTTTATCAGCATAGATTGAAACAACGGAGACGGTCATGAAAGTTTATAGCTGCCCCGCCGAACTTCCTGCTCCTGAAATCGACTTCAACAAATATGACCCCGCTGTCGAAAAAAAGCGGGAGGAAGAGCACATGGCGGCTCTCAAGGCTTGGATGATTGCTCGCGGCATGACTGGTCCGCACACTGGCAAGATTCTGCATGAGCCTTTCGCTGATGGTCATGCAAGCTATATGCTGGCTGATGGCAAGGGTTCGTTTCTGATCCATCTGCCTTATGGTGATGCGTGGCATAGCCCGAATGTGCAGCATCTTCCGAAGGCGGAAGTCCTCAAGCGCATTGGATACAATGAACGCCTTATAAAGCTCTTTGAGAAAAAGGCTGGTTGATGGGAGGGGGAGCAATCCCCCTCTTTTTTTATATCTTAAAATTGTTAAGGTTAAAAGTTAACCTTAATGAGAACCTATCCAAAATTAACTAAAAGAAAATCACATCCGGGAGCATTTTTCTGCTTGACTTAAATCCATCCTACTGTATATTTGGATCATAGATTGAAACAAGGAGACAGACACATGAACGACTCTCACGTGGTGGTTGGCAAGAACGGTGGAATGTCTTTCGTTGGCCCGGATGCGGTCAATCTCTTCCGTCTTCATCAAATTCGCCAAGGCATCATCATGCACCAGAAGTTCGGCATGATCCCGACTCGTGGCGTCACCATTACGCGGCTGCTTCAGATGGTCACGGATATCACTGGGAAGCCCTACAAGGGCAAGACCAAGCACGATGCGGCTCTGGCTGACCTGAAGGCGAACATTGACGCCATGATGGCTTCCATGCCGATTGAGAAGGCTGCTTAACAAAACAGGAGGAGGGATTAACCATCCCTCCTCTTAATTTTTAGTAATGTTTTGTTAACCCTAATAATTAACCTTAACAAATTATTACTAAAAGAATATCATATTTGAGCTATTTTTCTGCTTGACATGTTTCTATCTTACTGTATATTTGGATCATAGATTGAAACGGAGAACCGCAAATGATGCTCTTCACTGCCGCTGATCGGGCTAAACTTTTGAAGCAAGGTGCGGCTCAATCGAAGGACAATAAGCCGGTGGTGAAGCTGTTCACCCCTTGGGGAAATGCTACTTGGCTGATCTCTGAGATTGATCCTCAAGACCCGGATCAACTTTTTGGTCTGTGCGATCTCGGTATGGGATGCCCGGAACTGGGTTGGCTGTCTCTGAGTGAGATTCAATCCGTCAAGGGTCCGTTTGGTTTGAAGATTGAGCGTGATCTTCATTGGTCGGCAAAAAAGACTCTGGTCGAATATGCTGATGAAGCCCGCGAGGCTGGTCGAATTAAGGCTTAAGGGGGATATTATGCGGCATTTTATTTCGGGTGAGGGCACGATTGAACTGCAAATTGAGTTTGCAGATGCTGATGAAGGCTATCACCAAGGCCAATGTGATCAGGATATTCTGGCTTTGAGCAAAAAGCCTTATATTGCTGAACAATTGGAAAAGATTGACCCTGCAAAATTGCGCGATGAACTTCGGCGCTATGGTGCATGGGATACTAAAGAATTGTCCGATCATTCGGAGAATCTGCAAAGGATTCTTTGGCTTGCTTGTGGCGATATTGTGGAAATGGAAGGAAATGACGATGATTGTTAAAACGATTATCACTCTGACTATACTGCATGAGGCGGATACGCTTGAATCTGCCGCTAATCGTATTACTAGCATGAGCCTTGGCGATCTTGGCTATATGATTGAAGAGGGCGATGGTGTGGGCGATTATGTCATCACCCATATGGATGAAGTTCCTCAAGACAAGGTTCACGCTGAATTGCTCGAATTGGGTAATGATGGGACTTTCTTTCAGTCTGAAGACGAAGAAACCGCTTGACAGAATTCCATCCTACTGTATATTTGGATCATAGATTGAATTGATGGAGATCGAAATGCGGTATGAAGTTATGGAATGCCGTCGTTTGGTCAACACTAAGACCGGTCAAACTGCGTCTATCTATGGTTCTGCGCCGTATTATACCGATGAAGACAAGCTCAATTGGGAAATGCGGACGGTTGGGTGGACTGTCATGAATCCCTATACGGGCGAAATTGGGGCTTGTCGCAAGCCTTTTGAGACTCGCAAAGAGGCTGAAGAATTCGCTGAGAAGTTTAAGCCCTGCCGATATGGAATTTCTGACTAAGAGGACTTCGGTCCTCTTTTTTTGTATCTTAATAGAAATTAAGGTTAAAAGTTAACCTTAACAATGTCTTGAGAAAAATTAACTATAAAATTACGTGAAAATATCGCTTGACATCCGTCATTCTTACAGTAAGATAGCAAGGTAAGTTGAGCAGGAGATGCATTGATGTCTGAAGCCCCGATGAGCATGACTGAATTTCAAGCCATCCATGGTGGATATGTTTATGTGACTCCTGCTGGGTGTGAAATCTGGTCTCGTGAGACTCAAACTGAAGAACAATTGGCGGAGATTGATGCGATGAATGCTCATTTCAATTCTCTGCCTGAATTCAGTGAAGACGATTATGATGACGCGGCGGATGATGGTTATGGTTGGGAACGTGCTGCTTTAGCAAAAGCGTATAGTAGTTGAAAGGAAATGACTTATGACTGAAAGAGTGTTGTATCTACCTGATGCTCCTGCAACTGATAAGCAGAAGAGGATGATCAACTGGCTTATGAAGGAAGTCCGGGCTGGTTATGTTGGTCCCTTTACTGATGAAATTACTCGACAAGAGGCAAGTGATTTGATCAAGCAACTGAATTCTGAAAAGGAAAGTCTCAAGGGGACGATTCAGAGTGAAGTTTCCGTCATTTCTTATGAAAAGATTTGGGCGGAGGCTATCGAGGCTGCAAATGCTGCTGGTGACGATTGGATGGCCAATGCTACGCCTAAGTTCCGGGTGGTGCAGCGTGCCAATCCTCTCGATGACAATAGTCCTATCGTCAAGGATTATGGGACTATGCTTGACGTGTGCGGATTCTCCGGAATCGAGATTGGAGACAAGCGCACGAAGTTCGCCAAGTGGCTTGTGACGAAACAAGCTTCTACCTACAGCGTTCGTCTGCCTCACAAGTATACCAGACGCCAAGAGCTTGGTTTGGCTGAAGATTGTGCAAGGGCGGCTCTCGAAGTTTTCCGGAAGCATGGGGTCGATAAGGGCCTGCGTTTCTATAGTCGCATTGATTAAGGGAGAAACATATGAACTTTTTCATTCCTGTGGCCACGATTATGTTGCTCTGGATTGCTTGTAGTTGGAGCAATAAGGGTGGCCCGAACGTCTTTTTCAAGATGTCGTTCTTTCTTGTCGCTTTCTGGGGTGCGGCTTTCACCTATCAAACTTTCTTCATGCATCATTGAGAAAAGAGGGCTTCGGCCCTCTTTTTTTTGCTTGACAGGCTAATATTCCTACTGTAAGTTATCAGTATAGATTGAAACAACGGAGATACGAATGAATACCCAATATTCTCATCGTAAGCCTCGTGTGATCACGAGCCAATATCTGGGTGATCCTCGCCCGGAACGAGTTCAGAAGGCTCCTACGCCTCAAAAGGCATATGCAGATACGCTTCTGCGTCGGTTTGACTAAGAGGGCTTCGGCCCTCTTTTTTTGTTCTTTAATATCCATTAAGGTTAATTTTTAACCTTAACAAACTGATACAAAAAATTAACTATAAAAAGTTCAAAGAAATTGCATTTTGTGGATTGACATACAGTAGGATTGATTTATATTCGGATCATAGATTGAAACGAAGGAAAACGACATGGCCAAGTTCAAGTCCAATGCCCCCGCCGTTGATATGTATGCTCAAATCACGGACACCATTATCGAACAAATCGAAAAGGGTGTGGCTCCTTGGAAGAAGAACTGGAAGGGAGACTCCATGTTTCCTGTCCGGGCTAATGGTCAACCCTATTCCGGGATCAATGTCCTGATCCTTTGGGCGACGGCTATGAAGCACAATTTTTCTCGCAGCATGTGGATGACCTACAAGCAAGCGGAAGAATTGGGCGGCAATGTTCGCAAGGGCGAAAAGAGCCTTGCCAAAGTCGTCTATTACAATTCCTTTACCTTTGAGAAAGAACAGTCTGACGGCTCTGTTTCGGAAGAAACTATTCCGACTGCTCGGTGGTCTGCTGTTTTCAATGTTTCTCAAATTGAGAATCTGCCCGTTCGGTTCTATGAAGATTCGGAAGTCAATGTTATCAATCCGATTGAACACGCGGAAGATTTCTTTGCCTCTGTTGGCGCTACGGTGAAGCATGGCGGTGATCGTGCATTCTATGTGCCTTCGCAAGATTTCATCCAAATGCCTGAACTGAAAGCATTCAAGGACGCTGAATCCTATTATGCGGTTCTGGCGCATGAAACTGTTCACTGGACTGGCGTAAAGGCTCGATGTGATCGTGAATTCGGCAAGCGTTTCGGTGACAATGCCTATGCGGCTGAAGAACTGGTTGCAGAGATTGGCGCGGCTTTCCTTGCGGCTGAACTGGGTCTCTATGCTGAACCCCGCGAAGATCATGCGGCATATGTTGCCAATTGGTTGAAGGTCATGAAGGAAGATAAGAAGGCTATCTTCACGGCGGCAAGCAAGGCGCAACAGGCTGTGGCTTGGATCAAGAATCAAGCTAAGGGCGAAATGAAAGAAGCGGCTTAAGGAATAGGGCTAGGGAAGAAATTCTCTAGCCTTAATTTCTATATTGTGTTTGTTAAGTTTAAAAAAAACCTTAATGAGAATACTTTGAAAATTTACTATAGAAAGTGCTTGACATACAGTAGGATTGATTTATATTTGGATCATAGATTGAAGCCAAGGAGAACACACATGGGCACTGCTGCTGTTTTTTCGGTTGATTCTGAACAAGATGGTTCTAAGCGGTGGAAGAAAGCCATTTGTATGACTTCTGATGGTTTCCCGATGAATCTTAGGGATATTGCGGATAGTTATATTGCTGAGATGAGTGCCAATCGTTATTTTGTTGGCAATTATCCGCAAACTCTGTATATCATGAACAAGATCATTGCAAAGGATGAGTATTTGTTCATTGACGATATTTCCAATGCTTGTTGGATTTCGTGGTCTGCTCAATTCAATCCTTTCACTAAGACGATTACTTATTATGAGGGGATGTTTGATATAGCGATGATGAAGTATCGCTATCATCGTAAGAAGTGGGTTGCGGAATCTCTGTATGATAATGATGTTCTCTTTGATGTGACGGCTGAATCTCGTTCTCGCAAGATTGTTGAGCAGATTTATGCTAAGAATGTGGATGAGGCTCGGCAACTTATGATGAGTTTTCATATGATTGCGGGTGATTACAAGTATACTATTGTTGAGAAGAAGGTCCGGGCAAAGGTTGCGGCTTGATTAAAGGGATTTTATATGAATACTATTAAGATGGCAATTACGGTTCATCTCACTAATGAAAATGGTGAGGAACTGGATCAGGAAACTATCGTCAAGGCATATTATGAAATGCAATATGCTGTTCAGGATAGAATTTTCGGTGCTAAAATATTCGATAAGAATATTATGGTGGAGGAATATTATATTTCTGATTGTCATGTAGAATAAGAATGAGGGGGCTTAGTCCCCCTTTTTTTGTGTATTAATGGCTATTAAGGTTAAAAGTTAACCTTAACGTGGATAGGGGTGTCTGTTAACTATATTATGGGTTCGAGTATTACAAATATGGTTAGCAAGTATTAACCAAAGAAAAATCAAAAAAGTGCTTGCCAGATACGAATGATGATGTATTGTGGGGACAACGAAATTGAATTGATTGTTTGACCGAAAGGAACTCTCAAATGAAAATGTCTTCCGCTGAACGCCCGATTAATCGCATGGGTGTTGCCAAGGAACGCCAATTCACGATCAAGGCTACGGGCAAGGCTTTCCGTATTCTGTCGAGCGGCCTTTATAAGGAAAAGATTCTCGCGATTGTTCGCGAACTCTCCTGCAATGCGTATGATGCGCATGTCGATGCTGGTAAGGCTGATCTGCCTTTTGACGTGCATCTGCCGAATGCTCTGGAAGCGTTCTTTCTGATCCGCGACTATGGCAAGGGCCTGTCGCAAGAAGCCATGGAAACGGTCTACACGACCTACTTTGAATCCACCAAGACGGAATCCAATGAAGTCATTGGCGGTCTCGGGCTGGGTTGCAAGTCTCCCCTGTCCTATGTCGATCAATTCACGGTCACTAGCTTCCACGGTGGTCTGAAGAGCGTTTATTCCATCTTCTTCGATGAGAATGAGACGCCTGCGATCACGCTGATGAGCCAAGAAGCGTCTCTTGAGCCTACCGGTCTGGAAGTGAAGATTCCTGTTCGGCGCGAATCCTTCTACGAATTCCGGGAAAAGGCTCAACAAGTTTACGCTTATTTCAGCCCTGTTCCGAATGTCGTTGGCAATGCTGAATACGCTCCTGCTAAGCGTGACTGCCTCCTTAAGGGCGATGGTTTCCAAATCAATTCCTATGGCAACGCCAAGGCTATCATGGGCATTGTCGCCTATCCTCTGGATCGTTATTCGGTCCCTGAACTGCGCGATATTCCGAATGCCATTAATCTTCTGAATATGGCGATTGACATTGAATTCGCGGTTGGTGATCTGGATATCACTGCTGGTCGCGAAGAACTGTCTTATGACCAAAAGACCAAGGAAAATATTGTTGCCAAGGTCAAGCAAATCCTCGAAGAAATTCCTGATCTTGTTCTTGCGGATATTGCGGGCTTTACTACTGAAATGCAGGTTCGCCAGTATTATTCGCAAATCAGCCGTTCTGGTCTTCGCCAATGCTTGCCCAATGGTCAAATCATCTGGAATGGCAAGGTGATTGATAATCACATGTTCAATGTGCCCATGAAGGATTTCGACAAGCTTTCGGTAACTACCTTCGACAAGCGCACGACTCGCAATAACAATATGAAGGTAAATGTCGATGAAACCATTCGTGGTTCGGTCGGTGGAAGCCTGAAGGTTGATGCAACCAAGGATATCTATGTGATCACTGATAATGTCGGTGGTCGCACTATGAGCCGCATTCGTCGCTTCTATGAGGATCACTCGGGTAACTTTGTCCTGTTCACTGTGAGCGGCGATGATGCGGCGCAACTGGACAGCTTCAAGGCCATCTTCGAAGGCGCGAACTTCGAAGTAATGTCGGCCCTGCCTAAGCCTCTGAGCGTGCGTAAGGGCGGCGCTGGTCCGGTGTCGGTCAAGAAGTGGTCCAAGTATTCCGAATGGGAAAACACGACCATTGATGCTGAAGGTCTGTTCGTGCGCATGTCCAATTCTTCGGCCATTGGTCTGAATGGTCGCGAATACGACAAGAGCGATTTCAATACTATGGTTGTTCTGGCGAAGGCCATGGGCTTCATTGGCAATGATGAAGTGATCTACGGCATTCCCAAGACTGTCCAGAAGACCATGAATGAAGAACTGACTGATGATGGTTCGGACTGGCAAGACTTCTTCGAGTATATGCTTGAACAAGGCATTGCGATGAAGGATTCGGTTACTGAACAAATGACCAAGGCCAAGACTTGGAATGATTTCAGTGCGAATAACTTTGACAATATTGTAATTGACAAGATTCACGCCAATCTTCCGGAAGATCATGCGATCAATATCTTCCATGCCAACTATAAGAAGGCGAAGGAAGATGCACAGGCGGTCAACAATGACAATATTCGCCGCCTGTTCAATCATTTGAATATTGAGATTGAAGTCAAGGTTGCCCCGCATGATCTTACGGCGGAGTGGAATAACATTCAGAATACTTATCCGATGATGCGCTATGTTATGAGCACTGGTAGCTGGTATCGTGGCGAACAGTATGTGTCCGAACTGACGGACTACATTGCTCTGGTTGACGCGAAGTAAACGAGAAGGGCCATTAGTTACTGAAAATTAATGGCCCTTTTCTTTAAAATATCGCTTGACTTTGGATACTCATACTATAGACTGTCCATTCAATATACGAAAGGAAAATTAGATGTCTGAATTTTCTATGGTTCTTACTCCTGCCTCTGTGAGTTTCACGGCTCCGGATGGTCGGGTCCATAATGTCCTGAAGGGCGAAGAAGAATTTGATGCGGTCTGTGCCGCTATCAAGGAACTTCAAGTGGCCAAGGCTGCTGGCGAAGACATCTCGGCTCTGCACCAATCTCTGGCCGATATCCTCACTGCCAAGGCTGCAACGATTAATGCGGCTGGTCATGGCAAGGTCCGCGTCGAAAATGGCGTGGTCTACTATGAAGAAGACGCCATTCATTCGGCCCTGACTGACCGGATTATCTGGGGTCTCGAAGAAGGCTTCGATATGACTCCTTACATTCGTTTCCTCGAAAACGTTATGGAGAATCCTTCGAGCCAAGCCGTCAAGGAAATGTATACCTTCATGGAAGCGGCCAAGATGGGTATCACGGATGACGGATGCATTCTTGGTTACAAGAAGGTGACCGAAGACTACAAGGATATCTATTCCAAGACTTTCGACAATTCGGTTGGGTCTGTTGTGGAGATGCGCCGCAACCAAGTAGACGACAATCGTGAGCAAACCTGTTCTACTGGCCTGCATTTCTGTTCTATGAGTTATCTGCCTAACTTTGGAACTTCGCGAGGCAATCGTGTAGTCATCGTCAAGGTTCACCCGCGTGACATCGTGTCGGTGCCTGTCGATTACCAATTCGCCAAGGCGCGTTGCTGTCGCTATGAAGTTATCGCTGAGTATACTGGCGATGATCTCGAAGACCTCCTCGGGTCCAAGGCTGTCTGGACTGACAATGATTGGGAAGATGGAGAAAACGAAGATTGGAATACTGAAGAGGAAGAGTCCATCGAAATCTTCGAACTGGATTCCAACGAAGAAGAATAATATTCCTCTTTCAATCTACTCACATTCTAATCTCAACTACTAGTGACGAGGACTTCAATACATGGCAAAGCCTAAGAAGAGCAAGCTTACCAAGATTGCAACGACCATGGCCCGGAAGAACATTCGAAAGAAGCGGACCTAATCCAAACTAGCAATCGATTTTAAATCCCTCGGGTCATTCCGGGGGATTTTTTTTGGCCAATGCCCGCCATATCCGGGCACACAATAATCTCCTCCAGAAAGCCGCTGAGAGGCTTCGATATAACCGGTGGTGTGCTGGTAGCCCAAAGGACTGGACAGGCTTCTACGGGCTTCTCTGGGGCTGGAAAATAATTTGAGATTGGGGCTTGACAGGGTTATATTCTTACTGTAGATTTTGGTCATAGATTGATGACACGGAGATACAGACATGTTGAATTTCATTCAAATCGCTTCTTTGTCTGTCACTGATATGGCTCTGGTCGCTGAGTTCCGCACGCTGTTCAAGGCTGTTCACGAATTTGACTGTCCCGAGTTTGATGACTTTAAAAATGTGGAAGAGTTCTATTCCCGCCTGTCGGCTCTTAGGAATCATCACATGATGCTGGCGGCATAAGGGGGCTTCGGCCTCCTTAATTTTTTTGGTGGTTTTGTTAAGGTTATTTTTTAACCTTAATCCGAATTAAGGAGACTCCGAAAAATAATTTGAAATAGGGGATTGACAGGATTCCATCCTACTGTATATTTGGATCATAGATTGATGAGACGGAGATGAGAAATGACTGAGACTTATGAAGAGCGCGTCGGTCGTTATCGCATTGTGAAGCACGAGATCATCACCGATCCTAAGCGTCGTGCAGAATACATCATCAACGGTCTTGATCCCGATGAGGACATCAAGCTGATTTGGTCTTTTGACGACAAGGCTGCGGCTGAGCGTCAACTGGAACGTTGCCGCGAGATTGATGATAAGATCGAAGCCCAGTATGGTCCTATTAGCTGGCATCATTACATCATTGATAACGGCGAAGCTGAAATCATCACCCGCCAAGCTTGGCTTTGAGAAAGGGAATTAGAATGGGAACTCGTCATCTTATCGCCGTTGTTCAAGGCGGAGAATATAAGATCGCTTCCTATAACCAATGGGATGGGTATCCCTCTGGTCAAGGACTCACGATTCTGCGTTTCCTTCGTGATTCCAATCTGGATAAGTTCGCGGAAAAGGTTTCCAAGTGCTCTTTTCTGAATGATGAAGAGATTGAAGTCATCAATGCGGAAGCTAAGAAGAATGGGAAGCTTCCCGATCATCTGAGCCGTGACCTCGGTGCAAAGATTTTTGAACTGGTCATGAACTCTGATGAGCCTATCAAGTTCCATAATAGCCTCAACTTTGCGGCTGAAGGTCTGTTTTGCGAATGGGCTTATGTGGTCGATTTGGACAAGCAAACCTTTGAAGTCTATCAGGGCTTCAAGCAAACGCCTGTTCCTGAAGGTCAGCGTTTCGCTCATATGAATCCTGATCCGGCGACTTGGGTTCCCGATTATGAGGGTCAATCCCTTTATTATCCGGTGCATCTGGTCAAGGAATATTCCATGAACAATCTGCATCCGTTCTTCCTTCCTAATGACGAGGATTTTGTGAAGGAATGTGAGCGGGAAGAAGAGGATGAAGTAGCATAAAGCTACCTCGATAAATTATCGAAAAGGGGCGAAAGCCCCTTTTCTTTTATCTGCCATTTGCACTTGCCATTTGCATCATTTGCCATTTGCACTTGCCATCTGCACTTTCTATTAATTGCTTATTAAGGTTAATTTTTTACCTTAACACGCTGACCAGATTTGTTAAGTATTGTTCCGAAAATACTGCTTGACAGAAATATTTCCTACTGTATCTTTTTAATATGAAGGCGGAGGATTCAATGATCATATATGTGGAACATTTTATCGAACGCGAAAACGCTCAAAATCAATGGGATAGGACTGGCTGGTTTGTCAATTTGGACAAACTCCCTGCCAATGATCGCTATAGGCGAACTATAGAAAAATCTTTGAAGCGACAAATAAAGCTTCCTCTGCGAGGAGATGACGCTTGGAATTATGATCCTTGTGATTTTAGCATTCCTTGGCGTTTCACTCATCCGTATTCCGATGAGCATAATGAATGGAATATGCCCTTCACTATTTCTGGACATGTTAGGCTTTTAGTTACCGATTATTTGAAAAGAAAAACGAAAAAGAAACAAGTCAACAAAATTATTCTAGAAAAGTTTGAAATAACGAACCAAGTTGCCAATTAGCCTCTTGACAGAAATATTTCCTACTGTATGATTTGAACATAGATTGAAGGAAAGGACATACAC
>Ga0007829_10000091_pt1 | contig 17164 bp, 19 predicted proteins | sample CryBogCBE03Jun09_FD_57987 | JGI IMG/M metagenome (GOLD analysis project Ga0007829, IMG submission 57987) | Freshwater microbial communities from Crystal Bog, Wisconsin, USA - CBE03Jun09 | ecosystem: Environmental > Aquatic > Freshwater > Lake | place: Crystal Bog, Wisconsin, USA | collected... | reverse complement strand
ACTGGAATTGGTCCGGGTCGACACGGGGGTCGACCCCAGGAAATTCCAGTTCCGCCCCACAGACTTGTAAATCGGGCAGTACCGCCCTGGGGGCGGCAAGCGCCCCCAGACCCGCCGCGGCTGGGGGGTGTCCGGCGCTTGTGTCTCACGCACCCCGTGCAGGTATACGAGTTTTACAACACACATATTCTTGCAAACTTTACTGATGCAGAGGAATGGACACGTAGATCCATTTATCATTACATCTATAGAGACTATGATAGACAAGCAGAGGAGGCTATTCATGGAGTAAATCACACCATTGAGTTTCTGAGGTCGCAACTTGCGACGAAGCGGGAAGACGGGACGGTGAAAATCAACCCCGAGAGCACCAAGCTCTTTTTGACGGCGGTCAAGGTGCATTCGCAGCTCGTCGATGCCAAACGCAAGCGAGACCAACGCTAGCGCTCCGCCATGAAGACGAGCTCCTCCAGCACCGTCGTATTGATATTGACGGCGTCCGGGCGGATGGTGCGATACCGCGTCTTGGGCAGGCGGTGCACCTCAACGCCAAATCCTGCGCCAGTCAAGGCGGCGGTAATGTCCGCCTCGGGCATGATGCCGTCGGTGGAGTAGCTCATCACCACACGCCGTGCGCGGGTGCCGGCGAGGAGCTGCTTGAGCTCGTCCAGCGCGCCGTGCTTGGAGTTCCAGGCGCTCCTATTCATAAGCGGCGGTCGGCCCGTCACGCCTTTGAGTACCGGGTCGTCGTTGAGCTCCCCTATGACGTTTAATACAAAATACATACGCGAGTAAGGCAGGGACGTGTAGGGCGGGTCCAGGTACAGCACACTTTGTTCGGGTGCGTCGGCGGCTGCGTCTAGAGCGCATCCCTGCGTGATGGTCACCTTGCCCACCAGCGGGTCGTCGGTGCCGCGAAAGAGAGGGCGGATGACGACGGGCACCCGTGAGGTTGGTTTTTCCGCTTTGAGGAATGCTTGATATGTCGAAGCGTGATTTGCTCGCCGATCGAGAGAACTCAAAAGCTGGCCTATTGCGGACGTGCGGGCAGGCGTGTCTGGTTGGCACCGTAGCCATTCGCGATACGCATCGATGTACCGCGCGTTTTGCGGGGTAAAAAAAAGTCTCCGTGCTGGCCCAGCCGAGCTGTAACTCTGTGTTATGTACCCAGACACTGGTTCGAGCCGTTCGGGCAACTGGATCGGCTCGACAAAGAGGGCGTGCGCGAGTTGCACTGCATAGAGCTCGAGGTCGTTGAGCACCGCATCCTTGAAGAGCGAGCCGCAGACAAGCGTAAAGCCGCCGGCACCGAAAAAAGCGTCAACGAGCGTCCATTCCTTCAGGTCGGACCACTTGGCTTCGAGCAGCGGGCGGATGCTGGGGGCGAGCGTAAACTTGGAACCGACGTACTGAAGGGCCGCCATCGCCCAACAGGAGATTGCGTATATATAGTCGGCTCTGAAGGGTTCGAGAATGACGACCGATCTCCTCGTCTGGGCGATTTCTTCGTCGGAAGCGCTTGACGTCTGGCTCGAAAAACGAATCGAACAAATCGGCGGAGAGCCCCTCCTGCACGCCTACGCACGCATGCTCGACGCGTGTCGCGAGTTTGAGAGCGCACTCGCGCACGTCATGGGCAGAGACGACGAGTGGATTGAACAGTACTTGCCTCCGTCAAAACTTACTGTAAAACGAGACTGATGGCTGCGCGCGCGCACTACCTCACGCTCCTACGGTGCACGCACAAGACGCTCGTCTTGGCAACGGGAAAGGCGGGGACAGGCAAGACCCACCTTGCGGTGACGGAGGGGGCGGTTGCGCTCCTCCGCGGCGACGTGCAGCGCCTTGTGCTCGCTCGGCCAGCGGTGCAGTCGGGCGAGGAGCTGGGCTTTTTGCCCGGTACCAAGGAGAGCAAGCTCGGACCCTTTATGCAACCGATGGTGGATGTATTGAACACCGTGCTGACAAAGCGCGAGATTGAAAGCATGCGCGCAGACAACCGCATCGAATTCGCCCCGCTCGCCTTTATGCGGGGCCGCACGTTTACCAACTCCTGGGTCGTCCTGGACGAGGCGCAAAACACAACGCCACTGCAGATGAAGATGGCGCTCACTCGCATCGGCAAGGGGACCAAGATGGTGGTCACCGGGGACCTGGAGCAGTGCGACATTGCGGGGCCGAGCGGGATGGCTGACTTTGTCGATAGACTCGAAGATTCTCCGCAGCCGAGCATCGGGCACGTGGTGTTTTCGTCTCAAGATATTATACGAAGCCAGGTGGTGGAGGAGATTTTACAGGTGTATGACACTTAGTACGATGGGAGTGCTAATAGCTCGTTGTCGAGCGAGCCGTATTCGGCGTAGTGAGGGCTCAGCGTCTTCAGGCCCTTTTCGATGAGCAGGTCGTATTTTTCTTTTGCGGCGGTGAGCGCATTCATCGCGTCGCGCAGTGACTCCGTCATGTCACCGAGTGAGTTGCACCGCTCCTGCGAGACCCGCGTTTCGCATTCAAAAACCGCGCGCAGGTCTGAGCGGTGTGTCTGGGCGAGACCCTTGACGACGGAGTAGGGCTCTTTGGGGCTGATGTTGTCGAGCGGCACCTTGCTCATCCGCCAGTACACGTTGGCCGACACTTGCGCAACGGTTTTGATGTAGTCGTTGCACAGCTCCTCGGTCGAGAACGCTTTTACAAGGGTCCAGTCTTCGCTTTCGAGGCACCGGTGCACGAGGTACGTGAACATGAGGGCGTTCGAAAGTGGAGCGGGAGCGAATGACGTGCGAGTCTGATTACAGGGGGTTCCCGCCCTGAAGAAGGCGGGAATCGAGGGGTGAGACCCCGTACGAGCAATCGAACGCTCCCCACCCGGCGCGCCCTCAAACGTCATTTTCGAGCGCTCTCATGGCTGGACCCATCGAGACCTTTGTGCGCACCGCCTTGCACGTCCTCGAGTCGCACGCCTTCAACGAGCGGCCGTCGTGCGTCTTCAGCCTGTGCTTTCGGTCAAGCGCAGGCGAAATCTCCGAGTATGGCGTCTTCATCTACACCAAGGATGACACGCCGGGCATGACGCACCTGGCCATGATGGACTGGTACGACAGCGACCACTGGATGATGCGCGACCTGAGGAGCGGAAGTGTCGCGTCTGAACACATTGTCTACCGCAAAAGCATCGCGGAGGAACTCGGCCCCCGTGCGACATCAACGCTCGTCCGCGAGCTGTTCGAAACTCTGCACATGCAGCCTTTTTATGGCGAGGGGCTTTTGTGACGACGCGAAACTCTCCCGACGTTGAACCCGAGGCTATAGAAAACGAGCGCACGAATGGACAGAAATGCTTGTCTTTTTACACTGTCACGTGCGACTGCGCAATGTGCTCCGCAAGCGCGTGTACCCGCTCTGCCCAAAAAGTCGGCGTGTAACACAGGTGCGTGCAGTCTGTGCACTCAGCCCCCGGGTGATGTTGACGAGCCTCCGTCTCACAGAATTTCTCTTCGCGCACGTTCCACCGGGGCAGCGTCTCTTCGTAGAATGGCAGCACCGACACGCCATACGTCGGCGCCGCGCGTCGAATAAACTCGTTCTGCCGGTACACCAGATTGTCGTGTGCGGTTTCGGGTGGTGTTGGTGCGCACCCCATCGTCGTCACGCCGGCATATGCCCCCGTCTTTGCAAACGCTTGTGCGCTCGTTTCTCGAAAAAGCGCCAGTTTCCCGGGATGCTTGTTAAACTCGCCGAGGTCGGCAAGCACGCGGTGCATATCCTTTTCGTATTCAGTCTCGTTGTGATAGTGAAGCCCATAGTTGACGATGAGCACGTCGCTCGCGGCGAGATAGCCGGCAGTATCAGCACGAGACGGTTTGCCCCACCCCATCTGAAGGATCGTGGTGTTTGTGTCCACGATGCGCGCGGGCGGCTGTATTTCGAGTCCGTTCCGTGCCGCCTCGCACAAAATTGCGTGAAACCAGAGGTTGTTGATGCTATCCCCGACCAGCGTCAGCGTCTTGTCCCGCAGGTGGTTGTGAAAGAGGTCCCGAGCCGACGTCCAGCTGTGATTGCGCCGCACATACGGGTCGTACGTCGGCCACTCGTGGTCGAGCCGTAAGCGCGCGCAGCGCTCGGGCGTGGCCCAGTTCCAGCGCACGCACGGGGGCGAGCGGTTGCACTGCACCCAGGGCAAGCCGCCGACAATGGCGTCCGGGGGACATGGCGCGTGGTGCAGCACAGACGCCGCGGCGCAACTGAGGAGAGTGAAAAGGAAGACGCGCATAATATTGAGTTTGTATTGCAATTTAAACGAAAAGCGGTACTCCCTGTATACTGGGTGGAGCCCTCACTGGGCGCTCGAGCCTCACCCACTCGATTGGAAGTACTTTCGCCACTTCAGCATCACCGCCGGTGTGCCGTTTCTCCAGGCATTCCCGGTCGTTCCGAAAAGTAAGCGAGTACCGAACCACCCCGAAATCAGCAGTTCCGCTGATTACCCCCCGCTGGAGGAGCTACTTTGTCTCCGTCAACGCTTTCTGCGTCTCTTCGTCATCAAATCGGAGTCGTTACATTGTCGCGTATCTGCTCATACCCTTCGCCCCCAGCACCAGAAATACGGTACGCCAACGCGCAAACCGGTCTGGACGCGGACGGCAACACCTTGTATTTTATACCCTAATCGGCAAGCGGACCAACCACGCGAGATTGTTTTCGCGAGCGCGGCGTGTTCGAACGTTCGGCATGCCAATTCATTCCTAAACGCTCATGGCTCGCTATGCGCACCTCGACGGCTTGCGCGGCATTGCTAGTCTCGTGGTCACCGCGCACCACTGTTACGTGATCGATTGGAAAAAAGCCACGGCCGGCGAGCGCGCAGCCTCTGTCGTTCTGGACCCGTTTGCTGTGGCAGTGTTCTTTGCAATATCGGGATTCTCAATTGCAAGCATACCCCCGAAGCGGTGCCTCCGTTTCTGCCTGGCCCGCTGGCCACGCCTCGCGCTGCCCGTACTTGCGGCCACGCTGTGGATTTGGCTGCTGTGGCCTACCCACGACGTGACGGAGCTACTGCAAGACATCCCCATCAACACGCTGGTCAAGTTCTTTGTTCCCCGCAACGTGTGTGACGTGAACACGCCCACGCCCTGGGCCCGTTCGTTTCTCAACCTGTCGCCATCGGGTGCACACACGTTCCAGCTCTGGACAATGTTTCCGGAAATGCGTGGGTCTGTTTTGGTTGTGGCTTGGAACCTGGCGCAGCCCAGCCTGGATCGTCCGCTTTTAGTCCTCTCCGTGGCCAGTGCCTTTGTTGTGGCGTTCGAGCCTTCGATATGCATGTTTGTGCTGGGAATATGGCTACGAATTCATTATCTACGGGTGGGTGTCCTCTCACGCCCGATTATGGGCTGTGCCCAGTGCGCAGCGTATATCGCGCTGAAGTGTGGTTGGGAGTCGATTCGTGCCCTGCCCGTGACCCCATGGGTAACGTACGTTTTAGACGAGCTGGGCGTGTTCGTATCCATTGCACGCTGCGCACTCATTTTCTGCGCCGTGAATAACTTACCAATCTTGCATGACACGCTGGCCAACATGCCCCGCCTAGGCAAACTGTCTTTTTCGATTTATTTACTGCACATTTGGGCGCGCAACCTCATCCTATATTACCATGCCGAGTTGGACAAGAGACTCCTCATAATTGCAACTTTAGCACTCGTACTGCCGAGTGCACACGCACTCAGCCTCGTGGACGAACGCGCAATTACATTTTCGAAGCAAGCTGCGGCGGCAGCATGCATCCCAAGTGGCGAGCCTGAGGCACTCGGCGGCACGCCCGAGACGCAGGGGCCATGACATTTGCGTGTTTGTGTTGTGGGGTCTGACCGCGTTGGTGAAGCGTCTTCGTATTACGCGAACGCTGGAGTGGTTGTTGATGAAAAGACGAGGCGACCGCTCCTGCTGACAGAGAAAGCGGCTTTCATCGCAACGAACGCATGCTTCAACGTCTGGGTCTTTCCCTACACCTTATTCGAAGATGCGCGCACCGTAGAGGCACGGGTGCGAGGGGTCACTACGAAAGCCAGACCGTGGTTGGTGCACGTGCCGTGCGAATTTGAGTTGAAATAGAATTGTATTTAAGAGCTTTTGCTTTAGCTTTTCTGAATCAATAGTAGCTGACGCGCCCATATTCAGCTACTGGACGCGCCCATACGCTTGGATGATTCTCCTCCCAGCCATTGCGGCGCCAAAAATATTTCACTTCCCTTTTTTCTTCCACGCAATCTCGCGCAAGAGGCGCATCTGCTTATCCGCCTTCATCTTGGTCGTGTGCTTGGCCGTGACGTGCCCGTTCTTTTTGTTGTACACCTCAACTTTGCCTCCGGCAACCTTTTTCTCGGCGTATGGCATCGTGCTTGGTATTCGCGCAGTGCCTTTATAACACGCGAAGCGTCGTGCTCTTCAGCACCTCGTTCGTCAGGCGCGCGGCGGCTGTGAGCAGCACCCGCCGTGCAGCAAGGGTGAGCTCGCCCCCCTCCGGGAGCGAGTACGGGCATGTGAAGCAGATGAGCTCGTCGCGCTCTTGCTTGTTCGACTCAAAAGCCGACGTGCCCGGACGCGTGAGTGCCACGCCCAGCACCGTGCTTTTGTCTTGGCGTTGTTTCACCTCGAAGCGGAGCAACCAGTTGTCACAGTTGTCGCGCTTATAGACTGGCTCCACGCGCAGTGCACACAGTCCACCCACGGCGATACTTGTCCGGCTGATCAAGAGCGCCTGGACGGATGAGATGACGGCGAGTCGCGCGAAAAAGGCATCCTCGGCCCGGACAAGCATGGCGTGCGTCTCTCGTCTCGCCTGCTCCATGTCGAGGTCGCCGCCGATGAGGCACTCGCTCTCGGGGACGCGGCGCTTTTTGCCTCGGGCGGTGCATTCTTCGAGCAAGAGCCCGTGGTGCATGACTGCTGGGCCGCTGAGCGCATGGTACCGAAAGGGCTGCATAGAAGCGCTCGAAAATGACGGCTACTGACGCACTCCGTCAAGGACCCCCTGGAGAAATCCACGCGTGATTTGCGGTGAGTAGCACCAGTGCGTGCAATCGCACGACCCAGTGTGTTCGAAATGGTTCCAGTAGGCGCTAAAGTTCTCCGGGTGACCGTACGCCATCCGCGCCGTGGGCTCGTAGAATGGCACGACCGGCACGTGCAACGCCTTGTTCGCGATGCCGTTCAGTTCGACGGACCACTCCAGGCCGTTGCGTGCCGGTTCTTTCTCCACGGGGGTACAGCCGCACACATCGCCCGCCACGCGCGCGTGCGTGCGAGACGTCTCTCTGTACACCGCAGACTTGCCAGGGCGAGCGGCGAACGCATCGAGCCGCTGCGAGAGCGCCGCGAGGTCGGATGCGTAGCGAGCGCGCTGCGTGGGAGTCACCAGATCGTAGTGCAGGCCGTAATTGACAACCAGGATGTCGGCGATCGTTTCAAGCGCTTGATAGGTGGACTCCTTGAAGTGCGTGTGCATCATACGCACCAAGAGCGTGTCCGTGTCCACGACATACTCTGCGTCGGTATCTCCCGGGGGGCCGGCGCTTCCCCATGGGGCGTCATACCACCCGTTCCAAAAACTGCTCGTGGCGTCGTCCGCGCGTCGCAGTGCCGCGTCTCGGCTGTCTCCGCCGGCTTTGTGCACGACGAAGCCGGCTCGGTATATTTCGCACACGGTGAATGAAAAGAGGTTGTACGTAATGCTGTCGCCCAGAAAAACCACGCGCTTTCCCCGAAAGGCATCCATGAGACGGCGAACCACCGACTGCGGAAGAGTGGGGAAGCCGTCAGCCGCTGGCAGCGGTGGCCAATCGGCGTCACGCGGCCGCGAGGAGCAACGGTGCGGCGTCAAAAACTGCTGCTCGATGCACACGCCCGGGGTGCGCCAGCAAGCCACGCCGGGGAGCGCATCGCCCCGACGGATGGCGGCCGGGTCCACCTCTGTCCACTCGCCGTTGACGCACAGCGGCTTTGCTGCAACGAGTGGCGCGTCGTCAACCACTGTTCTTGCCAACGCAGCCTCGATTCTGTTGGCGTCCGCGTAGAGTGTGCCCGCAAGTTGCGCCTTGGCGTCGCTGTACAGCGCGTGCAGCTCGCTTATTTCGCGCAGATCCTCGGAGAGGGTGTCGTGCACGCTGGTGGAGAGACTCTTTTCGAGCAAAAAGCGGCATCGCTCGTCGCACGGCTGGTGGTCAACCACTGCGCGCGCCGCGCGCATCAGCTGGCCTCGGTCCACGCCAAAGACGCGCTCGGTGGCGTAGGGCTTGGTGGGGGCGATGCCCTGGCCGTGTGCTCCAAACGACCAGTAGCACTCGCCGATGCGCACGTCGCCGCCGCCATAGCATCGGAACCGCGTGGTGTTGCAGTGCTCGCACGCCGCAAAGTCGCGCTCGCTCACGCTCCGGACGAGGCCCGCACTTGAAATGAAGCCGTCCTGACCGCAGCCAAAGACGAGTCCGCCGGCAGCCTCCACCTCATCTGGTCCTCCGCCGTGACCGCCCGGTCTGTTCCCGTCCACTCGGCACACGCCTGGTGCATCCATCACGCGGCGAAAGCAGGGGGCTGCCGGTGGCGACACGACACAGTTCTTGGGCCCCCGGACCTCGGCGTTGCCCGGCAGGGTGCACGCAAACGCCCCCTCGGTGCCCCCCGAGCACAAGTAGAGCGAGTCTGTAAAATAGTAGGGCACCGCAGGGTCCAGGGTGCTTACAAACGCCCGGACGTTATCCATCAAAAAGATGGTGTCATCGTCGCCCGACAGGATCCAGTCATAGTCACGTGATGCGTTGGCGAACCGAATCTGGCTGGTGTATCTATTTTCGCTCGGATTGTTCCACCCAATAGCCGGGTTGTCTGGTGCCTCGTACCACGTCTCGTACGCAACCGGGCTGTCGATGCGTCGCTCGACGGAGCCGTTTGTGACAACCACAGTGGGCACTTTGTTGCGCCAAGACGCACGGCCTGCACTCAGCAGCGGGTGGTCCCTTGCATACGTCTGCACAGACACGACGAGGCGCTGCGGCGCCGCCGCGCGTGCGAGCAAGGCGAGCATGAAGAGACGCATTTGCATAGACGAGTCAAATTATACTTAAATATGTCGGCAATACCGTGTTTTGAAAGTCTCCGTGTCTATTGAGCAGCGAAAACTTGAATATGCCCATCTTGGGGTAGAAGGTCATCAACCGAGGATAGCCGGTATGGTACACGTCGTATTCTGAGCTATCTTCAAACCTCTTATCCGCCGTCAGAATTTTTTCGGGAGAAACACCTTGCACCACATCGTTTGCGTACTCAAGTTCGATGGCGCGCTGCTTCGTGAGGTTGCCGTTATACTTTGCGCCGTACATACCGACGAGTGTTTTCCGAAAAGCCATGATATTTGAAGATGGCGGGGGCGTTACGTACGCAACGTACTGGCCCAGCGTTGCGTCTAGAGATGCATAGAATTTTGTGAACAAGTAGTTTACGAGACACGTGTCGTGCAAGTAGATGTACATCGGGGCGTCGACGAGATCGTTTCCTGAGTGTGTGTGAAGCATAGCAAACCCAGTGTAATCTTGTGCGTTCAGTCGCGTCTCGACGACGGTTAGAGCGCCGACGCGCCCGACACTCTCGCTCGCGGCACCGGCTGCGACGAATACAACCTGACAAAAGCTACGGAAACCCACCGACAGCAGGGAATACAGAAGTTGCGTGGCTGCTCTTTCATACGCGACGTGTGTGTTAACTACTATTTTCGGAAGACTGGCATTTTTGCCGCAAGGCAGACTATGCAAGAGTGATTGTAATTGCGGGTTCACCGCAGAAGCGGCACATGCGAGGCTGAGTAGCAACATGCGACGCATTTCACTCCAATCAACCCGCGCTTTATAAGGAAACCCACAGCCCGTGGAGCCCGGTTGGGTTCGCCCCCTCCAGCGGCATCCTGCACACCTCGCGCAGCGACGGCGTCTCCAGCACGCGCAGCCACTGTGCACCGTCGAGCGTCAAAATGACGAGCAAAAACTCGTCTGCAATGACGGGTTCCAGATGAACCCCCCCGAGTACGGTGGAGTAGCGGCGCGTCCCCAGCTGCCCATCCAGGCACGCCACCGAGTCCATGGACGTGCGCACGCTGGATGCATAATAGGCGTCTTTGTACGAGCGTCCGTGACTCGATGCAGGCAGCGCCGGAAACTCGGAGAGCCGCGAGTCGATGGGGCCGGCAGACAAGCACGTTCCTTTGTCGAGCACGAAACGCACCGGCGACGAAGTAGAGATGTGCGCCCCAAACCCGGGAAAGCCAAAGGTGTCCACCACCAGCCCCTCCGAGCCCTGCTCAAACGCGTTGATCAAGTGAGTCGCAAACCAGCGGGGCGTGTGCGTGATGCGCGCGTCGCCGCCGCCGACGCGCGGCAGTTGCACGAGCCGGGCCGTCTCGCCCGGCTGCGCAACGCAGTCGAGAGCGCTCGCCCCTCTGCGAAACGCCAACGCATCGAAAGCGAGCGGGGGCTCGAAAAAGACGTAGCTTGTCGGTGTCACCACAAAGTCGTGCACGTAGGTGAACCCGCGGACGGTGTGCGTGCGTTCGGAATGCACATCAAAGCTGTCGGGTGCAAACTCTACAAACCGCAGTATGGTGTGTCCGACGGAAAACCGAGAGAGCAGCATGACTCGGCGCCCGCTGCAGGGGTCGACGTGCGAGTGGGCGCACACCGCATCGCCGCCAATGCCAAGCACGTGGTCCACCGAGTGGTGCATGGAAAACGCCGGGGCCACGCGGGCGGCGCCGCCCAGGGTGTGCGGCCCCTTGTACGCGAGCGTGTCGGGGTCCAGCGTGCTGGCGTGCGCCCCTTCCCAGAGCGCCAGCAGCTCGCCGCCGTGGTGCACCAACGCCGTGTTGGCCTCGTTCTTGAGGGTGCTCAGGCTCAGGTGCGACCCGGTGCCAAACGCGCGGCGGTGCAGAATCTGGTTCGCCGCCTCTTCGCGCACGTACTCTGGGGTCTCGACGAAGCGAGACAGCACCTCCACACGCCCGTTGGAGATTTGGATACGGTCAACCCGGCCATCGCCGTCGAGAATGTGCGCATACTTGACGCCCCCGCGCTCCGAACGCCCGGGGCCGACGCGGTACAAGACCCCGCTGAGACTCTGCGGCAGTGCCATTATGGGTGATGGCTCCGAAGGATAAATACGGCGCGTCGGTATTAGTTTGGCAGTTTTAAATCAGCAATGCGGTTCTCGGTTCTTGCGGCACTGGCTGCGACCGCGTTTGCCGCGGCGCCGACTATTCCGCCGGTTGACGTGTCTGGGACGCTGCGGCAGGTTCCGGTGGCGCTCATCATGGCCTACGACTCGGGATGCGAAGCGTGCATTCTCTCCAAGCCCGAGTTTGAGGAGGTTGAGTCGGACGTGCCAACCTATCTCGTGGAGGCGAGCGAGGCGGAGGCGCAGGCGTTTCGCGACGAGTATGGAATTACGAGCTTCCCGGCGTTTATGTTGCTCGAACACGGAAGCTTGACGGAGATGTACGAGGGCGAGCGCTCGCGCGCCGCGTTCGAAGCCTATCTCAGCGCCAAGACGGCACCGCCCGCGCCCGAAGTCGTGACGAGCGAACTGTAATGGATTACGCCTCGTCGTCGTCGTACCTGCTCGCTCGGCGGCGGCGCGCAAACTCCTGCGGGTAGTCGTCCTCGTCCCGAGCGCGAGGCGCCTGCACACGCTGCTCGTCCGGCAGGCGCTGGACCAGAAGCAGGCGCTGCACGTAGTGCACCACAAACACCGCCACTGCAGCCACCACCTGGGCGCCGATGTAGTAGCCCGCCTTGCCTACGGAGCATCCGGCACCCGCGTTGGCCAGGTAGCGGGCTGGGTTGAAGCAGCCGCCGGTGAACGGGCCCGCCGCCTGGGCCGCCGCAAAGAGGGCCAGGCCGATGGCGAGCGGCGCCACCACCAAGTAGCGGTTGCCAGACGTGGAAAAAATGACGCCAATGAGCAGGAAGGTGCCGAGCAACTCCCACGCAAACAGGGCCGAGTTTGACACGGTTGGATGGAAGCACGAGTCGTGCGGGTGCGGCATCAATTGCTTCAGGGCAGCCCCCGCGGCGAGCGCACCCAGAATTTGCATCGTCACCTCCATCAGCATCTTGAGGATGCCACCCACGTTGGCATCACTCAGGTAGATTGCCAGCGAAACAGCAGAGTTGAGCTTGCCGCTGCCCTCGTCGTTGCTGAGCATGTACAGCACGGCGGTGAGCGCGATAGCGTTGCCAAAGGCGCCATTCAGGCCAGCACCAGTGGCGACGCTGCTCGACGCACCGCCAAAGAGGGTAAAAAGAAAGGTGCCAAAGAACTCGGGGACTGCGGTCTCGGTGGTGCGCCAAAAGAGGCTGGTCATGTCTGGATGCCTCTGCAATCGTCGCGACTTAATAATCAAAGCAGATATTCGGCGGCACGCAGCGTCATTCTCTCGCGCCTGGTATGGACGACGTCGTCCCCGACCAAGTCATCGGAGACCTCGGCCCGCCGCCGGAGCAGGCGCGGCACCACTTCATGATGCGGCTGATGCAAGACAACGCCATGCTGCGCCTGCAGCTCACCCGCCCCGACACCCGCGCGATGCCGCAGCTCATCGAGCACCTCAACCGCGTGGTCACCATCCCGGGAACTCCCGAAATCAAGGCGGCGGCTGAGGCGGCGCTCATTCGCGTGCTCGCATCGCTCGGTAAAGAGTGAGATCTTTTATAAGATGCCCTTGTCATACGTGTCATGTCTCTCCTTCCGCGAGAGCTCACCGAGGCGGAAAGCCGGGAGAAAGAGCACTGCGCGCTTACAAATGCACAGAAGGCGCAGAACGCCGTAGGCTCGACGCTGGTCGCCATTGGATTCGTGGGACTCACCATTGCGACGGCTGGCGCGTCGCTCGCCGTCCAGGCCGTCTCCAGCCTGGTGCCTGTGCCGCTCAACTTTGTCGCGCCGAACGCGACGAAGAATGCATACTATTTGGGCTACCTGCACGAGCGCAGCGTCTGCATCGACGATTCGGGCGACGACCATTCCTCGAAAGCGCTTGGCATCGTGACTCTCCGAGGAAAAGCGACGCCGCAAAACGGGTGCTTTGTGTGGTCACTTTTGAGCTACCACAACGCAAACAGCGTGCGCATCACGGTTTTCGGGGGCGGCACCGTTCGCACAGACTGTCACGGCAAGCGGGCGGTTATAGAGGCGGCGGGTGGCGTCATCACCGGCCTCAAAATTGCCGACGCAGATCTGGTCCGAGACGCCGGCGTTGGCCTTGGACAGCTCGTCTTTTTCGTGCTCACCGGCGACAAGGAGTTTTTTATTCCTGTACATCACCAGGACCAGGTGCAGTACGTCAGCTGCGGCGACCACCCGCTCCAAAGCAAAATCCACGTGTCCGTCGTCGACGGAAAACCCACGCGCGTGACGTACAAGCACGCAAAAGTGGGGCGCATCGACCGCGCGCTCAAAAAGATGGGCCTGCAAAGCACAGTCATCCTAAAAGACGGCAAAATTCAGGACATTGAGGGCCACTCGGGCACGGGGACTGCTGGCGTGTCCATGCCAGAGAAAGGCCCCATCATCGCAGTGGCTGAGGCGTGCGGCGTGTGGTCCGACGGGTCGAGCGGCGGCGCGCCTCCGGCGGAGCCAGCATCCATCAAGCGCTTGGCCAAGACGGTGACGCGGAACCTGGACTTTGCGCGACTGAACCCGTTTGCCAATAGGGGACGCATCAAGCAACCGCCGGGTGCCGTGCCATTCAAGTAATCGAAAGAGGTCGAACGAGGCATCATTCACTCGCTCGGAGACGTCATTCCATGGCGCCCCTTATCAAGCAATTGCGCGATGGCAGGTATTCGGTGCGGTCTTTCATCGCACCGAGAGTCCGGGTCACCATCGGACGTTTTGACACCATGGATGAGGCGTTAGAGGCGGACAAAAAGTTTTGCGAGAACCCGTACGTTCCGCAGGGGAACTCCTTTCAGGGTCTGACGCAGCGCGAGGGGGGCTCGTGGGCGTACAACGGGAAGACGTACGACACCGTGGTGGAGGCGGCCAGGGCGCGCCGCATGGACGTGGACAACGCCCGGCAGCGCGAGCGGCGGGCAGGCGCGCCTCCCAAACGCAAGCCGAACAGGGTTCCGCCTCGCCGCGGCGGCGGCGCCAGCTACGACGACACCGTGCTCATCGATTACATCGCGCTCGGGCGTCGCGATTGCGCACCGTACGGTCTGTTATAAAAAGGCGGTGTGGCGTGCTATAAAATGCCGCTCGTCTTGGACCCGCCTCGCACCGTGCCTCGTCCTCCCGTGTCAGTCGACCCGCCCTGCCGCGGGTGCCTGCACTACAAGCCCGAGTCCAAGCAGTGCCTGCGCGTCCTCGCTTGGGTCACGGCTGAAAAGGGCCATTTCGCCAGTGCATCGCGCGTCGTGGGGACTCTGTGGTGCAAGCCAGACTATTCTGAAAACTAGTGTCTCAGATATGCATACGCAACCATGCAGAGTGCCGCCGCGGATAAAAAAGATGTAAAAAAACGAACCCGGGTCCTGCAGACGAGAATAGGCACAAGCGCGTGCGTTGGTGGCGCCGGGGGAGGCGGCGGCTTGGGCACCGACTCGTCGATTGCGACGTAGACGTCCTCGTCCGGCATAACGACAACAATCGTTGTCATTCACCGAACGCGAGAGACGCAAGCAAGTATCTCTCTCACAAACACCCCCCTTCCATGGACGAGCACCTGGCCATGTGCTTGGGCGCGAAGCTCAGCCTCGAAGAGCTTGCCGCGCTGCCGCTCGTTCCTGGCGCTCGCCAGCTCGTGTACACGTGGAAGGCGCGAAGCGAAACCGCGTCGATCCTCTTTGCGCCGGCAGACGCGCAAGGCGTGATGCGGGCCGAGCTCACCGACCGTGCGCTCGCTTTTTTCCATGGCGTGCACGAGCACGTGTACTGCACGGTGGGCTGGCTCCATCAGGGCGAATACAGCATATTCTCTTCTATGGATGTTCGATACACGACATCAGTCGTCAAAGAAACGCTCGATGGTGAGCTGGAAATTATGGTTCCCGACTATATCAAAACAAACTACGTCAACACGCTCTACACGTGCAACGGTGGGCGAAAGATTGAGTTGCAGATGCCCGCCGCCGACATGCGATACGTGGTTGTGGATGCACAGCGCGGCCAGGTATGGTTGTTCACGTCAGTTGACCGCATCGCCGAGTTTGTGCTCCACTACAGCCATCCGACCGGTCTGAGCGTCTTTTCGTGCATCGGCGACAATTCGCAGGTAAGGGGCTGCGCCCCTTGGACCCCCAGCCGTGGCTGACGCCTCGCGCAGGGCGTGCTTGTGATGCGGAGCATGGACCAGAGCTCGCCGGAGTGCGAGGCGCCGCCAGAGGTGCTGGACAGTGCAGTCGCCCGCATTTCCAGGCTCGTCTTTGAGATGCACCACACCGCCGGGGCGGACGGCAAGCACTTTGAGCGGCTCGACGCACTTCGAAACGCATACTACCCCCTGTAATCGAAAATGGCGGTATGCTTTCGTTCGCGGCGTTCGATCAGTCATTGTCTCGCGCCCGTATGTCCGAGTTTCAAATTTTGAGCGCGAGCTCAGGGGCGTGTTCGACGGGCCCCTGGGCCAGGCTCGTCGGGCGGCGTGCCGACCGCACGTCGGTGGCACTCACCATCCACGGCCTGCTGCCGTTTTTCTACATCAAGCTCGAACACGGCCTCTTGCTCTCTGACGGCTCGCCCAACCTCCCCCTGCTGGAGACGTTGCAGGTAAGGGGCTCCGCCCCTTGGACCCCGCCGCGGCTGACTCGGTGTGTAGGTGGATTTGAACCGGCACCTCAACTCGCGCGTGCGCAAGGAGCACAAGCACGCCTACGACTTTCACAACGGGTCGTTTACTCTGGTCAAGTCGGTGGAGGTGGTGCAGCGCTTCGACTTTTATGGGTACTCGTCGAATATGCACCACTACGCGCGCCTCACCTTTACGTCACTGGGCGCGCACCTGGAGGCGCGCTGGGCGCTGAGCTCGCTCACGGGCAACAAGGACCGGGGGCCGTCGCTGCGGTCCAACGTGCTGCACCGCATCTTTCCGGGGCGCAAGGCGGACCTGGATGGCATCTATGCTGGGCGCAAGGGGGTGATGCGCAAGGGGCTGGCGCTAGTGCTGGGCGAGGCCAACATTGAGTTTCATGACCAGGCAAGGGGCTCCGCCCCTTGGACCCTGCCGCGACTGACTCGATTCGCAGGTGATGGATATCCTGGGTCTGAAGCCAGGATGCTGGTGCGAGATGGGCGAAGGCATCGTCCAGGTGAACAAGCACTCGGTGGGCGAAGTGCGTCTGGGGGATGTGGTGGCGGCGGATGCGTGCTTCATGGCACCCAAGGACCTCAAGGGGGAGGCGTTGCAGGCGGCGGTGCGCACCGTCGAGGTGGCGCGCGCGGCACCGGTGCGTGTGCTGGCGTGGGATTTGGAGGTGTACTGCGTGCCCCTCGGCGACGGCGCGATGCGGTTCTTCAACGGCGACGACCCGGATGCCAAGCTGCTGTGTGTGAGCGCGGTGACCTTTGACTATGGCGTGCCGGAAAGCACCAGGAGCGTGGTGTTTTCGCTGGGCGAGGCACCGGCGGCGGCGACGGACGAGACGGCGACGGATGGCTCGACGCTCACCATCCGCTGGTTTGGCACCAACGAGCGTGGGCTGATGAAGGCGTTCTTCGACTATGTGCGCGAGTGCGACCCAGACACCGTCACCGGGTGGAACACCCTGTCTTTCGACTGGCCTTGGCTATGGAAGCGGGCGGAGGCTCTGGGCATGCTGCCGGACCTGCACAAGATGGCGCGGTGGGGCTACGCCAAGTTTGACGAGTCTGAAAAGGCGAAGCAGGTGGTGGAGCTGCTGGGTCGGGAGGTCCATGACATGATGACGTGGACGCGCAAGAACCGCTCGCTGCGCGAGTACAACCTGGAGTACGTTGCGACAGAGTACAAGCTGTCGGGCAAGGATGATGTCAGTTACGACCAGATTTCGGAGCTCTTCAAGACGCACGACGGCCGTGTCAAGCTGGCGGTGTACTGTGAGATGGATTCCAGGCTGGTCTGCCAGCTGATGCAAAAGCCTCAGCTGGACCCGCT
>Ga0007829_10000080_pt1 | contig 18054 bp, 4 predicted proteins | sample CryBogCBE03Jun09_FD_57987 | JGI IMG/M metagenome (GOLD analysis project Ga0007829, IMG submission 57987) | Freshwater microbial communities from Crystal Bog, Wisconsin, USA - CBE03Jun09 | ecosystem: Environmental > Aquatic > Freshwater > Lake | place: Crystal Bog, Wisconsin, USA | collected... | reverse complement strand
GCCAAAGGGGTTGGTGCTTTTGATGTTTTTAGAACGATGGTCATATACATCGGTTCGTCCGATTTCGAGACCTACAGTATTTTCTTTCAAATTATCCTTAAAAAGGATAGCACCAAGCAGACCATTACCTACAAAAGGACCTTCGTAATAATCGGCAGGCATCTTGTTCCAAACCATATCGTGCTTAGCTAGAAATTGCTGCCAATCTACGTTAAGTTTAGTAAAGGGTTGCGCTTTTCCCAGTGTCGAAGAAAGTAGAAATACAATTATTGACAAGAAATACCTATTTCTAACGCAACCTTTCAAATATTTTAGACCTAAATTCATAATTAAAATTGATTCTCCCAACTAGAGTTTTTCTAGATAAATTAAAATAACATCTGATACCTTACCTTATTGAAAATAATACTTACTCGAAACCAACATCCCTTTTGAATCCTTTATATTAATCATCCATATCAATACACCGTCAGGCAACTGGGCAGTTACCTTTTTCCCATCAACGTTTGCAGGCAATGTTTCCCAAACCCTTTTTTCAAATGGCATTGTTTTATCTCTTGTAAAACAGAGTCTAGCATCTACAATATGCTCCACCGAACTAACTGTTGCTTTGATATTATTACCAGCTATACTGACTGAATCGAAATAAGGCAAGTGATAGCTGCTATTTTTTAACTGTTGATTCATGAATGCGGCTATTTCCATTATAGTTGCCCCTTCAGTATGTCCATGCGGCATATCAGGAATAATTCTAAAATTAGAATTGGAAAGCACTTCATTATAGGTACGAGAAAACATTGATGGGTTAAAGTGTTGGTCTTTAGCTCCTGTAATCCACAAGAATTTAGCGTTAGATTGACCAATAAAATTAGAAGGATCATATTGTTTAATCCATCTTTCAGCAGAGGGTTTACTGAGTTTATTCAAGTTTGCTCGGAAGTTTAATCCCACAGTATCAAAATAATAACCGCAACCATAAACAGGAACTGCTGCCTTATATCGATTATCTAATCCTGCAGAAATACAAGTGAGAAACCCACCCCAACTAATGCCTGTAATTCCTGTATTTGTTTTATCAACCTCTTTGAAACTTAAAATTAGGGTATGGGCAAGTGCCACGTTATACACTGCATGATACACCCATTGCTGATTGAGCGCACTATCTACGTTGGTAAATTTCTTTTGAGGATCTTGGTCTGGACCGCCCAAGGGAAGACGCTTTCCGTCCTTTCCATTTCCAGCCAAATCCATGGCTATTACTGCATATCCACGTTGCGCCCATAAATAGGCAAACTCACGAAATGCCTTGCCTCCACCACCATGTACAAAAACGATGGCGGGTAAATTCTTATCTAATGATGTATTGTGATTGATGGTGCCAGGGGTGGCATAATAAGCAAACACTTCTGTTTTGGGAAGATTACCATATCCAGCACCCTCATAAATTAACTCCTTAACACTTGCCGTATCATCCGAAATTATTTTGTATTTGGGTATAGTAGTCAATAGTTTTCTACCCCATACATTATCTGTCCTTAATCGCTTTTCTTCTATCTTATTAGCTGATGAACAGGAAATTAAAGCGAAAATGACAAATAAAATGAATGAACTATCCCGTAAAACAGAAGCCCTTGAGTAACTTGTACCCACCCACTTTTTACAAACCCCATCACTCATTTTATCACAATTCATTCGCATTATATTCATATTAGTCAATCTCTATTTTTGTTTTTGATTCATCATTTATTACCTGAGTATGCTCGTTTGCTTCGTAATAACCTTTCCATTATTCAAGGCTAACTGTACGAAATATTGCCCCGCCGGAAAGTTTGAAGCAGGAACCGTGAAGTGATTTTTCCCCTCGACAATTCCTATTTCTTTCTTCCAGACTGTCTTGCCAGAAGTGTTGAATAACCTAAGCGTTCCCTTTGCTGTTACCGAAGAGTTTCCATATTCCAACTGTAAAGAACTACCTTTTGATGGGTTGGGATAGATGGTTAAATAATCAGCGTTGTTGCAGTCATTCTCAACAAACAATGCCTCACTATAAATGCTATTGCCATCGTTGTCAATAGTTTTTATCCGATAAAAAGAAAAGCTACCTAATGCAGGGTTTACATCAAAAGAATATCTGTTTATAGAACTGTTGTAATTACTATGTGTTGGCAAGGAAGAAATATTTGTAAAGTTGTAGCCATCCTTACTGGCTTGCAATTGGTAACTAGCAGCGTTTGTTTCATTAGTGACTGTCAGATTAATATTTGTTTTACAATTTTTACTAGTACCATTCAACACTAAATTATTGACCGGCAATACGGCACTACCCACAAACACTGAGTCGAAAGTATTGAAGCCAAGAACTGTATCAGTAGCAAGAGAGCTATTAATAATTAAAATATGCGAATTGGCAGGAATAATAATATTGATTGACACTAAGCCATTTGCATTTGCATTTAAGGTACTAGTATCGGTATCATCCCAACTTTTTATGAGTCTAGTTTTGTTGAAGTTGCAATGGATGGTATCAGCATAAGTTACTGATGCAGCAGAAGTATTATGGACTATCCTCAGCTTTCTGTTATTGTTTTCATTGAACTGAAACCCATACAGAGGGTAAGCGATATTTAATACACTTGCATCTGTAGCAAAAGGGTTGGTGCTTTTAGTCACTTCCACCAATACCTTTTTCCGATAGCCTTTTGTGATATTTATTTTTTTATCAGTAACAGAATCAAGTTTATCATGTAAAGTCAATTGATTAGAAAGAGTATCAGTAGCAACACCCTGAATACCATAATAGACACTATCAGTCCTTCCTTTGAGGTCTTGATTGATAACTTTAAAATTCAACAACCCATATTGATAGGTAGTATCATTTAGACGAACCAATTGTTTGTACTTGCCAGATACACCCAACCGACCACCAACAAAACAAAATCTAGTGCCCAATCCATAGCAACTGGTATTGGCAATAGCTTCCAATTCTATCATCCCAACAATACGGTCTTGCGTAAATACCCATTGTTGCATCCCGTCGAAACTTGTTTTATTTAGTCCTTTATCAACGACTTTATACCTAGTAGCCATTCCATAAACAGACCTTGTTTTAGTATTACTGTTATTTTCGAAAGCACTTAAAAAGCTATTTACATTGCCTCTGTTATAATCCGTTTCCTTACCTGTCTTTGTTTTTACAGTTATGGCAGCCGCCTGAAATACCGAGTTCATGGGATAAGTGGTAGCAGAAGCATTTGCCGTTAAAGCATAAGCCCCCGCAAAAGTTTGTTTACCAGCACTTAAGGTAGCCAAAGGCACATTCGTTTCTTTGAGTTCAGGTAGGGCCGAAGCAACATCCCTCAGCGTTCCTACTGCACCCCAGTTACCAACCCGGTAGCGAGGGCCTAAACAGTTTTTATCATATAAAACGAAGTTGGCAGGCACAGGTAGTGCATTCAATCCATTCTTCCATATAAAAGCAAATTCAAAGGCACTGGCAGTTTTACCCATTGTCCAACTATACGGGTCGCCTGTTAAGTAGGCAGAAATAGCAGCGGCATATTCCTCGGTATTCGAATTATAATAAGGCTTCCAGGCAGGTATGGCAATGTATTCCCCAAAACCCTTCCCTATTGGGTGTTGCATCAGCAGGGGATAATGGTTCATCCCTTTCAGCACATTTAATACCGTAGGGTTCTGGCTAAATAACCAATAGATAAGAAAGTATTTTTTAGTAGGAATGTGGTAATCAAAGTTCTCATTCTGATAACCGTAATAATGGGTTCCACCATCACCAAGCAGACATTTGGTCATTACATGCTCAATCACATTGCGAGCTTTAGCCACCGAAGCTGTATCCCCTAGGGCAGTTCCGCCCAACACAACTGCAATGGCAAATCGAATATCACCATTCAGCCATACACTTCCCACCATTGTGCTATCATAAATCAATGGTTTGTTTAAGGTTGTCGTTATCAGGTTTGCAATACCATTTTCCCAGATTGGTTTTCTATCAACGGGGATGCTATCTGGTAGATAAGTCTTCAATAGCAAGTAGGCATAAGTGGCTTCAACGGTATAATTAAAAGAGGTTAGATATAAATTATTACTCCAATTGGTAAGCATACTATCCAATAAAGTCTGTGTTCTTTTTAGAGCCAATGGATTGTGGTAATAAGGACTCTGTGGATGAAAATAGGACATGGAAGCATACCACACCTCATCATAAAGGCTTGGTGTTAAGATTGTTTTGAAGGAAGGATTAGACAATTGAACCCCTTTCCACATAACAGCCGCCTGCGTATTATTGGTATAATCGGGAATAGCAGGAAGCAGGTTTAGGGACTGTCCAAAACCCGATAGTGAACCCATCATAAATGCTAGCAATACAAAGTAAAATTTCATTTGATAACCATTTTTATTTATAGACTTCCCTTTTCTATCCGCATTCAACTGCACAATCTTTTTCTACTGTTTTAATTCAGTTCTAGTATTAATCGGTCGGACAGCTTGTATTTGGATTAGTTTAAAACACATCCGCCCTTCATGTACCCTACTCCTATTATCGGGATGCCCCCAAAAACGTTATTTGCCCTATTCCAAATTTTTGGAATGCCATACATAACGTTATTTGCCCTATTCCTATTTTCTGGAATGCCACCCATAGCGTTATTTGCCCTGTTCCAGTTTTCGGGAGTGCCACCCATAATATTATTTGCCCTACTCCAAATTTCTGGAATGCCTCCCATAACCTTATTTGCCCTATTCCTATTTTCTGGAATACCACCCATAACGTTATTTGCCCTAATCCTACTTTCTGGGTTGGCACCTAAAGTGCTGATTGCTCAACCCCTCAAAAAATACAGGGCGTCTTACATCATATATTAATCCTTCAAAAATTTACCAAACTGAATATCCCCTTTACTATCGGTTAACTCTACCCAATAAACACCTCCATTTAAACTTTCTTTTAAAGGAAGGTTTAATGTTTTACCATTACCAGTAACCTTATTAGTACCTAAAACCTCTTTACCTTCTACCGTAAGCACCCGCAACTTATAGGTATCCGTGAAATTATCACTTAACAAAATACTTAAATTATCCTTAACCGGATTAGGGTAAATTGACAAAGGACGCTTACCTGCTTGTAATGCGAGGGAGGCTATATTGCTATACTTAAAACTGCCATCGTCAGCTACCGATTTGATTCTATAGTACAAGGTAGTTGCTGGAATTATCTTATTGTCCTTAAATGAATAAGAGGACGCTTCCCCACCTATTACAGAACCTAGCGTTTCAAAATGAATACCGTCTGTGCTTCTATCCACCTGATAACTAGTTGTATTTTTCGGGTTAGTTACCTTCCAATACAATAACACCGCATTATTTTCTTCTGTAGCAACTACATGAATGGTATGAACAGGCAGTGTGGTATTGTTTGCTTTCAGGATAATCTCGAAACGATTTTTACCTTGGCTCATCGTATCGGCCGTGATATTAAAAGCATAGGTTTGATTCAATCGTATATCCTGCGTTGTATTCAGAAATTTATCCCTAAGAATGATGTCAGTAGTAGCATCAAGTTGTGTATAGTCACTGAAGTATAACTTATAGTTACCGTCTGCATTACTTTTTACACCTAGTAGCACGGTATCAATCATTGGATTATCTGGCAATGAGGCAATGGCTAGCACCAATCCTTTCTTATTAATAGTCAACGTCTGACTGCCTGTATTGAGTGAAGCTGCATCTAGCGCAGGATTATATTCCATGGTTCCTTGGGGATGACAGCGTACAACTACCTCATCTAACAAATCATCTGAGGTAGTTTTATATCCAACTCTGATGATCTTGTTTGTAGTCTCTCCAAAATATTGGGTATTAGGGATAGTACTATTTATCTTGTGACTTTCCTTGAAAGTAACATTGCCATTTTTGTTTGCTTCTACAAAGAATGCCTGACCAATAGCCAGATAATCGCCTCGTATATCGTCATACCCCGGAGCCCCATTTGCAATAACCCCTGCCGAATAAGTGGTATAGTTACTATTGCTATACGGACTTAAAGTCCACATTTTGTAATTAATGCAGGAATTATCCGCCTGCAAAGACTTGAAACTAATCTGGCTAGGATAAGGATTTGCCAACAGGGTAAACTTATGTACAGCAAAATCATTCAACGCAATCACCACATCTCCTTTTGTTAATGTACCCGTTGCACTAAGCGTAACCGCTTCGGGAGAAGTAGGTGTGGCAGTTCCTAATTGATTGATACAAGATACGTTAGCGCTATTTCTATTACCCCGGATATTTACGCAATACCCCTTACCAGGAACAAGGTAGGTATAATCGGTATTGGCAATACCTACATAACGACTTCCATTTTGTTTTGCAGGATTGTAGGTGTAAATACTAGCTGAATTGGCAATACTGAAATCGAAGCCATTACTATTGTATTTATCCGTGTTGCCGCCATCTCCATAGGTGCCACCACAAAGCGTACCACCTGTACCATAACCGGTAATGTAGATCTGCTGTTGCCAGGCATTACGAATGGTTTGATAGACAGGTGAGCCGATATAACTAAACTTACGCAGCAGCTTTGGAGGGATATAGCGTTGTACCGTAACATTGCCCGAAACAGTACCAAAAACCTGGTCAATCCTTGCCGTTCCAGCACTCGTAGAAATCAAGGTAAGATTGCCATTAGTATTGAAAGTGCCAGCAGTAGGTGTTAGCGTACCCAACAGATTTAAGTTGTTACCAAGCGAAACTGTTCCTGCAGAATTAATAACCAGATTATTCAGCACATTAGAAGTGCCTGGCACAGTTTGGTCAAAGTATAAAGTACCATTACCGAGCATATTGATAGTAGACGCACTGTTCCCAACTATTGTTCCGCTACCCGAGACTATACCATTTACAGTAAGATTATACCCATTTAGATTAAGCCCGGAAGTAAGGGAAAGATTATTGACGGATAAATTAGCCGTTAACAATGGCGCATTGTTGGCAATAACGATGTTGGTTAAATAAGAAGGAAGGGCACCGCCACACCAGTTCGTAGCAAGGTTAGCATCGCCACCATTAATACCCACATAAGTTCCGGTAGTACAACTGACACCCCCTGTATTGCCAATTACGAATAAATTAGTGGCACCACTTACCAAAGAAATACCAGTCTTACTTAGGGTAAATGGATTACTACCACCCGGCGTACCCACACTGCTAATACTATAAGCTGAGGTATAAATACCCAACTCACAGGTATTGACAGCAACAAAACTACCAGCTGCATTTGTCGTATTAAATTGATAAGTCATTGTAGCGGTAGTTGCTGCTGACCCAATGACAGTCCATTGTACATTGAGCATTTTTGAAGGAGTACCCACCCCATAGGTAATAGTCGGGCTAACTGCTACCGATAAATTAGATGTACCAGAAGTATTGGCAACAGTCAAAGGAGTATAGGTATTTGATGTACCAACAGGGAAGGTAAAAGCAGTAGCAGCAATGGTATTTTTAATGAGTAGCCCTGTTCCAGCCGTCAGCATATAACTTGAAGCCGACGCATTGGATATAGTTGTGGCAGCATTGATGGTCAGGTTATTATTTCCCAACACAAGAATACCATTGGACAAATTCAGGTTATTGGCAATGGTCACCGCATTATTCAAAGCAACACCACCAGTTCCAGATGTATTAATGCTTAGATTATTAAAGGTCTCCCCGCCAGTCTTAGTAATTGTTTGGGCAGTAGTTGTGGTACCATTAAATAAAACAGTAGTATTGACATTGGTGAACGTTCCTGCATTGATCCAGTTGCCTGTAAGTGCCAGAGAAGTACCAATCGTACTCGCAGCAAGTGTACCATTAGCACCGATAGCTACATTGCCATTTACGGTAGTAGCACCTGCTGTACTATACCCAATATTAAGGGATGCTGCCGTAGCAATCACTGTATTTCCATTAAAGTTATTAGAACCACCCACTTGCAATGTTCCATAAGTATTGGTGGTATTGTTTAAACGAATAGAACCAGAACCTGTATTCAAAACAATAAATGAATTGGTGATGGCATTAAGACCAGTAATTGATAGATTACCTGTTTGAGCCGTACTGTTCCATACGACATTGCCAAAAGTCTGAGCCATGTTGGTAGGATTACCAGAAGTTACTCCAGAAAGGTATAAATAAGAATTAGGATCCCAGGAAATAACAGGAATGGCAGGTGAAGCATTTGCGAGTTCTAGCACAGCATTTGCCGGCATACCCAGACTTCCAGTATTGAGGAGCACGAAATTAGACGCTGCTATCTTTATATAACCGTAATTATTTACCACACCCGTATCATTGATTGCACCACTAGACACCAATAAACTTGCATTGGAAGTGGTAGCAGGTGCAGATAAGACATCAGTACCCACATTGAGTGTACCTGTGCTATTGATGGTAACAGTGGATGCACTCTGAATCTGACCACCATCGGCTATACTGACTGTACCCACTACTTTCAACCCACTTGATTGAATGACTGTAGTGGCAGGAACGGAAAGTGAACAACCACTGCTAACCGTAAGCAATGACCCGCACTTGTAACTATTACCTCCTGTTAATACAACAGACGATCCCGTGTTTCCATTTCCCAATAGTACCAAGGCAGGAATGCCTGCTCCGGAACTAACATTGGGCTTCCACTCCGTACCAACAGGCTGTGAAGCACCCGTATTATAATATAAATTGGCAGTAGCGGAATAAGTTGGATAATTGCCCGTAACCGTAAAGTTGGAGTTTAGGGAAAAGTTTCCAGTCAGATAAGGGGCAGTGGTAAACGTGATAGTACCAGTTGCATTAGCATTGGTGGTAATAGAATTAATGGTATCCACATTTGAACCATTGAAGGTGATACTTCCATTCAGATAGAAACCAGTTGCGTTATGCTTAAAGTATCCATTGTTGGTGATAGTACCACTCATGGTAACTGAGGCAGAACTGATAATAATACTATCCCCCGTGTTATTGGTAAGATTGATATTTACATAACTCTGCGCACCCAGGGTTGATTTCCCATTATTAATAAAATTCAGGTTGGTATAAACACTATTGTTACTGCTGGAGTAAGTGCCATTATTGGTTAAGGTAGCACCCGAATTGAATGTAGTACCCACATTGGAAGTAGTAAAAGAAGCCCCCGAATTGATGGTGAGAGTTTGAATACCACTCACGGACGTTGCCATTGTTACCACATTATTTATGGCAATGGTATCCTTGTATGAAGTACCATTAGGAGGTACTACCCCTCCCAACCAGGTAGTTCCTGTATTCCAGGATCCATCATATCGTGTAACATATCCCGGAACAAAAGTGCCATTATAATTAGTGCTTCCGACCTTTATGATACCAGTAGATGCAGTGCTGCTCACCAACACTTTCATCATGGTAGGAAAACTAGATTGCGCAATTATTACAGACGCAGGTTGCCCCCCCACTATTACACTGTTAGATGTCTGAAAGTAATTACCCGTAATAGTAAGGGTATCACGTGGAAAGAATGTTCCCGAAGCGATACCAGGCAGACAAGAAACAACCGAAGTAATCAATGGATTGGGGTAGTAAGCGGCAACAAACCAAGCGGGTGTATTGGCAGCTAATACTATTCCAGATGCCAGAATGCTCGTTTGTGAAACAGTTCCTCCTACCGAAGCATATACGCCATTTGTGCTACTACTTTGACCAACTACATTATTGGATGCCAAGTTTGCAGGGGCAATAGTCAGGGTAATGGTATTAGCCACAGACGATTGTACACTCCAATACTCAGTAGTGCTGATACTTGAAAGCGTAGTATTGTATGTTCCCCCACAAGTAGCATTATAAGCGGTGATGGTTATAACACCTGAAGTAGCAACATTGGTAATTGTATCGGGTAAGTATTGCGAAGTAGCATTATAATCCCCAACGGGGAAAACATAGCTATTACTTCCTGACGCTACCTTCCAGCTAAGCGGCCCATCTATATAAGCGGCAGAACCTCCATTGGCAACAGCAGAAGTTGCGGAATTACTGATAGTTAACGTATTGGTTGCCGTACTCACTATCCGTCCAGACGTGAGCACCAGATTATTAGAAACGGTAACTGCCCCACCCAATGTGAGCGGATTAACCACACCTGATTTGTTTACTTGGAGGTTATAAAAGCCTATTGTGCCACTAATGCTTTGTGTTCCACTACCATTAATTAGTACAGTGGATGTTCCCGCACTTACAGTGGTAGAACCTAATACCAAATCTCCAGAAACCGCAATAGTCCCTGAACTGGACAAGGTTGAATTACCACCTGACAGGTCTAGTCTGGTATAATTACCCGACACCACCGTTTGTCCACTACCACCATAGTATACCGTTACGCCCCAACTCTGACCAGCAGACAACGGTGTAGTCGTTGTACTCAGAACTTGCAGCACCCCATTACCCGAGAAAGTACCAGCCGATTGTATATCGCCAGTAACAGCAAGGGTGTCGGTACTATTTTGTAACGTTATACTGCTACCCGTTTTTAGGGTAAATCTTTTTATCTTCTTAGTGCCGCTATTAATAACGGGCATCCTGCTAGCCGAACCCGGTACGGTAACCACATCAGTAGATAGTGGTGTACGGTTATTGGACCAGTTAGAAGCCGTATTCCAATCGGTATTGGTATTACCCGTCCAGGTCATAGCACTATCGGTGGTAAATGTAAATGGCGTAGACGTGTATTGCCAATAAGGCGCATCAGTGAGTTTACAAGTAATAGAATGATTACCCAGCGCTGCACCAATATATGTTATGGCGTAAGTAACGGTATCATAAGACACAGTGGTCTTACTTACAGTCAACCCATTTAAGGCGGCACCATTATCATAAAACTGAATGTTGGAAAAACAATTGGAGGCATTCGGCAACACCACCGTTGCAGTGATAATACTCGTGTCGGGCAGGATATGATTGGTAGTGCTATTGACTGACAAATTGATATACGGCGCAATACCCTTCACACCTATGGCAGAAATATCTGTTCTGAAAGAATCAACATAAACCCCAATTCTATTAATGTGCCAATCGGTAGCACCTGCATAAGTCAATAGCCCCGGGCTTCTCAAACTATCCATCAAAAATGGATAAATAGGATTCTTTAGTTTATTGTAAACCTTATAATTGTTTTGAAATACAGTACCCCATCTTACAAAGGGATCACCTGTTTGTGCGTATGTGTTGTTTGTAGAGCCATCCGCATTAAACAAGCTAGCATCATTCACATAAGCAAGTGTCTGACCTGCGAAATTGGGACCGAAAGTGAAAAAGGTATTATTTTTCATCTGACTCCAATATTGTGAAGTAAATGATTTGTTGACCCCATTCACAGAATCTACCAAATCTATCAGTTCGGGGAAGGTGGATTGCCAAACGGGGTTACTATACCATAGGTTTTTGATGACAGGACAATTTCGCACAAAATCAATAATGGTATCAGCAGTATAATTGCCCACAGCAGGCTTAAACTGGTTAACAAATATATTGTTGTAGAACCGATTGTAGTTTCCGCCATTGTTGCCCATACCCCAGATAGAATTGGCTACGATATTGTACACACAAGTATCCCCTGAAGTATTGTTATCCAGATACAATCCATTGGCACCAAGTATATCATGCAGGTAGTTATGGTTCATTTTATGCCCCCTGTCTTTCCAAACGCCCGTACCATATAAAGCCCCCATATCGGAATAAACCAACACCACACTATCCACCTCATTGTATTCAAAAGTAGACAAATCGCCTCCACCAAAACCATAGGCAATACCTATATGCGGACACTTTCTTACCTTATTATTCGCCACATACACCCCAATACAACCACCGGGGTCTATGGCTGCATTGTATAGAGGAGTTTGTTTGGCATAATCATAAAAGTAATTATTGATTACCGTGTCATAGCCACGCTTCAAGGTGTTGATATCCGTATTGTAACTGTTATTAAACATGGCCACACCACCTGCCCCAACCTGGTGTATGTCATTACTTTGAACAGCAGAATAAGTTACATCTGTCAATACGATTGCATCATCTGTACATTGGGTGAAATCACAACCGGCTATCCGTACGTGATTCGCGCTACTAACGGCGATGGCATTACTTGCACCACCAATAAAATTAATATTCTGAAACTGGGTATAACTAGCGCCTGTAGCAGAAATAGCTGGCATCGTTAAAGAATCTGCATACTGAATAATGCCCGTATCAGGTACCCACATATACAACATCTTGTTGTTGAAATTGATGCTAAACTCCCCTACGGTATCAATTTCTTCAAAAAGATTCGATACATAATAAGGCTCCTGGTAGTTTCCTGCATAAGCCGCAAACTTGTTGCCTATACCTAATTGAACACCATCTTTCTGGTAGATAATCTTATTAACCGTATCAATCGTTTTAGTTTTAATATACTGAATCACAAAGGATACACGCCAGTTACCTGCCAGCCAAACGCCTTCATCATTCATGGCATTTACCCAACGATTGGTTCGGGTATCACTGTAATAGAAAATGCCACCACTATCTGTCTTATTCGTTCCTTTATAGATTACCCCATTCATACTCATAGTCGTATCATTGGGATAACGGGACAACATGAGTGGCGTAGTATTCTGATAAAAGATAGGATACTTGGGCGTATTATTTACCACCGTAGCCCATGGCGTTACACTCTGTGCATTGATATTGTAGGATGCAAGGTTCAACTGCATCACTTTACCTTTGGCAGTAGGGTCAATTATCCGTTGTTTTACACTATCAGGTATCGGTTGAAAGTCTGCCCTGTTGATCACTTTCAGGGGTTGAAAGATGGCTTTACCCTTATTGATGGCTTTATAAATGGCGGGGGCACTGGCAGAACGGGCATCCGCACTGGTAAGTGTTAGCTGGTAGTAAGTGCCATCTTTCAGTAAAACATTCACGGGATTATTGGGATAATTCTGCGCTACCACTTTTGCACGGGTCAGATTTACAGGTAAGTTAAAGCTGGAACCACTACCCACACCACTACCATTGGGCGAAGCATAAATATTCACGGTCTGCCCTGCGCCATAACCAGGTAAATTACCTGCCCCTACAGGACTACAAGAATAACTCCCTGTACCTGTTGTGGTAAGGCTTCCATAAAGTGTGTCATTACAAAGAGCCGCATTACCGCCAACAGATATGTTATAAAAGTTATTCTGCCCAGTAACTGTGTTTGAAACCGTTCCATTCATCGCCACCGTTCCTATGCCGTAGGTAAACGTTCCATTATTGGTAACAGTTGGTGTTGATCCTGTCAGGATTAAAACACCACCACTTGTCATTCTTATTGTACCATTATTTACGAATGTATTTACAGACAAAGTATCCGTGCTTCCAAAGGTTATCGTTCCACCATTTGATATAGTTAGGTTGCTGACCGAGGTTGCATAGTTGGCAGTACTAATAGTAACAGCATGTGCAATCGTTACGGTAGAACCAATAGGCGGCACTGCCCCACCCACCCAAGTAGAAGGACTACTCCAATCACCTGCTTGTGCTGAAATGTAACCAAGGATACTAAAGGAATAGCCATTGGTGACTGTTCCGCTTACAGTTGCCGTAATATTACCCGAAGTTGCATTGGCAGGGATGGACGTTTTCACTTGAGTGGCATTTATAAAGGTTGTCGCATTGGCACTGCCCCCATTAAAAGCAACTGTGGTCCCCGAAACAAAGTTTGCCCCATTGATGGTTAATAATTGTCCGATATATCCTGAATTAGTGGTCGCCCCACCAGTAATGCCCGTAATAGTTGGGGTGGTAGAATAAGTCCCTAAAACAAAATAGCTGGTGTTTCCACTGTTTATCGTGGCAATGCTATTGGATGAATTTATTGAACTTCCACTTGCTGTTCCACCGATAGAAGTATACATTCCGGCAAGAGAAGTACTTCTTGAAATTAAGTTATAAGGTACTATAGAAACGCCTGTTCGGGTAAGGGAGATATTCCCAGCTGTGATATTACCAACCGATGAAGCAACGCTCCAATATTCAGTTCCAGATACAGCAGAGACAGTAGTATTATCAACAGAACCACCACTATTTGATAAAGCCACTTGTACCGTAGCCACTGTGGTTCCACTTGTACTGGTTGAAGGGCTGTTTAGCGTTAATGGATAATAACCAGTACCCGAACCTACCGGAAACAAATAATTACTACTACTGGTAGCAGGTAATGTCCAGGCAAGTGTTCCATTGATAAAACAAGTAGCACTAAAGGTGCCTGTCAAGGCTGAAGTAGCCGTATTGGTTAATGCAATCTGATTGGCATTCGTACCAACGATTCCACTGTTGATGGTTAATGTATTGGTAACCGTTACCGAGCTGTTTAAACTCACACCACCATTGGTGTTCGTAATTGTCAGGTTAGGGAACGATTCACTTCCTGCATTGGTATTTGAGATAGTTTGCGCTACAATGCCATTCAAGATAACATTTCTAGCATTAGTAGTAAATGTCCCAACTCCGTGCGTCCAATTCCCTCCTACATAAATATCCCCACCAGCAAGATTGCCTAGTGATACATTACCATTTGCTGTAACATTTCCGCCCACAGTCAATGCCCCTGTACTCGTTGAAGGAGTACCATAATCCATATAAAAAGAAGAACCAGCATCAACAGTAAGATTTCCCGCCAAAGTCCTTGCAGGAGATACATTTCCATTGGGATAATTAAGCGTCGTGTTATTACTCACCTGCACACTTTGCGGTAGCCCTGCTGTTGTGCCAACTGTTCCTGTAGTAGCACTCCATTCATTACCTCTATTAAAAATACCTCCAGTATTATACTTTAATAGTGAAGATGAACCATAGATGGGAACATGAGCAAATGTTCCTCCTGTATTCAACTGAGCCGTTCCATTTATAGTTAAAGTAGCCGAAGGAAAAGAAACTGCAGCGGCCGTTTGAAACACCCCATTGACTGTTCTGTTGGCACCCGTGTTCAGCGTTAATCCACCTTGAAGAATCGTTATGTTGGCAGGGCTACTGGTAGTAGGCCAATAAATATCTGCATTATTTACAGTGGTAACGCCCGTTGTATTAAATACCAATGTGCCATTACCATATACCCACGTACCAGTACCTGCTACCGACCCGCCCGTATTCAACTGAAAACTTCCATTACAGTTTACACTTCCGTTCGAAGTAAAAGCAGTAGTTGTGGCTAAAGTAGCACCCGCATCAATGGTGGTAGTGCCGGCAGTAGAGGTGGCGGCATTTAGTGTAACCACCCCCGAACTACTGATATTAAGTGCATTAAAAGCAAGTGCATTACTAGACGTAGAAGAGATGGCTTGTGTAGTACCATTAAAAACAACCGTGCCGCCATTATGGGTGAAGTTGCTGGTATTAGCCATGCTAAAATCCTTTCCTACTATCAACTGTAACCCTGCACCTGGTGCTTTAAGGATTTCGGTATTAGATATAGCCAAAGTACCTGCCACTTCTACCGAATTTACAAGGGTATGGGTGGCTGTCCCATTAAAGTTCACATTATAAAAAGCATTACTTCCCGTTAACGTACCCGTGATATTTCTACTGGCACCTGCATTAAAATTAATAGTGCCGCTATTATGGGTAAAGGCAGTACCCGTAAAGGTAAAAGCATCCCCAACCGTCATCGTAGCAGGTGCTGTAAAGGCACCTGAAATAGTAATGGCATTAAAATTAAAGGCACCTGATCCACTCAAAACATTCGTACCCGTAAAGTTTAGTGTAGAAGAAGTATTGGTAAAGGAAGTTCCATTATTTACAATATTACCATTTATGTTGTTACCCGTAACGGCGGTGGTAAAAGTTGCCCCACTTGTTAGGGCAATATTATTAAACGTAGTAGCATTACCACTAAAAGTGGTCGTCCCCCCAAAACTTACCGTACCACTATTATGGGTGAATGTTCCATTATTCAGTAGGTTGCCATTAATGCCCATCGTCCCGGAAGGAGCAACCAAGGTGGTCCCTGTGACAATATTTACATCATTAAAAATAAAAGCCCCATTACCTGTAATATTCACCGTACCAGTTCCCGTAAAGTACGTATTGCACTTAGGCGTTCCGGATAAGGTAATGGTACCACTATTATTGATAACTGTTCCCGTGCCCGACAATACCAAGCTGTGCAACGTTCCTGTAGAGGCTAAAACCAAGGAGGCATTACTAGCAACGGTTAATGCACCAACAGACAATGCCCTGTTGGTAGAACTATTACCAATAGTAAGCGTGGCATTGGTATAAGTAAAACCTGTCCCGGCATTGGTACTAGCTGAATTATTAATAAAAAGATTGGTAATTACCGCTGTATTAGATGCATCAACCGTAGTGTTGTGGTTGATGTACATATTAGTGATGGTCGTACTTGCAGCATAAAAACTAAGGGTAGAACTTGAGGCCACACTTGTTGCGCCTTGAGACAAAACAAGTTGCTGCCCAGAAATAGAAGAAACATAAGTTCCCGCAGGAATACTGCTACCCAAAACTAACTGACCTGCCACAATTGCCCCATTGCTAGCACCCAAATATATCCTGTTATTGGATGGCTGCAACCCTCCTACTGTAATAAAATTACTTGGGCGGGTAGAGGAGGGCCCACTACTTATCTGGATACAGTTAGCATTGCCCCCAATGTTTATAGCGGTAACATAATTGGTTCCTGCAATACCAGTGGCACTAATAGGCATCCCCACCGCCACACTAGTAGCACTCTGAAGTTCTATGATATTATTACTAGCTACTTGCCCACCAAAGGTGAGGGCAACACCCGAAGCAGTGGCCGTAGCATTGGCCGAAATAACTATACTTGGCGCACCAGCATTATATGAAACAATGTAGCTATTGGCAGGAATACCACTACCAGTTATGGGCTGCCCTGCAACGATGTTTGCATTAGCGGCAGTTAAATTAATAGTAGCTGAACCCGAAGTGGTACTACCCGTAGCAGTATTTGGTGTAGAAAGGGTAAGTGTAATACCTGAACCTGTACCAGTAGCCGCTGCAGAAAGGGTAATGGAAGTATTGGCTACAAAAGAGACAACGGTAGCGTTGCTAGGAATATTGGTACCACTAACCACTTGCCCTACTACCACCCCACTGGTAGAACTTACGCTAACGGTAATAGTAGAATTTGTGGAGGCATTATTAATGGTAGTAACCGTTGTACCAATGGTACTTTTAACGACAAAACTAGTATTTGATACCTGTGTTGTAACTGTGGTAGCCGCATTTGCAGGGGCTACAGTTGCGGTTTGCCAGGTACCGTCTGCCGTAGGTGTATTATAGGTTTGCCAGTTGGTAGCTAAACTAAAGCTAGCCGTACCAATGGTTCGATAATCACCGGTTTGCTGTGCTCTTCCCTTACTGAGCATCAGGATTAGTAGTAAAACAAGGCAGAAGATCTTCCTTAAAATAACTGTAAATAGTAGTTTAATTGTATTTTTCATGCGGCAGAATACGTTGGCAAAAGGTCAATCAAAATCGCCCCTACAAAGTAATCACCAAAATTGCGTGGGCATCTGTCAGGTTGTTGCAAATAAATGGCGCAATAGACCAACCAATTATTTCCTACTTAGTTAATTTTTGATAATTCAGACCATACTAATGCAACATACAGATAGTAAATTCTGACAGATAACTATTTCCTTTGTAAATTGTCGGAATGCTGTGTTGCTAGGGGTTTCAAAATAACAAATACTATTGCTGTGATTAAATTCAACTTGCCCTCTGTTCATCTCTTTGTAAAGCTTATCTTCCTTTTGCTATTTATAGTTATTAGTTTAAGTAATCAAACAAAGGCACAAACTATAACGATTTATGCCTCCCCCAATGGCGTTGATACAGGTATCGGTTTCAATACAATTACCTCTGTTAACCTTAAAAGGGCTGTGCTAGTAGCTAAATCTTTTCCCTCAGATACTGTCACCATCCTACTGATGGACGGTATCTACGCCCAGTTAAGTCTGGACAGTA
>Ga0007829_10000068_pt1 | contig 19310 bp, 10 predicted proteins | sample CryBogCBE03Jun09_FD_57987 | JGI IMG/M metagenome (GOLD analysis project Ga0007829, IMG submission 57987) | Freshwater microbial communities from Crystal Bog, Wisconsin, USA - CBE03Jun09 | ecosystem: Environmental > Aquatic > Freshwater > Lake | place: Crystal Bog, Wisconsin, USA | collected... | reverse complement strand
TGAATAGTATGATTTTCTGAGCTGACTTGATGCGTAAAAATTAGTCAAATCAAAATTTTGACCGTATACGTCATCCAAAGTTATGGAAGTTGAAAATGTAGTTCCTTGTTCGATATACAAGTCTGTGTATGCAGCAGCCATATTAGTCCTCTAGATTATTCTTCTGGTATATTTATGACAACACCTATCTCAGGTTTGAGAATACCGAAAATATTACTTTTTCTTGAGTTCTTCAACTTCCTTGCGTAACTCACTAATGGCAGCAAAAGCTAAAGCAGCTAATTTTTCATAGTCAACTGCCAATGTACCATCTTTTTTCGTTCTAACTGCTCTTGGGAATGAAGCAAGTACATCTTGAGCAATAACACCAAAGTCTTGTTTCTGCATAAAGTAATCATCAGGACCACCATGATCTGCAATATATTCATCAGTCCAGTCAAATAATTTACCACCAATAGCATCTACTGTATCTAATGCGTTTTCGATTGGTTGAATATTTTCTTTGAATTTTCTATCAGATGAATAATAAGCAGTAATATTGTTATAAGAATACAACGCACCGCTCGATGGATTTACAAATAAGTAGTCTGTTCCGTATGCGTTAGTTCCTGAACCCCACAATAATTGATAATTAGCATTAGTGTGATTAGAATATGCAATTGCATAAGTGGCAGCATATGTAGCATTTTGAATCGCTCCAGCAGAAGTTAAATATCCGGAGTCATTAACAAATTGTGATACAAGAGTCGGCCTACCAGAAACACCAGTCCAAGCAACAGAACTAGCAACTGCAGCAGTTCCAGTTATATTAATTCCCCAATTACCAGAAGCGCCAGTACCCGTTAATGTTGGTGTATATGTGTTATAGTTTGCCGCAGTAACAACTTGTGAACTATTAATAGTCAAATTGGTGAAATTAGTTTGTGTTGTTGTGGATGCGTTGCCGGAGATATTAATACCAAAAGTTCCACCTGAACTTAATTCGTTTAATACAAAACCTGTAGTAGCAATTTGTGTATTACTTGTTCCATTTACTGCTGTTGGTGCTGTTGGGAATCCACTTAATGTCAATCCTGAGAAACTTGGTGATGCAGTTGTTCTAAGGTCTTGTGCATTGCTAATATATAATGTGTTTGCTACTCCAGATATGACCACACCATTATTACTTGCGTAAGTGATTACTCCATTATTTGATATTGCTTGTCCGGTTGTTCCATTGAACGTTCCAGTACCAGTATTTGCTCTATTAAAGGCAGCCTGAGAAAATGAAGTTAATGTACCTGAATTGGATGTAAGTTGTGATTGTAATGAAGCTACATTTGCTTGTAAGTATGTGTATACTGTGTTTACCGCAGTTTGTGATGCCAAACCATTTGAATTAACAGTAGTAATCGAATCACTAATTAGGTTAGCAGTAAGAATCTTAGAATAACTTGTTGAATTGTTTACGTCACGAATATCCCAATAAGTATTTGCTTCATTCCAACGAATTGTTGCAAGCGGTAAAGCCCCACGATTTACATTAAATGAACTAATTGCACCCACCGAACTATTGGCATTAATTGTAAATGTATTTGTATTGTATACTGTTGTTCCATTTAAAACAAAGTTTCCACTAACGGAAAGTTGTCCACCGATGGCAGCATTATTAAAAATATTTAATGATGAACCAATAAATGATTGTGAAGCAACAAAGTCGGTAGCATTAACGTCATTAGTTACGGTAATATATTTACCTGCATTAATATTACCCGAAAATGAAGCATCTTGCAAAACACTTAATGTATTTTGTAATGTGACGGCACCAGTAGTGAGTAGTGTACCACCTATGTTAGCATTACCTACAATTGTACCACTTTGATAGACAATAACGTTTCCACCAATTGTAGCATTATTTGATACCTGTAAACCATTACCTGAACCCATGGCCAACAAAGGACCACCAATATTTGCTTGGCCTGAATTGACTAAACCTAATGTTGTGTTTGTAAAATATACTTGAGTATCGACACGAAGATTATTTTGAATGTAAGCAGAAGAACCAACACCTTGTACTTGTAATTGACCAGCAATAACAGCGTTATTGGCAACCTGTAATCCCAAGTAAGGTGAATTTAGGTAAAGAGTTCCTGATGGCTTAATATAATTACTAAGTGCCAAATTGTTATTTTCTAATGCCAAATTGTTAATGGTGACCATTTGATCACCAAAGGTATTGGCATAACTTAAAAAGTTTACTGTATTGGCCATGTGTTAATTACTCTTTTCCGATTAGTTGCAACATCAATTGTTTAATTTCTTGTACATCACCTTTAATACAATTGATTTCTGCTTTAAGTGTATTTATTTCTTCTTTTTGGGCGGCCATCATATTTCTTTTACGATAATACTCTTGCAACCCATTTTTATCACTATTAATAAGAGCCATAGAGTTGGTATCTCGAACCAATGTAGTATTAGGTATTTGAACTAACATAATTAATTAGTTGTATTAACGTTTGACGGCAAAGCAATAGCTTGTAAACTATTGACAACAGGAACTGCCGTTTTATCTGTGGTAGTTAATACAACTTTAATCGCAAATTGACTAAATGAATTGTATTTTTGACCATTCAAACTTGTGTATGATATAAAACCTTGATCAACACCTGTAGTTCCTGGAGCAAAAGTGTAATCATTAATGTCTGTTCTAAATTGTGAATAAAGATTGTCTGAACTACTTGTTTTAGTCATTAATTGCCAAATACCACTCTCAAATGTTTGAGTATCATTGCGACTTAAAATCTTGTAGTAAACATTAATATCCGTATTAACAGGTCGATATGCACTTATGGTCACATTCAAGTCACCAGAATCGTTTCCAGGTGCCAATACAACTTTCTTAGTAACGTACTTAGTGAGTGCAGGTCCACCAGAGGATGATGTTTCTCCTGTAATGTTTGCGGTTGCACCAGTACCAGAACCGGATGAAATATTGATGGTTGGTGTGGTAATATAACCTTGACCACCCGAAGTAATATAAATCGAAGTAACATTGCCATTTACCACATTAGCAGCAGCATATGCTTGTACTCCATTTTTACCTGTAGGAGCAGAAATCGTTACGACTGTATTTGCAATGTTATAAAATGCACCAGGAGTAACCAAGTTAATTAGGTTATTTGATAATGAGCAATTACCAATGGTCCAGTTAATAGCAAAGGTTGATAATCCAGCATCTGACAAAACTGGACTTACATACGGATCAGCACTAGACAATACGGCAGTTAAAATAAATGAAGCGTTAGCATTAGCATTAAGAACACGCTCGCCATTGCCATCATTCAAATAAAGGTTATCAGCCATCGATGTTCCATATTTTCCTGGAGTAACACCACTAAAGGCAGACATTGAACCTGAAGCCAGTGTTGCACTATATTGATATGAAATACCAGCAGTTGTTGGAACAAAATCAGTCGTTGTAATATTAAAAGCATCAACTAAGGCAGATGTTGATGATATTGTCGTTACTGTATTTGGAACATTATTTGCACCATTGAAATAATTTAATGACTGTTCTACTAAAGAACGCCTTGGTAATTTAGCAGGAACAATAAATGCAATTGTAGGTGTTGTAGAAATATTGAAAACACAGCAATCAGCAACAAACATTAATCCTTGATTTTGGTCTGCTGTCCAAGTTTGTGAATTTTGTGATAAAAACAATGCACCAACATAAGGAGCTGAACCAATTTTAGTTACAACCGATGGTGTAGCATCAGTAGGTTTATTTTTAACTGAAGATGATACTGCTATATCTCCTGATGAAGCTGTCCACAAATTATAATCACTTGAATTTGTTTTAACAATAAACGCATACAAAGTATTAGGTTGAATGTATACAGGAGCATTAAATTCAAATTGAGTATATGCTGTTGAATCTAAAAATTGTGGAGTTCCTGATACCTTAACCATATCTGGAGTCATAGTAACAATAGAGTGATCTAATGTTTGCCCATTTGGATAACCATTAAGTGTACCAACAATTGATACTGTAATTGGAGAATTTCCAGTAGGTTTTGTTTTAAAGAACAATTTAATGGCATTTAAAAATAAACCATTTGGATAATTAGCAGAAGATATTATAAATGTTTGCGCAACAGGATCGTAAGGACTATATGTTGTTACAACATTAGTTGATGATTGTTGACTTGTTTGTGTGAATGTATTTTTTGCGCCAGCAGGAGAAGCACCAAAGTCAACAGACTGTGAAGTTGTTTGTAAACCTTCAGCATAAAATGTTGCTTGAGCAAATGTTGTCCAACTTGCCGGATTAAAATTACTACCGTTATCTAATTGTAATACTCTTTGGCCTGTATGGAAAATGCCAGCAGGAATATTAAAAATGCCGTAGAACGAACCATATTCATCAGTATTCATATTACCAATAGAATATACAATATTTGTATCAACATCTAAGGCAGGAGATATTGTTGCGGTTTTTGTTGAACCCACATATCCTGTAATTATTGCTGAAGTTCCAATCGCAGCAGAATCACCGGTACAGAAATAAATTGTATTGCCTGTATAGTAATTATCGGTTGCAGAAGCTAAAGGTGAAAGTTGAACAGTAGTTGTACCATTACCTCCAACTACACGAGCACCAAAATGACTTTGACTTACAAATAAACCACTAGCACTAGATGAAACATAATTTCCATTTTGGTCAAAATAACCATTTTGTATAGTTTCTCCAACTGAATTAGTACCCGAATATGAAGTTGAGTAAGGATCAGAAGCAACATACAATCTTGTGTTGGTTGTTCCTGGATAATTCTGAACACCAATAATTCGTGCGGTACCTGTAAACACACCGGCGATACGATAACCAATAATATCATTTACATTAAAGATACCAGTAACACCAGACAATTCAACCACGTTAGTTTTACGAATATATTGTTGAATATTTTGATTATCAAAAGAAGCTTCTAATTGTGTATTAAACAATAAATTTTGTGCAGATACAATTATTTCTTGTGACTGAATGTATGGTAAAACCGAAATGTCTGTGATATAACCATTATTCAATGCGTATGTGTTTCCAAGACTATCATAGTTACCCATGATATTAGTTTGTTGTTGTACTTGACTAGAATAGGTTGTAGTAGCGGTATAACCAACAGCAGAACCAAATGGACTTTGTACATTAGGATTACCGTGATTAACAACTGATAGGCTTGAAGAATATGATGTTCCTGAAATTGTTTGCCAATCTCCTGCCGATAATACATTGACTACGGCTGGATTGGATTGAAACACTTGTAAATTAGGATCAGTAATCAATAGACCAGGAGCTTGTGTGTTGTCAACCCAATTATCTACGTTAGGTGTTAATGATAACTCACCTTGTTCGGTCACAAAAGAAAACGGATTAGCATTAACAGTTCGTGAAGCAAATTGTTGAACAATTGCATTAGATGTTGTAAAAGGCAAACTAAAGTAATTTACTAATCCATCGGTGCCAATATTATAACCCAATGAACCTGATTGAGCACCTGAAGATAATCCCATATTGTATGCTAAAGCTAAAGCTTTCAATGGATAATTATTGACTTGTTGTAAAGCCGTCATTTGATTTGTACGTTTATTGATTGATACTGAATAATCAGGATTTGCAGTATCAGCAGTTGCATAACTAGAAAAGTTATCAACCATAATACCATTTTTAAACCTGTTTAATCCATAAGCATCTGTTATTTGCAAAGATTGTGCATTTTGTTCCAATAAACTCAATGATGTATAAGATTCAATATTACTAACACGGGTATCCAATGCACCAATATCAGCCATTGTATAACGTTTGTGTGAAACCGGAACAACAGATAAATCTGAAACATAACCTGCTGGAGCTTCAGTTGTAATATATCCTGTGTATGGTTTTAATGTTAATTGAGCAAGAATTAAAGAACCATCAGGATTTGCCGGCAATACAGGATTAACAGAAGGCGTTCCTTCTATAACTTTAAAACTTCTGTCTTTACTTAAAACGAGATAATCTTGACGACCCAAATAATGTGAATAACTACCTTCAAATAAAGTTGAATCTATAGGTATATACAAACCAGCATTTGGATTACCACTAGAATACCGAAATGCGAATGTGGCTTGACCATTTATTCGAGCAGGCCTAAAATCAATAGAATCTCTGAGTGAATATAATGTGCCAGTTGCACTAGTATATTTTGGAATATTTTGATAAGTTGTAGGCAATGCAGAATTTAGGTATGACCTAATATTGAAATAACCATCACCACCACTATGTTGATAATAGTTTACTACAACCAAAAGATTACCTGAAGGTTTAGGTGCACCTGCATTTAATGTAATAGATGCGTGATCATAAAAACCATCACGTTGGCCATTATCAAAACTGAAATTTGAAGTTACATCATATGAAGATCCTGCACCCAACATACCAACAGTAGGTAATGTGCCAGGAGCTCCTGTATCTATAATCTGTTTAATACTTATTACGTCAGCTAGATATAAAGATTGTTTTTGACCTGGATTAACCAATCCAGCATTTTGAATGTATACTTGACCAGATGAAGTTAATGCAGTAATATCCACATATGTGGTTGTACTACCAGTAACTTGTGTAAGTGGACTTCCAAATCCAACATTAACCGCACTGGTGTTTGCAGAAATAAAGTTTTTACTTTTAAGTGTATAGTTTGTGTCGTCAGCATTTTCAATAAAAACATTTTCAACAATAGTTGCATTAAAAGAATAAGCAATGTCGGAATTGTTAACGGCTAGTGTGGAAACTGAAGCATCAGAATTTAAACTAACTGTTCGTGTAGCTGTTGTCCAAGGCAATACATCACCAACATTAATATTTGAATTTGAACCTTTATTTGTAACAATGATCGAATAATTTTGTTTTACTAAAGAGGAACTAAGTGTCGAAGATGGTGCACCAAAGTGAATTAATTTTCCATATTGGCCACCAGTATAACTTAATTGTGTACTAAAACCAGAACCCGAAGCAGTAAATGCTACGTTTCTCCACAACTGTTGGGTTGTATAGTTTGTGCTGGTCAATGAAGCGATATACGGAGCACCTAAAGAAAAGATTAATTCTGGCGCACCTGGATTTTGTAAAAGTGTATTTCCAAAAGAATCTTTGCCACTAGCTGAATTAATATTGGCTGAACCAACAATAGTTGCTGGATAAGAAGATTTTGTTGCAGCAACTATTGTATTAGCTTGTGCAATTGTAAAATTGAGTGAGAACACCGAAGTAGTATCTGGTATTACTGTCCAATTTTGATTAACTGTTGCAGTCTTATTCACACCATTATATGATGTGATTGTTCTAAAATCGCCTGCATCAGTACCAGAATTAATAGTAATGCTAATATTATTATAAGCATTATTTGATGAAGAAAAATAACTTGGAAACGTAATTGAGTTTGCTGTTGCAGAAATTGCAGTATTACTTAATGTTGAATTCTGTAAATTACTTACAAAGAATTTATAAACATATGTATTGGCGATTAACCCATTAGATGTATCATGGTCATATAAAAGACTACGAACATTACCTGTGGCCACCAAGGTAGAAGAATATGCCAAAGAAGATGATACATTTACACTAGCCAAAGGTACACAATGTAAATCAACACCTTGTTGTGTTGTTGTGTCAAAGAACGAACTATTGGCACCACGAACTGTATCAGTATACAAATAATTACCATATGCCAAATAAACAGGTGCATTATTTTGTGAAGCCGTTGTTCTAGCACGATCAGTAACTAAATCAACGTTAGTTGTACTTTCGATACGCTTTCCGTGAACATATGCTATACCTTTACCAATACTCATTGTGTAAGTATTGTTGGAAGAATCGGCTGTATTTGTTTTAGGTGTTAATTTGAAATTATTAACAACATAATCTCCGTTTGTTTCATAATCACGCTTAGCAAAATAGTCATCAATTACCGAATAAACAGAACCGTCAACTAATTTAGCAATTTGGCCATTTGTAATACGAATCAACTCAATAAATCCATCATCATCACCAAATGATAATCCACGGGTTTCTAATGTTAGGGTAATTTGATATCTATCTGCGCCTGGTGCTTGATAGTTTGACGCACCAACAGCAGGATCTAATAATGAAGCATCATCAATGGAATCATGAATTGTTTCGGTAATGTTTAAACCAACTCGTAAATTAGGAGCAGCATCATACTTGCTTAATACAATAGTTTGTGGATTAACTTGAACAAAGGTTCCTGTTGAAATAGTTTCACCAGAAGAACTAACATAACTTCCTGCAATATAAAAAACACCTTGAGCAATCGATGCAACGGAAGAAGTTCCTGTTGCTCCGGTCAATTGAGCTTGTGCCGCTAAATTTGATAATGTGGCATAAATTACAGCACCATTGGTAAATTGGTTACCTGAAATATAAGATACAATAAGCGTAGGCGGATCACCTACACCTGCGGTTCCTGTTCCTGGTATTGCTACAAGCACTTTAGCTAAAACTGTACCAGTAGAATCTTGAATCAGTAAACCATTAAATTGTGAAATATCAACAAGAGCATTATTGTATGTTGGTTGTAATTGAATGTAATAGCAACCCAAATTGGTTGTTACTTGGCCGCCAGTAACCGGTGAATTAGGTGCAAAAATATTATCTGCAAAATTAGTAATTTGATTTTGTAATATGGATTGAGATTGAGTTAATTCACGAGCTTGAACCGCAGCACCTGGTTTAAATAAAATCCGATGGTAGTTTTTAGCCGGATCAAAATCATCGTAATAAGGGGAAACATTGAAATTCAGGGACATTTTTTTCCTTTAAAATCCTAATACAAATTTGTATTGTTCTATACCATCAAAACTTCTTGTGATACCAGTTCTATTTTCGATGACCGACATATAACCAGAAAAACTAATAAAATCTGGCTGATTAACCGTTAATAATGTTCTTGCTGTTGCCGAACTATTTCCATAAACAGTTGCGTTCAATATTGGAGTACCTGTTATATTTATGATGTGAACCACATTGGTTGCTGGATCAAAACTTAAAACTGTTCCAACATATGTTGCAGTTTCTAATGATGATCCTTGATATACCAATTCATCGGAAACAAAAGAACCAAAACCTGAAGCCACAATTAAATCAGTAGATACTTTATATATTGATCCATTAGCAAAACCAGGATATGTACTTTGTGCCATTGGATTAATTAATATACCAATTTGACGATAATCAATATCGGTGGGAATTACACCACCTTCAGAACCACTAAATTCACAAGTAACCATTACATGCGAACAACCTAATTCCGAAATAGGATCGAAACCATGGCCACCAATAGGCGAAGAAGCCGTTTTTAATACAACACCAGAACCTAAGGAACTAACAGCAGTAACTCCATAATTAATATAATTACTTCCTGGATTAGTTACAACAACCTCAGTAATTGCACCATTAGAAACTACTGCTCTAGCAGCAGCGCCTGTGCCATTACCTGTAACTACAATAGAAACTGATGCGTTAGCTGGATCATATCCTGTTCCACCACTAACTACATTGATTACCTCAATATCACCTGATCCAGCAGTAGTTTGCATTGGATTAGGAGTGTTATATCCAACTGGTATAGGCATCCAATCAACATCCATAAAATTCTTTTTTGTTCCGGCGTCAATGGTATACATGTATTTCCACTTATATCCATCGGCCCCAATATAAATGTTATCTGTTCCGTAACTTCCTGGTTGAAAGAAAGGTTCGTTTACTGTACTAGCACGATTAGCATTCCATAAACACTTGAATACTTGGTCATATCTATTTCGAACATAAAATTGTAATACTATAAAACCATTTTGATCGAGTGCAAACATATCAATATCATCATCATAATAATCATATATTTGACTTGATTTCCAATCAATTCTTTGAATTACTGGAGAAATATCATTTGATGTAACATGCTTAGCAACAAAAATATTATTAAAAACGGATTTAATATATGCTTGATCTTGTGTTGGTGTTGGGGGAGTCAATTCATTGTCCCACGCATCAACTTTAGCTAAGAAAACGTATATGCTAGCGATTGTAGTACCTGAAACAGGCAATACCGCTGCGGGTGAATAATAAGTTTGCTCTACTTGAGCAACTCTTGATGCGTATGTTAGAAGGTCTTTATTTGCCATGGTCTATTTATTAAGCGTGGATGACAGAAACTAAAGTATTAGCTAACGTACCGTCAACACAGAAATACCTCGCACAAATAGTTGATGTACCTGGTATACTATAAGTAGTAGCATTTATTGTAGAATTAATAGCAGAAACGCCAGATGTATAGGTTTGATTAGTGCCTGCCGTATTTGTGATCCATAATTCAACTACTTTACCAATAGTATAATTAGTCATCGATACAACTAATCCTGTCGATGTTTGTGCTCTTAAAACTGAATTGTTTGCAAAATCAATAGTAATTGCTGTTTGAGCAGCAGGATAAACCAACGGAGTGTAAATGAACCCTTTAGCTGGATTAACATTACCCACAAAGGTGGCGGTTTCTCCGTTAAATACTGCAATTTGAGATAATGTATTTGAGCCAATTCTAGTATTCCAGAATTGCAGCTGGGTACCTTTGGTGGTATCTGTAAAATTCTCGGCAGCAACAAAATCGATTCTTGATTGGCCAAATTGACTAAAATTATTTGACCAACCGTTGCCAGACAATCTTAATAATATATCACCGTTTGCAGTTGCTAATGGAGAAACAGCAGAACCTCTAGCCGAACGACCTACATACACTGGATATGAATTTGCACCAAAAGCATCATTAACAATACGTGAAGATGTATTTGCAAATCCTGTGATTTGCATCATATATCCTTGGTTCAAAGGTGATTGTGAATAACCTGTATTTGCTGATCCTGTAATTTTAAATGCTGGTGTGTTAGCAACATAGGGTACAGCGTTAATTGTAAATAATCCAGCAGCACCAACACCAAGTACTTGTATGTTACCGGAAATAGTTATATCTCCAGCAGTAATAACTCCATTGGTATTTGCCAAAGCATTATTTGCTTTTAGGAAAGATGCTTGTGTAAAGGCTGAATTGGAACTAATCCAGGTATTTTGAGTTGTATTAATACCTGATAATAAAATAGTATTTGCACTAGCTGAATTGGCTTGAGCAAAAGCTGCTTGTGAAAAGGCTGAATTGGAACTAATCCAGGTATTTTGTGTAGCATCTACACCTTGAGTAACTACTGTATTTGCTTGTGATGAAGTAATTTGAGCATTAAATATTAATGCTTGAGTTTGAATTGTTGATACATTTGATTGTAATACACCTACTTGTGAATTTAGTGTTGTTATACTAGAATTTCCAGTATTTGCTAATGCAAAAGCAGCTTGTGAATAAGAATTGGAAGCCGCAGCGGTTCTTTGTGTTGTTCCGTCACCGAAGGTAATACTTGTACCTGTGTTCATTGACAAACCAGAGTAAGTCATTTTTACAACAACGTTTTGCGCTTGGCCACCACCAACCATAAATCTTAATTGTGTGCCTGTTGTTGTTGTGCCAATGGTTAAATTTCCACCATTTGCTCCCGGAGTACCCTGAACATATAAGTATCCATCAAGTGGATTAATTGCAGTGCCTATATTATTATATTCTAATCCAGGTTGATAAAATTTGTTTGCATAACCCATATCAATGAAATTAGCTGAATCTGTACCACCAGAACCAGTATTGGCGGTTATGACTATATCCGCAGTACCACCATCATTAATGTTTACTAAATTAGTTTGAACATATCCATCAGCAGCTGCTGAAAATTGAGCAATTGTATTGGGTAGATTTTGTTGAATTGCACCAACATTAAGAATTTCATTCGAGTAAAGACCTTGAGCAATTGCGTGAGCGCTCATTCGGAAAGTTGTTTGACTTGGTATATCTACCCCTGCAAATACAGTATTTGAAGTATTTGCATTAATTGTAGCTGCTAAAGGTAGTTGTGATATTTTTATTGTGGACATTTATTAACCTAATCTAAAATGATTTGTGTTTCATCTTCTGTTGTAAGTGTGTTTCCGTTTTCATCAGTTAATACCGGTATGTTTACTTCACCTGTGGCACCAAATATTACTACTTTACCATCATCAGCAAAAAACGTTCTACTTACCGACATTAATGAATTTACTGAATTTGATAATGCGCCAGACAAATAAACAATATTATTATTATAATCAACCCCAGCTACCGTTTGTACTGAATTATTTGCAATTAAAATTGTATCTGTGGCATATAAAATATCCTGTAACGGAATGTTAGGATTTTTATAGTTACCATTATTTACAATATTATATGAACCGGTTAGACTCGTTATATTTATATATGAATCTCCTGCATTAGCCGTAACATAGGCCACATTCGCAAAAGATAACCAAACGTTATCTCTTAAAGTAACCGTATTTGCACCAGGAGTGTTACCAATATGCGATGAGAGTATTTCAGAATAAACCTTTTGGCCTGTTGCCGTTGAGGTCATTTGTAAAGTATCTCCTACTAACATTATCGCTTGTAAATTAGCAGAAGCAAGACCATTAAAGGTAACAATATTGGTACTGGTATTCACAAAATCGGATATCATTGTACCTGAAGAATAATTTGTTCCGGTATAATGTGGTAATGTATGAGCTTGTTTTAAATCACCAAAAACATTAAAGTTTGTAGACGCATTGGCTTTCATAGCATATCGACCAATTACTTGCATGCCCGTAGGATGTAACAAATCTAATAATGTGTTTCTATATTTGGAAATTTCTCTTTCTAATGTAAGTTCATATGTGTATTTGTTATATATTGTACTTTGTAATACATCATATGAACTGAGTTGACCTGATGAATCCAAGTATTGACCAGAACTAATAGCCAAACCATTCAAGAAGGTTGTATTTGCCCTAGCACTACCATCACCATAGGTAATTACACCAGTTGAATCATATCTTGCATTAGGGTTAATTGAAGTATATAAATTGGTTAAATTTAAATTAATATTCTTTGAAACTGATGCAGATGAAACTACATGAAGTTGTTTTGCATATTGTGGCAAATTATTGTAATTGTAAACTCTAATATTGTAAATACTTTGTGTAGGATCAGAAAAACCTTGAAGAACTGTAATTGAATCTACTGTAGCAATATAACTTGTATTAGATAAACTTGTTCCTTGATAAACAATATCACCACGACTAGGTAAATTAGATACAGATACATTACTCACAGCAATATCTTGAATCTTCAATGAAATAGTAGGGTTTGATATATAATCTGTTCCGAAATCACTAACAGAAATAGTACTAATAGTACCAATACGATTGGTAATTGATGTAAATTTAGCTCCATCACCTAAAACACCCGGCACGTAAATTGAAGCATTTGATCCTGATACAGAATTTATTGTAACTACAGGCAAAGAGTTTAAGTTGTAACCTAAACCACCTAAAGGATACGGATGAGGTAATTGGCCATTGTTAGGATAAACATATCCTACTGTGGAAATTGCACCAGCAAAATTAACTGAAGTTACATTAGCGTATGCGCCATATCCTGATCCTCCAGCAAAAACAATTTTATCACCTAGAGCGTATCCTGTTCCAGCATTAACGATTTGTATCGGTGCCAACATTCCTAAAGTGTTTAAGTTTGAAGTTGATAGATCATCAACAGGAAATTGTGATAATGCAGTAATTCCAGGAGGTACACTTAAACCACCGCCACCATTTTGTAACAATATTGATGAAATTGGATATGTGGTTAATGAAGTAAAAGTAAAAGCATTTGCAAAAGAGGTATTTGCATTTGCTGAAAGATTAGTAGAGAAATAATAATTTGAATTTCCTAATGGAATGTTCTTTTTTATACCAATTGTATCAGTAGGGATAAGAGTAGCAACGGCAACTCCACTAGGAGATAATGTTCCTACTACTGCAATAGGTGAAGCTCCACCTGGAGTAATATCAGAAAAAGAAATTATTGTATTGGGATAATTAGTATATCCATAACCACCATTATCAACAGTAATACGCTGAACCGAACCTGTAGTTGTTGTTCCTACAACCGCAGAGGCACCATGACCTGTATTGGAATTTAATCCTCCAATGAATACTAAAGGATCACCCGGTTGGTAATAATTTCCTCGGTTACTTGGATCAATTTTAACTTGGCTAATCTGACCAATAACTTTTGCTCGTAACGGATTTCCATTAAAAAGAACATCTTGATTGTTTGAATCTACCACACGAACATATTCACCAGATTCAAACAGTCTTTCAATATTGGAAATAAACACTTCCGTTTTTGCACCATCAAAAGTAGTTGCTTCTATGGTAGCGATTGATTTTGTGGATTCACCAACAATTCGATAATTAGCAATTAATAAGAAATTAGGATCATTTGTATTTAAATTCAAACTTTTAGCAACATACCAAGTACCAGCTGAAGCTTTTAGTACAGCAGATTCCGTAAAAAAGAAATCTACATCAGTATTATATAAAATACGAAATAAGAATTTAAATGATGCGGGTGTACCTTTTGTTTGATATAGTTGTTTTGCTATTTTTATGACTTTAGATTTATCGGCCAGAATATCTGCTGGAAAGTAAGGCATAAAATCATTATAAAAATAATCTATAAATTGATTAACAACTGAACTAGAACCTTGAGCTGCTTGCAATTCATCAATATCTTTATAACTTAATAGATTTTTTGATAAATCCATTACACCATCTTGTTGTTCCATCCATTCATAATATGCTTGTAAAAACAAGACAAAATTGGCGTAATTAGGATCTTCTCGAACAAACGCAGGAAGTTGTGATGGTACTAAAAGCGAAGTTTTTTGATTACTTAGAATCATGAATTTATTTTAGCAATAACAGTAGCAACAACGGAAGCAGGATCAAAAGGATCAATTGTAATGATTCCGTCAAACGTTGATGAAATGATAGAAGTTGGGGCTGGTGTTGCTATAATAGATAATTGCCCTAGTGGATTATCGAGACCAACTGGATTAAAGTTGGCCAATGTAATAATTCCATTAAGGTAGTCAACTGTACCAATATTTGGATTTAATACTGTTTTCGCCTGTTCGGAATTATAATAATAGGTTCTTAGTGTGCCATATTGACCCTGTAATTTTACAGTAGCTGCGCCGTTTTGACCAGTCGTATCACCTGGTTGAGGTGCGATTGATATAACTGCGCTGGTGTAATTATTACCCGAACTAATAACTTTGATGCCCGATAATGATCCACCACTAACAATAGCCGTTGCAACTGCACCAGAACCGTCACCTGAAATTTTAATTATTGGTGGATATTGATAACCAAACCCCGGATTAATAATTGAAATCGTATCAATACCAAAAGTAGATTGAGCAATTTCATCAATATACACTCCGGAAATTGTATTAGCTAAATTAGCTGGATTTAAAAAGCTCATACTAGGAGAATTTGAAATACCACTTAATATAGAACCTCTTTGTAAAGGAGTATTATAATATAAGTTGTAGGTACTTGATGTTACTAGATTAGGATAGAACCTTTTTGATAATTGAACATTATATTGAGTTGATACAATAGATTGGTCATAATTGGTTACAGCAGTCAATAATTTATATGGTGAGAAACTCGAATTAAAACCATTGAGTGTGTTTATACCAAAGCTTTGAACTGCCGTAACAATACCAGACTGAATTTGTGAGGATGTTTGTGTAGTTTTACTAGGATCAAAAACTGCATTAATATTCAAATTAATATAAGTATAATCCGGATCTACAATATTAGGATTAACAGTTAATACTGAAATTGGTTGAATAACTTCAGAAATTATTCTTTGTTTTTGTGATTGCGTTAAACTGTAGGCACCAGTTGGTTTTAAACAAATAAACGCTTGGCCATAAACAGGAGGATTATTTTCTTCCCCACCCCATACATTAACCGCATCAAATGAAATTCCCAACGAATTCTGTTGAATTGCTGTGATGTAATCACTCTTAGTTACTGCACGGCCTTGTGATGCGTAGTTTTTAGGAGCTTGAAATTTAATAGAATCAATGGATTCTTTATTACCACCTGTTGTTGCTGGTGTTACTGAAATGACTGCTGACGGAGCATGACCCGAAACCGTATTCATCAGAACAAAAGAATTTGCTCCGGCACCAGAGGTTCCCTCGGTGGAAAGATAACTAACAATTACAATGTTTCCATCTGATAGTTGTTGTCCTAGTATACCATCACCAAAATATATTTTGTAATTTCCATTCAAAGCTTCTTCCAAGAAATAAACTTGTGAGGTTGAAGTTAATGTTAACTCATTAATTGCTGGATTAAAAACATTATATGAAGAATTGGTTAAAGAAGCTTGTACAATAACCTGTAATGTTGTGGTATCAATTGAAGCATCTGGTATTTCAAAAGTATATGTTGGATTTGTCGATGAAGCAACAGTAAAGTTGTATGTTGCCGGAACACCCTGTTTAATTGCTATATTATTAAATGTTGCAGTATTTGAAATTACAGGTACCGTACAAGCATCGGGATTAACAAAAGTATAGTTTACTCCTTTAATTGATGCTGATGCAAAATTTTGATATGCTGGTAATGTAAAAGACCCTGGTGCAACATTTTTGAATATAATATTAACGGTTGCAGTAGGTGTAATTGCTGATTTTGGTGTATATCCCAGTATTTTTGCTTGAGAAACAACAGAACTTCTTTGAGTAGCCGAATCCAAAAACATCTCATTGGCAACCATATTTAAATAATAAGCATTATATTGTGTATTATATGCTAAAAGGTCAATAAGTGTGTTTAATGTAGAACCTTCAAAATTATAATCTTTAAAGGTGTCTTGGCTTTTCAGAAAAGTAGTAAAACTACCTTTGAGTGTATCAAAATCTAGATTTGTGACTTGTGTATTGGTATTAGCGGCCATTATCTGGTCCTTTGTAATATTAAGCTAAAAGACGTAGGTTGTGTCTGGTTACCCACCAAAACAGATAAAGAAACGTTAAATTGGTTACTAGCAGGCGAAGCTGTTACAGTAATTGTAGTAATCGTAACTCTTGGTTCATAATTAGTTATTGTTCTAACAATTTCATTTTGAATCATTGTTGCGGTTAATGATGAGATTGGCTCAAATAATAATTGATTTAGTGTGCTTCCAACATCCGGCTGAAATAATCTGTCGTATATATTAGTATTCAAAAGATTACGAATTGAACGTATTACCGCTTGTTCGTCATATTTCATAGCCACATCACCCGTTGCCGGTATGGGCAAAAAGGTCATATCTAGGTCTGAGTAAATGTGATTGTTGATTGCCATTCTTTATTTATGAGTTTATTCTGGAGATAAGTTTAGGTGTTCCAACTAAATTATTGCACAAATATGTTTCGGTATCACCCATATTGGAAAATTGTTGCGTTGAGTTGTAATTACTAACTAAAGTTTCAAGTTTTTGAAAAAAAGTAACATCATTAGATTGTCTAGTAGTCATCAAACTATCCGTACCAGTTAAATCCGTAGTAATTTGAGTAACTTGTGCATTTGAAAGGTTATTGGCAGACATACCATTAGTTAAAATAACTAAATCATTTGTAAGAGCTGTAACATAAGAGTTTAACTGTGGTCCAATTAATATACTAGTCATACAACCCAAAATTGGAGAATTGTTGGTTATACCGTCCGTCTGGTTTGTAATCATTATTGCTTGTTTTCCATAAGCTACGGCTGTTTGGTAATATGGATTTGTCTGTGTATCGGTTTGGCCGGTCATGGAAGTTACACCAGAAATCTTATTAGTGTGAATTATAAAACTTCCGCTATCGTTGATTAAGTTATTTGCAGCTGTAATAATTCCAAAAACATTTGCAGAGCCACTATAACTATTGGAATTAGCTAAAACAAACATTTGGCCAGCCAGAGTGATAATTGTATTCACATAACCAACAACAGGATTCTGAAAATAACCCCCTACAGAATTACTGGCAATATCTTGAGCCTGCCAAGATTGAATAATGGCTGGAAATTGTACTAGGTTGTTCTGCGTATTTGCATCAAAGGTTTGAATATTATTATTTGGGTCACTATAATTGTAACCCAATGTTGCATATACCCCTGTTGCATTATTAACTACTGCCATTATAATCCCTTAAATAAACGGTATGTTGGGTGGACTTGTTGGATATCCTTTGTTCCCAATGTGTGTATGGTTACTATAAATCTTACTATTAACTGTATCTCGCATCCAAGTAGCATCCATTAAACCTGTTATTGTCGCAACTGGAATATTAGCAATTGGCGCATTAACTGATACTAGTGAAGTAATTAATCCTAACGAATATATTCCTAATGTTCCAGCATATACACCGGTTCCAGCATTAACTCTTGTTTTAGCGGTTATAACATCACCAGAAACGACACCAGCAACTTCTAAATCAGAAGAAACATATGTATGATCGTCAGAATTAAGATAAATGTTACTAGGATTTGCATCAGGAGAATTGCTGTGTGCAGAAAGGTTCATATCATTATCGGAGATTAAGTTTAATCCTTTGACTCCAGCAACTCTGGCCACCAAACCACCACCAACAATAAGATTGTAATTTCCATCAATCTGTTCGGTTTTATCACCCTTTACATGCATATTACAATCACCATTTATTGTGATATTACAAGATCCAGTAATTGATACATTTTTTCCACCAACAACAATTTCATAACCATCACCATAAATTTTGTGAACTTCATCACCATTCGGTTGCAATTCAATAAAGGTACCCGATTTTCCGTGTTGTAATCGAATGCGTTCACGGGTTGGTGTATCATCCAATTCAAAAGAATGGCCACTTTTACTTTGAGTTACATTATTATAAGGATACTGTGGCTGATAATCGGTGTTAGCTGCCGATTCTGGTTGAGTAAAACCACTATTTAAAGGATTTGCCATTATGGTAATTTCTTATTAGGTAACATAGCAGGAATAGCAGTCACAACACCAGCAATTGCTACGGCTGTGCCTGCGGCCGTTACTGTTTGTTGTATAGTTTGTTGTAATGTTGTTGCCACTTCTTTAGTTGCTGCAATTACTTCACTAAGGCCACTTGGCCCGGTATTAAATGTATCTGAAAGTACATTTGCAATAGATTTATATAAATTGGCCAAACAATCTTTTAGTATTTTTAAAATTCTGGCTGGCAGAGTTAAAATATAAGCTATAATT
>Ga0007829_10000065_pt1 | contig 19584 bp, 39 predicted proteins | sample CryBogCBE03Jun09_FD_57987 | JGI IMG/M metagenome (GOLD analysis project Ga0007829, IMG submission 57987) | Freshwater microbial communities from Crystal Bog, Wisconsin, USA - CBE03Jun09 | ecosystem: Environmental > Aquatic > Freshwater > Lake | place: Crystal Bog, Wisconsin, USA | collected... | reverse complement strand
GAACGAACACGAGCCAAATCATCTTCAGTATAAAACTTTGAAGACTTGGTGGAGTCGTTCTCTAGTCCAATTGCAACAGTAGGCGCGTCAACGCCCGACACATTTACGACTGGAGCGACATTGGCCTCTGCTTCAAAAGCGGCTGCCATCTGTTCTGCTGTTTCTGCCATGATTATATCCTTAGTATCCTAGGGGTCGTTATCCGAATTGAGCCGAAGCCCGTAGCACAAATGACCTAACGTGTATTCTTATTTTCTCTTTACACTACGAAAGTGTCAGCGTAAACGCTTATTTTTCGTAGTCTCGCGGAACCTTCCTGTTAGGGAGTGATGTTCCGTAAGCTTCAGTTACGAGGTTGACTCGTAGTTGTTGCTCCCCTGATTGAGCCTCAATGCTTGCCGCATCTACTACTGGTGGGAGTGTGGACTGAGGAATGCCTTGACCAGTCTCCGGGTTAGCCTCTACAGGTGAGGCTGCCTCTTTGCCTTGTGGGGATTGCATACCAGTAAGGTTCATGATGTCGTTCTCGATCTGAGTCTGGAGCAACTTAAGCGCCCCATCAGCCTTAGCGTCATCAAGAAGCTCTTGACGGATTTCAGTAAGCTTCTCTGCTGGGAACTCTTCACCCAAAATGCGCAAAGCGCCTTCCTTAGACTCAAGACCAAGAGAAAGCATTGATTGAACTTCATTGATAGCAATCAGCTTGTCTAGTGGTAGTGGCTGTGGGAAGTGGACAATCGATCGATAGGTGATTGAGTCATTAAAATCTAGTTGAGCCAACTGCCCAGGCTTTAAAGGTGTGGTCTTAGTTACAGGATCCCAAGTAAATACTTCTGGTTCCTTAAGGGCTAGGCTTAACAAAACTAGCTCATTGATGCGTTCTAGACCGTGTGCATATTGAACGATTTTCTGGTGGTAGCGGTTCATCAAAGGCTGGAACATGATGCTAAGAGCAACACCAGAGGTATTTGAGACTGGCATTGCTTGTCCAAGAGCTGTCTCTGGAACACCTACCATTTCGTGCATAGACTTCTTGAGCATTGCCAAGAAGTCCATAGCTCCCTTTAGTCCTTGAGCTCCGCCTTCAAGATTCTCAACGCGAGCGTCTTTTGGAAGTCCGCCCCATACCTTGTTGGCGCCCTTTTCTAATTGTGAGGCCTTTGCGCCAATGATGACCGTAACCGGTGCCGCGTGGTAGTTAACAATGTCAGCAATATCAGTAGCGGTTTCATTGTAAGCGCGGTTAATGTTAATAATGTCGTTGCAATCACTGAGACCCCAAGGGCTACCACTGATACGAACATTCGGAATATGAATAACAGGGATGACACCAAGTGGGTTAGGGCGCGAGTCAATGAGTTCGTCATTTATGTATTCCTCGATAATGTCGTCTGTCAAGATTTCCGTGTAGGTAAATACTTGACGTGTTCCTTCTAGTGATGTTCCCCAAAAACGATACTTAAGCTTAAATCGGATTAAGCGCTCGCGGTCATGGGGGTGGAACTCTGGGAAAGCAAAAGAAGAGTTCAGGGGAAGAATACGAACTCGTCCAGGGTGTTCTCTACCAGCGGGGTCTTTATAACCTTCTTCATAAGCGACCTTGATAAAGCAGTCACCAGAAACAGATCCCTGCTGACCGATTTCCCACAGTACTGTGGCTTTGTTGTTATCTGTCTCCCAAACTCTTTCGAGCAGGTCTGGGACAATGGCTTCCGTTTCTTTCGGGGAACGGAAGGAGACCCCTTTACCGAAAGTAAAGTTAATTACGAAATCTGTAAAGGCGCGATAATAGTTAAGAGCCAGCTGGGTTTCGCCTGTCTGACGGCGGTAAGACCAGTGGTGACCAAGATACATAGCCCAGTTAAGGGAATAACGGTTAAGGCGGGGACCGTGAACCTCAAACTCTTCATCCGCTAGTTCTACAAGACCTAGTGGGGAGATCGAGATTGTTAGATCAGAGGAGGCTGCACGATAACTCGGAGGCGAGAAATCAATCGAGCTCACCAATCACCTCTTTCCGTAAAGACTATCAATAATAACATAATTGTCGACAAATATATAAAACGACACTCAGTACTTAAAGTGCTCTCCAGCAATTACGTTTCTACCTACTGGATGAGTAACTTTCTTTTTCATGTCTTCTTTTTTCTTATCAATGGCATCTTGAACTCTGTCGCGGTTTCTTGGGTCTATATCTTTTTTAGAGTCAACGAATTTTCCACCCAGCTGAAGGTAATGAGTGTGAACCCAGTGAGCAGCAGCAGGGGATGGGTATTTAGAGAAACGGGATTTAGCTTGAACCACCACCATGTTGTACAGGCGTGGATTAGCTGGGAGCTGCTTAGGACCCTCTTTAACTTCTTTACCGCGGATGAGTGCCATTATTAATCCTTAGATAGGTCCCAACCCCCAACCTTTAGGGTCAGGGGTCGGTCGTCTAATTTATTAGTCGCGGACTACTGAAGCGTTGCCAGCCTTTTGGTTGGCGCCACTACGAGTAACTTCTTCAATGCGGTTGTCGCCATGATCAGCGAAAGCGCCAGAGGCAAACTCTGTTAGATGATCAGGTGCTTCTACCCAAGATGCAGAACCGACGTGTGCGCGTTCACGCATTGTCTCTTCTGGAAGCTTCTCGAATACATTCTGATTGCGGTTTGGACGACCAGCTGCTGGGATGTAACCCTGCATAGCGCCCTTTGAAAACTCTTGTGGGACGTCGGTATCAGTTGCGATACCCTCTTCAAAGCGAAGTGGTCCACGTTGTCCGGCAGAAGCGGCAGAAACTTTACGATCGTAAACGTTTCCTGGGCGCTCTGGGAACTTTGGGTCTGGTGCAAGTGCCATTTATAACTCCTTATAGGTTGAGGTACCTCATAGAACAGTGTGCTACAAAGAACCTGTGTAGTCAGCGTAAAGTCTCAACGAAAAAAGGGTGAGCTGGATACTTCAACTTGAGGCAGTGTTAGATCCATAGTTAAAGAGCAGGCGAGAGCTAGGCTATCTGCGTAGTCATCGTGGGCGTGGGCTTCATCAGGAGCGTGGGCCAAAAAGTTAGGACCAGTGAACTTAGTCTCTAGGTCTTCCATCTGTTGTTTGAATCTGCGCCATGTGCGCAGGCGACGAGTCTTTGCATGAGCAGGCCAGCTAATCATGCGACGATCAATAAGCGCCTTTAAGTGCTTCCACCGCTTAGATTGCTCTTGTTGGCTACTACCTATCGAGTAAACCTCTGCGTTAGGGAGGAGGATCTTAAGGCGCTGGGCCACTGCATCTCCGACACCATTTGCGTCTACGCCAACAGAGAGCACGTCATAGTTTGATAGGAACTCTCTAATCTGGAAGTACTGGTTCTCCCAGTCATCACCCTGCAACTCTAACCAGTTAAGGATACGGTGGTCGTAGTAACCAAACTCGTCTGGGCGGTTCCAGTCAACCCAGACAACTGTTACTACTGTAGAGTCAATCTTACGGGCGGGGTCGATGCCCACTACTACAGGGGTCTTATACCAAGCCTTTTGTGTCTCCATGGATGTATCGCCAAGCTCATCTAGCACAGTAGAGGTAACGAACATACCGCGCTCAAGAAGCCACTTGCAGTTGTATGACATCTGGAACTCGTCGGAGTCCTCACCAATGCGCAACATTTCTTTTTTAATAAACTTGCCGTAGTTTGTGTTGACCTTGGCTACATCACGCCAGTCCCACTCAAAGTGGTTCTGTCTACTGCGGGAGGTCTGACGACGACGGTTGAGCTGAATGGATCTGTAGAAGTTATTCTTATGTGTGGTTGGGGTTCCAGTCTTAACCATTGTTCCAGCAGTGGAAGCCAACATAGGAGAGATAGATTTAGAAACTACAAAGTCATCAGCTTCTTGACACTCATCGATAATAATAAGATGGAAGGTCTTAGATTCGATCTTAGCCCGGGGGTTAGCAGTCATCATGGTTAGGCTAGAGCGGGACTTCTTTAGTCTAATCTGACGAGTAACGCCAGCAACTTTACCTAAGCTATCGTCAATCTCTGGGTCACCTAAGATCTCAAGGGCACGCTCACTGGTAAGGCGGTCTACTGTACGACCGAAGAGAGTTTCAACCTGTGTCTCGACCGGTGCGAACATACCGATCATAATTCCGTCTTTAAACTTACTTAACAGATCTGGGTACATCTGGGCTAAGCGGGGAAGAAGAACCATCAGCCCAGCTACTGTGTTAGCTACTGTCTCTGACTTACCTGACTGACGAGACGCGAGAGCGGTGATCTCCTCGCCGTCATTGATGATTACTGACTCAACAATACGTCTAGCGAGGGGTAATTGATAGGGGTGAAAAGGGTGTCCAGAGAGGGCTTCGATGAACTGAATACAGCGGTCTACTAGCTTTTTGACAAACTCCTTGGAGAGCTCATCTAACTCATCTTCCTCCTCTGGAGGCAGATCGTCGTCCTGATCATACTCGTCAGGGATGAACTCTTCATCATCTAATACTGGGTCGTTGCTCACTGTGATCCTAATTTAGTTTTAAGCAGAAAGTCTGGGAGGTTGATCCCAGACTCTCTGACGCCACCTACGGGAAGAGAAGAACGCGGCAGTATTAGTGTATCACAAATGTCGACAAATCTATTTATCGGCGTGTCACGCGTGTATGCAATTCGTTTACCATAGCGTGTAGAACTTCTGCACCAGTGAGTGCCTCTTCAACATAGCGTTCGTCTCTAGTCTTTGCGTAATGAGACAAGCACCTACCGATCTCATAAAGAGATTGATCCGTCCATTGCTCTATGTCTCCTGTAGGGACGCGGGATACCCGCCTAGCCACTTTCTCTGAAAAGGGCTTATCCCACGCCTTCTTATTCTTGAAAAAACTCATCATACATCCCATCTTCAGGCTTCCAAGCAACCCTAGATCTTAGCGCATCTTGCAGGATTCTATCAATAGCGTCGTCGTCATCTCGATTAACGGATGGACGGCTGACCCACATTCCTAGGTAGAACCCGGGAGTGGTGAAGGGTACTCGGAATACCAAGCACTTACCCTTTCTAAAAGGGTATTCGGTTTCTTGGGTGGATCCAATTTCAAGTATTGGTAAAAAGCTTTTATGCCAGTACCGAAGGACTCCGCCGTAAATAGGTCCGGCGGTCTTCATAGATGATTTCATTATTAATCCTTAAAAAAGTCTTTTGCTTTCCAATTATTCAACTTGCCTTTTTGCATAGTCTGAGCTCTGGCTGCGCTTTCGCTCAAACGAGCAAGTGTACCAGCAGATAGATCTCCGACGTTAGCCGCATGATGTGACGAGCAATTACCCTCTAAAGTTGGCAAGTAATCATTTGTAGAAGGGCTTCCCTTTAAGCCTAGCCAAATATCAGTAGAAACATCATTGTATTGGTGCCAGTGATTAGTTCTAAACACTATGTAGACAACTTTAGTGTTTGGATTATAGGCAATAGTAAGAGCTCTAGGTCTAGAGGGTTGTTGAGTAGGCGCGGTCTCAGTCTCTACTCCGACATTAGAGAGCTCACTTGGTATTGAGACATCCCAATCAGTTGGCTTGTCAAGAGCAATTTTCATGCTCTCTAAAATGTTGTAGGTTTTATTACCCGTCTGCTCTTCGTAAGCTTGCCTACGAGAATAGTAATTATCTGCTCTCCTAGCCATTACTCCTCGCAAACGTGGTTTTCAGTCTCGGTCTCTAGTACTCTTGAATAACAAGATCCGCAGTGAAGATACTTAGGGGCTCTGTAGTTATTTTGAGCGGTAGCGCCTAATTCGTAGTCAGACCCGTCTTCACTATACGCTGGCTGAGAAACTATGATCTCTGGCTCATCAAATAATTCCCGCGGGAACGGTCCTCTAGGGGACACTACTCTGTCTGGGACGTAATGTACTTGTTTAGCTTGATGCTTAATTATTCTCACTTGGCGCCGACTCTTCGGCAGGAGTTGCATCTACGGGTGCAACAGTCTTTTTCTTAGAAGGCCTTACTACCTCAGGTTCTGGGATGTCTACTTCTGGGGTAAGCAAGGGGAAATGACCGGCGATCGCTCGCTCACTAAGCCAATGTGGTAGGCAGTTGTTGCAGTAATGAGCCGAGCTTACTCCAGGTTCGGCATGGGTGTATACGGCATCGTTTGAACAGTTATCGCACTTCATATTGTTCTCCTAGAGTATTTTTCTCGTGCTTCAAGTATAGCAAAAAGCACCCCCGAAGGGGTGCTCTCTGTAAGTACTAATTAGTTTTTAGAAGCGTTAGCCTCTACAGCAGCTTTAGCTACAGCCTTTTGAGCATCAGCTACAGCAACAGTTGCTACATTTGTAATAGCAGCGGTGGTAATTGCGTCTAGGTGCTCCTTCTTAGAGAGCTCTCCTACAACACCCTTTGGGTTAAACTTAGCCAGCAAAGGACCGACTACACCAAGAACAGCAGCCCAAAGGACATGCTTCACTGAGTGATTTCCGGTTTGCCAGATAGCTACAGCAGATGCTGCTGTTGCATATACGTAATGCTCTACAAGAGCCTTCTCTGATTGAGTGAATTTAGCCACTGTCTTACTCCTCTATGTTGTTGGCGTATGGCGTTACTATGTGGGAATCCGCCGACACATTAGGTGACGACATATCCGACGTATGAGATGATACACCGGCTAAGGACGCTGTGGCAACCGCTACCAAGTGCTTTGGGTCTGTGGAATACCCAGTGGCAGCCCAAGTAGCCAACCCCGCTGAGCCAGCGATGGCTAGATGGGCAGGACTACTAAAATTAAGCTTTATCCCCACGTATGTACCCCAATATCTCTTTTACGTGATGTCGGAGCTCCTCAATGTGATTGTGGGTCTCCTGATCTAATCTTAGGTCTTTAGTAATTATACGCCTATCTTCGTCGCCTGAGCGGTTAGTCGCATTCAAGATTAACCCTGATAACAGGATTGACTCCAAAGACACAATAAGTGTTAGTAAACCAAAAGGAAATGGCTCTATAGGTATCAAAACCCAAGCGCTCCACCACACTATATGGAATACAAAGAACAAAGGGGAGCCAAAAGATATAGCAGCCCAGTCAGACACTTTTTGAAATAATCTCATTCATTAGCCTTAGCTACCATAGAGGTGTAGGTTGCCGCATCAATGCCTTTACCCTTGGACTTCTTTAGTCCTGGATACAAGCTTTGATAAACAGGTATAAGCGCGATTTCTTCTTCTGTTAGAACACTGGACACCAAGTTGGCGGGCATTAAGCCAGCGTTAGCCAGAGCCTTAGCTACAACTAACTCTACTTTTCCTTTTTCCCCAACCTTGAAGGCAGAAGTGCCTGGGAAAGGCGGAGCGACAATTACAGTAGGTGGCTTTGTAGGAACAGGGGTGGAAGTACCATTCGCATTATGGATAGCAGCAACGCCTCCGCCTGTTAGCGCAGTAGCACCAGCTACTCCTCCTGCAACAAGCTTGTTCTGACTAAGAGAAGATGTAGGTGCTGAACTTTTTGTATAAGCAGGGCGGCAGATAGCCAAAACATAAAGGTAAGGTCGATGACGACGGTAGCAACCATCACCATTTGCTTGGTTACCTGTATAACTCTCAGGACCGGTGTTGAAACCGATTGTTGTTAGCCCGTCTTTAGAGGCCGCTTCAACGATCTCTACGTGATCGGCTACGCCGTTACCGGACCAAGAGAAAAACACAATGTCCCCAGGAAGGGCAGAGTACTTATCAATAACTCTCTTGTTCTTTTGAAACCAAGTTAACCCAGCAGGACAATAAGCAAAGCCCTTAGGAGTTTGAGCCGCAACAAGGTGAGAGGCGTTTGCCTGAGCAAACACCCAGCTTACGCCCATGGCGCAGTACGATTCATTTGGGATTTCGTACCAAGTTCCGTATGGGTTCTCGTTGTTAGGGCCTTCTACAAAGCCAAGTTGAGTACGAGCAATGTTTACGATGTCTACGCCTGCGGTCACTGGTAGATTAACCTTTCCGCTAGATCACCCGGGGTTACGATGTTTGCGGGCTTGTTACATAACTCTATTTTTGCAGCGTCATACGCTAGGGCTACGAGCTCAGAGCAAATAACTCCGTATCGTTGTGCCATTTTCTCTAGAAGCTTAGTGCTGGCAAGAACCTTTAATCCCAAGATCCTAAGGACTAGGTTAGCGATGTCTAGGAAGCCGTACCCTTTTCCTACAAGGCGCTTAGCCTCAGTAGCAATGAGCTTTCTTTGGGCTTCGGTTAGACCTTCATGCTGGTTCCAGCCGATAACCTCATACTTAGAGGCTTTACTAATGACTACGCCAAGAGGAGTAGCCTCAACAATTAAACCGTCACCGATGTAAATGAAGGCGTGATTCCATCGAGATAGAGTACCTACTCGGATTAACTTTCCAAAGAACCCGTTAGTCTTTACTACTCCGTAATCTCCTATACGAGGTTCGTAGGCCATTACTCTTTGTTCTCCTCCACATATTGATCAAATCGACCCTCTAAACGGGCGACATTGACTTTTATCTCAGTCTGTTCATCTCTAATTTCATCCTGCCCTCTATCCAACTTCTTAAGGATCGGAAGGACTTGAAGCTTTACGATGTCATTCAGCGAACTGCCATGGTTGGGCTTCAACTCTTTTGAGTTCTCTTTTAATTCAGATAGATACTCTTTTACTAAATCTTGCGTGTGGCTCTTAAGGATTCTGCGGGCAATGCCCAAAAAAACACCTCCAACGACGGAAACGGATGCTGCTGTGCCTGTAACAGTTGCTATGTCCATTGTCAAACCAATTCTCAATAGAGGACTTATATGAAGAGAAGAGGTCGTTGTCCGTGATAAATGCCACAAAATGTACAATTTTTAATAAGTTTAGAGCACTTTTTATTATTTTTCCGCACAAATTGTACTTAAGAGTTGACACACTCTGTAACTCTAGTGTTTCATAGAGTATGAGGGGGTCAGTAATGACTCTCTTTTGTTTACTGAGAGGAGCAGTGATGCTTAATATCAGAGTTAACTTTACGATCGACGTGAAGAAAGTAGCTAGAGTGGCGAGTGCCATTCTCATAGTCTGGAGTCAGGTTCTGTCCCCAGCTGCACAAGCTACCCCTATATCAGTTCCTAAGTTCAAGATGGCATACGAGGAGAAGGATGTATCTGTAGCCCTTAATAATGTAAACCTTAAGGTTACAAGGTCTGGGGCTAAGGAAGCCTTGTCCAGCCCATATGTTAAGTATTTTGATCCGCAGACCATCGCATTCCTTACAGAGTACGCCTCAGGGAAGTCAATGGCTGACTGGAAGTGCTTAAATAACCTTTGGACATCAGAAAGCCACTTCAACCCTAAAGCGCTTAACATGAGTTCTCACGCTTTTGGGATAGCCCAATTTTTGCCTTCTACGTGGGGCAATTATAATCTTACGAAAACACCTGTAGCATTATTACAAATTAAATACGGACTACACTACATCGACAAGAGATATGGGAGTGTTTGTAATGCTTGGACGTTCTGGAAGAAGCACAGCTGGTATTAAAGCCCCTCTATTTGATGGGACTCAAGTATGTGCTCAGGTAGATCCAGAGATCTTTTTCCCCGACGATTCGGAAAACCCTAGACTAACCCTTAATACGGCGCGTAAACTATGCGCGTCGTGTGAGTTTAAGGAGCCTTGCCTAGAGTATGCCATCGTTCATCCCGAGTTAGTTGGGGTGTGGGCAGGTACCAATGAGTGGCAACGAGAAGACATAAGAACGGCTAGAAATAAAAGAGTGGCATAGAAAAAGCCCCCCGCGAAAGCGAGGGGCTTCTTTTCTAACTATTAGTAGGTGTAGGTTCCAGCTTGTGTTCCTGGGTTAGCAGCATCAGCAAGCTTGTAGACAACCAAGTTAACTGCGGTTCCAAGAGTTTGGGTACCTGTTACAGACTGGCTGTAAACGGTGTTAGCGTTAGCAACTGTAGCACCTGAAGTGGTGTAGGTGACTGTACCGGTGTTGAAGTTAGCAACTCCGAGTTGACGATCACCCTCAGTGGTTGTGAGACCTGTTACTGTTGGGACAGTTGCTGTTGAAGCAGAAGCTGCAACTGTAGCAATCGCTGTTCCGCGGACGCTTCCGTTGGTGTTAACCAAAGCTGTATCCGTAGCTGAGTTAGTGACTGTGAAGCCAGTAGCTGTAGCAGATGCAATGGTTACGTTTGAAAGGTTGAACGCAGAAGCAGTTGTGTAAGTTGGAGCGTACACAGCAGTAGCGATTGGTTGGTTGGACCCCGCCAAGACGTAGTTGTAAAGACCTGAGATCGATACTGTCTGACCTGTTGTGAAGTTGTTGTTAGCGACATAGGTAACGGTTGTTCCGTTTCCTGAAGCACCTGTTACAACGGCAGTCAAGGTAGCGGCTGGGTTGAAGCCAGCGGTCTTGTTAGCGGCGTTGTTAGGGAATGCCTCGTAGCCGTTCAAGACGTTAACGACGTTATCGTTTGGAACGGTGTAGGAATTGAGTCCGATAGCTTTTGTAGGTTGGGTCTCTGTTAAGAGGTTTGAGGTGTAGTCAGTTGTAGTTGACCATCCCTTATCAGCTCCGATTCCCGGAATAACTTCAAGGTTAACAGAAGCTACTGAAGCTGCAGCACCTGAAACAGCACGGTCTGTGACTGCGCTTGTTACGGTGAATTGTGAGCTGGAAACTGTAGCGATTGTTACGCCTGAAAGGTTAAATGCAGAAGTGTAAGTACCTGTTGCTGTTGAGGTAGCACCTGTAGCAGCAGAAGTTACAGTGAAGCTAACACCAGCGTTAACTGCCAAGATTGTCAATGTTCCGTTGTAAGCTGAGGTTGATGCTCCAGTTACTACGATAGTTTGACCGGCTGAAAGACCAGTTGTAGAAGCAGTTGCGTAGGTAACAACACCGGCAGACGCGGTGATGCCCGTGATAGCAACTGAACCTTGAAGACCTGTAATCGTTACAATTTCACCTGCGTTAAACTCGTTAGCAGAGGTGTAAGTGATTGTTCCGCCAGTAGCAGATGCTGCTGTTACAACCGCGGTTTGAATATCTGAACCAGCAGAACCTGTGGTTCCACCTGTACCGTTGTAAGAAATCGATGAACCTGAACGATCATCGTTTGTTTGAGATGGGAAATTACCCCACACGAAGTCTACAGCAACGTTTCCAGAAGGAGCTTGCTTGTAGCCCGAGTCACGAATGACTGCCATTATGTTTCCAATCTATAGATGGGTTTAACGTCCCATGCGCCTGGGACATTATAAGTTTATCTAGCAAACCTCTAAGTGTCGGGCTTTAGTCAGAACTATTAGCAACCCATTAACATAAAGACGTCTTGAATACCCGCGTTTGATGCGGCAGAGCTTACGCCGTTAATGTTTCCGTTTGCGTCTACAAAGGAGACTAGGGTTCCAGAAGAGTTGTGCCATTCTTGAAGGTTAGCTGACTGTCCAGAGGCAGCTGTAATAGTCAAACCTGTGACTGTGGTAGCTGCTGGGGTTACTGCGTTAGGGTAAGTTGTAGATGGGGATGTGCGTACATACAGACCGCCATGACTATCTCCCGCAACACCCTTTTCAATGTTAGTGAGACGATCTCCAACAGAAGCATAGGTAGAGCTTGAGGGGCTCCATGTGCTGGCTGATGTTACTGTGGTTGATACAAGAGGATTGTTTCCTGTAGCGGTAGAGCCAAGAGTGGTTTCAATAGCTGCTACTTCATCTTGAATAGTATTTGGATCCGCAGCGTAGATGGTATCCGTCACATCGTGGTGAACGGTAAAGGTCTTTACGGAAGCTGGATATGAAGCGGTCATGTTTTCCCTTTCATAGGAGACCTTTAAATTTTACTGCTTAACTTCTTAGTTTTGGTGCTCTCCGTTAGGTCCTTTTCCGGGAGTACCATACACAGCAATGCTTGGCTTTTCGTTTGTGTTGAGCACTATGTGGCGCTTACCAAAACGGGAGTCCACGATAGTGGCGTCCTTAAACTCTTTATCTCTGCTCATACTGACCATCGATTCCATTGACGAGCCTGAGTATCAGTGACCTTAATATCTCCAGAAGCCCGGGTTAGGGCGTCTCTATCTTTTCTAGACCGCAACTTATCGCTGGCTCTTTGAGCTACTTCAGTCTCACTACGACCACCTGTGCCAATGTTGCGTGGCTTATTCGCCATGCTTAGAGGCTTCTTTCTGTAGATCGGCAAGAAGCTGGTTTCTGTAGTTAGGGTCTGTCTGAGCTAGGCTACTTGGGCGACTACCTACTTTAATGCCTGCTCGCTTATTGATGTCCCCGCCCTTGGCAATAGCTCCAGAGTACTTTCCAGTCTTCATGTCATTCCAAGAAAGACGATTACCTGCTAGGCGTCCAGTGCTACCGCGGAACTGCTTACCCTTGTGGGGGTTCTCAGGTGCGGCAGGGGATGGTAAAGCTTTATTAGGGGCACTTACTGCTTTAGGGGTTGTGTCGTCTAGTCTTTCAGACTCTACCCAAAGAGGTTCTGCCTTAGGGCTTTTACTATCTTGCGAAGAAGTAGGGTCTTTGTCTAAACGCTCTGATTCAACATGTATTGGCTCTGACGTTTTAGTGGTCTTTTTAGTTGCTTTAGTCTTAGACTTTGCAAAAGCGGGAGCCTTAGTGTTAACAGCCTTAGCAATGTTTTCAGCGTTGCCGACAGAGAATGAATTAGCCATTCTCTGAGTCTAGATGTTTTTGCTCACAATAACGGGCTAAAGAAGCCACTACATAGATTTTTTCGCATATCTGGCACTGGAATCGATCGAACGATGCCACTTTGCTCCTTAACTAAGTAGGTTGATTTCCCCTTCAGGGTCATATACCTCAACAGCTGAGGCGGCCAACTTATCTGCCGATTTACGAGCATGATGCCCGCAGAACAAAAGCTCTCCGTTATTAAAGGTAGCAACGACTTTAGCCGCAGATCCACAAGCATCACAGCGGTCTTGTAAGGTAAGTTCACGCTCTATTACAGTTGTCATGCTACTCCACTTCCTCCTGCGCCTGTAATTCCCGCTCCAGCGGCTGATCCAGCTCCGCTATTGTTCTCTGAAGCTTCCTCTGACATATCTGTGCCAGTGAGAGCTGCAAGGCTTTCTGCGGGAGTTTGAGATGTGGATGTGCGGTCATCAGAGTCAACAACGCCAGAGCCTGAAATATTCATGTAAGAAGGGGCAATGCCTAGATTGAGGGCGTCGTGTACCTTAATGTTTGGAAACTGCTTATGTTTCTTTTGGTACATGGGTTAATCATCCCATGTGTTCAGAGACAAGGCGCCCTAAAATCCAATCCACTACTGGTACTGCCACCGCATTTCCAGTCTGCTTATAGCGAGACGAATCCGCTTGATTGTCTGTCCAATTATCGGGAAATCCCTGTAAACGCTCAGTCTCTAGCGGGGTAAGTCTACGTACTGTGGAGGCATAGCTTAAAGCATGACGGTCTCCGCCTGTAAGAGTATTCATAGGGTCTCCGTCTTCTCCAATGCCAAGCCCGTTCCCTTTACCATCGTAAGAATAAGTACCATCTGCGTGCTTGCGCTTACCAACAGATCTGGTAGCTGTGTCATGAATGGGTGTTATAGCGACAGCGTGTGGGGAAGTCGTATCAACAGTAAACATGGGGTCTCCTTCATCTGTGTGACCTTTTCCTTGTGGACCTGCTGTGTCTGATCTACCAACTACTGTATTTTGAATACCAGTTATCACAATTTTATTCTCGTCCACGTATTGATTACCCACTCCCTTGTAATCCCGGGCTTGAAGCGTTCCAACAATTTCATTTTCGTTTAACAATACCATTGGAGTATTTAAACCGCCTGTTCCCATAAATGCGGTTAATGTGTTAACCGTTTCTCCTTGAACACGAACACCATCATGTCGGTGCGGATGGAAAATGATCAAAGCTGTGCTCCTACCCTCATCGCTGTTATCAAAACCATTGAGGGTGGGAGTAACATTACTTTCCACCCATGTTTCATAGTCATCTTTAGTATGCGCTCTGCGACTTTTAACAAAGAAGGACTCAGTTGTAGACAATATCCGTAGCGTCTTTCCAATCGCGTGACTTTAAAGTAGATGTTGTGTCATCTAGTTCGTAGTCTCCGAATCCTCGCATACGCGCAATAGTGCTCTCTTCAGAGGCTCTGGAAGAGTCTTTCCCCTTCTTTCTGCCCTCCGTAAGATCCCCTCGCAAGCTCTCTTGCTCAAATAATACTTTTGCGGCAGTGGCTCCATCTGAATTACGTCTGCCAATGATGAAGACACGCCTCCGTCGTTGGGGTACTCCGAAGTATTGAGCATCAAGCACACGCCATGAGATGCCATACCCGAGTTCGGCCAACGTTCCGATAACAACTCCCATGTCTCTCCCTTTATTTGATGAGAGTAAACCAGGGACGTTTTCGAGGATGAACCATTCCGTTTCTGTTTCTTGAATAAGTCGGGCAATCTCCCAGAACAGCCCACTGCGTTTGCCAGCAAGACCAGCGCGTTTTCCAGCCACGGATAAGTCTTGACAGGGAAATCCTCCGGTAATGATTCCGTTTCTTGGGTCGAATCCAGCTGCAATGAGTTGCTCACCTGTTACCTCCGTAACATCTCCGAATAATGTGGAATTAGGAAAATGCCGAGCGATAATACCGCTGGCTTTTTTATCGATTTCTACGGAAGCTACAACATCGATATTGTTTCGCTCCATGGCAAGGTCAAACCCGCCTATATACCAGCAAACAAACTAACTCCTGTTAATTGCTTACTAGACATTGGGCACCACCTCCTTGTGCACAGTTTTGTGCTTGTAGTATTGGTCTCTACGGCATTGGGCACAATACCGCATTTTTCTACCATTTGGGCGCACCCAAACTTTAGTATTAGTTTTGTCGTAGGGATGTCCAGAAGGGCATGATGTTTTTACTATATTTTTAGACGTTATTGAACCACTTCTTCTATTATTTTCTTCTTGAGTGGTTACAGACAAATGGTCTGGGTTTACGCATCTTCTATTTTTGCATAAGTGGTCTAACACCATATTTTGGGGTATACCCCCAACAAGTATTTCATAGACGGCTCTGTGAGCCAAAAACTTTACATTGCCTATATGAAAACGACCGTAACCATTATTTTCTACTCTTCCATTCCATTCCCAGCAAACCCCTGTTGCGTCTATCAATGAAGATAGAGATGGCGCAGTTTTGCCGCCAGGACCTCTCCCAGCAAATAGGCTAACGCCCGTCATTTTCTTCATAGGCTGATAGTAGCAGCCTTTGGGCGTAAATCAAATACGCCGCGCCGTTACTTGTCGGCGTCTAGCATTTCTTTGAGATCAGGAACTCCCTTGAGTCCCCAAATCTCTCTAATAGAAGGAACACCCTTATGGGAGTCAGCCTGTGGGAATTGCTCTTCGCTCTTATTCATGGTCTTTCTCCCTTTTCATTCCGCAAAAACAGTGACATTTAGGCTCTATGCAGACAAGTGTATCCCGTTCATGCCCGCACAGATCGCAGCTCCACTTCTCATCCATTACTTCTCGTTCTCTTTCTTACCTGCGCGACGCTTGTTCTCTTTAGCAGTATTCTTGCCATGCGGTAGAGCGCGGAGATTGCCCGATTTGTCGTTATTGTGATTATTATCCTTGTGGTCAACATCCACATTCTTGGATAGCTTTTTACCCGTCTTGGATTCATAATCAGCCCGAGCCTTATTCTTGGAAGTGGTTACCCACTTTCCGTCTACTTTTTTCTTGTAGACGTAGATAGGGCGTCCGCCATTAGCATCAGACCCTTTGTATGGCCCAAAGCGTTTACTTTCCGCCATTTAAAAGCTCCTCATCTAAATAATCTAATACTTTAGCAATCATAGCAATGCCTGTAGACTCTATGTGACCAAGGATAACATTGCACTTAAAGCATAAAAGCCCACGAACTTTTCCAGTCTCATGGTTATGGTCTACAGCAAGTCTGCGGTCTAATTCTTCTGGATTACCGCATATTTTGCACAATCCGTTTTGGGCGTCGTGCATAGTGTTGTACTCGTCTAATGTGATACCAAAGCGCTGGATTAACTTGCGATTACGCTCACGGTCAGGGTCAGCAGCGCGCACTTCTCTAGCACGAGCGTTTCTAGCATCTTTATTAGCTGCGTGGTAGGAGCGGCTACGTGCCAGCTCGTCTTCTGACAAAGGTGTTGGGTTGTTAGCATACTTCTCTTTAGCTTCTTCTAATGTGCACGGCTTACAACGGCTAACAATAGTGGCAGTTCCAGCTTTTGTTGTTTTACTATAAAAAGACTCTACAGGAAGAACAACCTGGCATTTAGTGCACTTCTTTGTCTCAGCCATTATTAGTCTCCTTATGGTGCTCTGTGTGAGCATTTACTGCTAGTTGACGGTTTGGAAAAACTGAGTCTTCTGCGGTAACAGACGTACGAGTTGATTTATCAAACTTTTGATATTTATATTTTCCAGACCAATCACAGTTGTCTCCACGGCATTCGGCAATGACTCCACCATTAACTCGCTCAGTGTAAAGTTTATGCCCTTTAGCCATTTTTCTTTTTCTTCTTTGTCTCAGCCATTACTTTTTATTTTCTGGTACACAGTTAGGGACTTGCTTACCGTCTTTCATTTTCATACCGTACTGTCGGTAGTTAGCCCAGCATGGAGATGCCATTAGCAGTCCCACTTTCTTAATGACTTGTTAATACGGCTGTTTGGATCTTTAGCTGTCTTAGAAGAGGTGTTCTCTTTCTTCATGCCTTCCATGCGAGCGCAGAAAGACTTACGACGAGCCGCAGACTTAGGAGACTTAGAAGCCTTCTCTTTAGATACAGGAGCTTTAAGATTATGACCTTCACGCTTAGCGGAGGCGCGACCCTTGGCGTTCAATCCGCCCTCTGGGTTCTGCCCTTCTTTGCGAGTCCATGCTGGTGACTTAGCCATTTTTACCAACCTGTCTTGTTATTACCAAAGAGGCTACCGATAGTTAAATCGACACCTTTTTGTTGTCTAGGTTGGTTATTGCTTTGATCCTTCTGCCCATTTTGAAATTCGGCAGCACGTCCCATGGTTTCACCCATGCTTGCGCCTTCAGATGCTGCAGCTTCTCCGCCAGCCGCTGCGGCTCCTGCGCCAGCTGCTTCTCCACCTGCCATAGCTACTTCTGCTAATGGTGCTAGAAATGCCATCTTAGTACTCCTTATTCATAGAGCGGAGAGAACGGTTAAGTATATCCGCAGCTTGTTCTGATACTTGGTAACGACCATAACTTGGGCGTGGACCTGAGAACTGACCGTTATCAATCTGTCTGAACTCATTTACACGACTGCGCTTCTCTTTAAGTGGAGCCTTACCGGTCTTAGTGCCCGGGGTCTCTTTGCCTAAAGCTCGATAAGCTTTTGGGTTTCCTAGTGCTGGGTCTAACATTATTTACCCTTAGCTGCGCGATTAGCGTTAGATCTGCGGTTAGGGTTTGCTTGCGCCCACGCAATCATGTTATTGCGCCGTGCCTCAGCTTCTTCTTTACTCTTAGCTTTATGTGCACCTGACTCTGGGCGCTTAGACTGCCACTTCTTAACAACTTCTTTACGAGCTTTAGAGTTGGTCTTGGTCATAGTATTCGGAATAGTCTCTTCCGCTTCCTCTGACTCATTCATCTCTTTAATTGTTGCTTTAGCATTAGCTGCACGGTTTGGCTTTTCTTTTGCCCATTGGCGCCATTGTGCCGTGCTACCGCCCATAGGTTTTCTAGCGGTGTGCTCTGTAACAGTCTCCACAATAGGTTTATCCGCGGAAGATGCGATCTTATTAGGGTCTTTAGCCATAGAACTATTATCCTTTATTTATGCTCAGGAGAACTGATGTACTCTTTGTAAGACTTAATTAAAGCTGTACTTAGGATATCCCTAGACTCAGGGTGTTTTGTCTCAAAGTGGTTTAGCCAAGTTTTTGCGCTAAAAGTGGGTAGAGCACAGCCATTATTAACGTCGTCCCAGCAGAGTTTAGCGAACCTTCCTAGAGGTCCGGGGATATCCATTTGATCCCATAGCCATGTAACGTACTGCATACGGGAAGTATGACGCTTTAATTACTTTAGCGCGGGCTTAACTCATGTAGCGAAGTTTAAGATCTTTATACTTCTCAGCGGGAACTACCTCTGGGTCTACCCACCAGTCTTCAAACTCTCTTAGAGGCCAACCCGGGGCATCCACCTTCACATTCTCAACCGCTAGTACATAGCCGTGAGATTTAAGTATTTCAATCGCCTCCGCCTTAACCTGGCGATTCTCAGGGGCATAATAAAGATCGTGCTCAAAAGTAATAACAGAGAAACGGTAATCATCGAGAGGAACCTGCTTTAGAGCTGCTAGGGTCTGTGAGGCGGGTTCTATGTCTAGCTGTAAGTAGTCTATGCGCCTAGGAGCTTGTGCACCATCTAGACACTTCTTATAATCAAAAGTTGTGGCATCAGCCTGAAAACAAGGGTTTTTGCGGTTAGTGTTGTACTCAAGTACACACTCTGGAAGGATCTCTAAAGCGATACCTTTCCAATAAAAGTCTTTCTCAAGCATGTAGGTATTACTTGTTTTCTTGGACTCAAAAGCCCCGATCTCCAAGTAATACCTATCATACAATTCATCAAGCATGTTGAGAACGAATGACTCCTGCCCAGCTTCGCTGTTGCTATCTGGGTAGTAGTGCATTCGGCTCAAATTACTTTTCCTTCTTCTCTTTAGCAGCTAGTGGGGCAACAGGTGATTCCTTTTGCGCCAAAGCTTTCTCTAACTCATTTACGCGCTTACGAAGAGGTGTAAGCCGTACATCGACATAGGTAGCAAATCCGATCACGCCCATCGTCATTAGTGTTGCATAAATATCTAAAATCATTCAAGATCCAATCTCTTAAGTCTTTGTTTTTCAGCAATTTTTTCTGGTGCTACACCGGCAACTCTAGCATTAAAGTCGATAAATTCAATACGCAGGGCTTCCAGCTGCTCCTCTATGAGCTCTAACTGCTCTTCAAGGGAGGCAAAGCGGATATAGAAGTCTTCAAAATTCATTTCAATAACCACGCATTCACGATAGTAATGATAGTTGTTATTACGATTAGGGCAAGTACTGTCCGCTCTAGGCTCCTCATAGGTATGCCCACAAGCTTAAGGCTATAGCTACCCCCACGAATAGGAGGGCGGTAATTAGTAAGGATCTGGTCTCTGGGCTCATTTTATTGACTCCTCTATTATCTTTATAGTCCAGCATGGGTATAACGCGTCTCCACCCCAATCGCAATGAAGACCGGTTTCAGAGTGGCAGAGGCTTTTACAATGCCCGCAAACCAATCGGTTGTTGTAATCGGTTTCAGGCGTATGAGCCTTAGCTACTGCGATCAAAGCTTCTGTGGGAACCCACTCCTCTTCCGCATTCTTCTGATACTCAAGGTACTCATTAAGTAGCGCTAGCAATTCATCGTAGGTCATTCATTTTCCTCGCTTCCTCGCTTCCTCAATAGCATCTTTAGTTACTTGATTTGGTTCACCTCTAGCGATAGCGGCGTATTGGTGACAAATACACGAGCAATCTTGATTCTTTTCGTCTTTG
>Ga0007829_10000027_pt1 | contig 27681 bp, 29 predicted proteins | sample CryBogCBE03Jun09_FD_57987 | JGI IMG/M metagenome (GOLD analysis project Ga0007829, IMG submission 57987) | Freshwater microbial communities from Crystal Bog, Wisconsin, USA - CBE03Jun09 | ecosystem: Environmental > Aquatic > Freshwater > Lake | place: Crystal Bog, Wisconsin, USA | collected... | reverse complement strand
CCATCCAGGAGGTTCAGTCGCTCCATCGTTTTCGGAGGAGCGCCTTCGATGTCAGAAAGATTCACTCCCTTCTCCGAGCAGAACCGAGTGGCCTCTTCTACGGCCTTCTTCAGATCGGCTATCAGCTTCGCTTTATCGCGGACGGGCGTAGCCCCTCCTTGGCCTGCGCCGTAGACAGCAAGCGCCTTTTCTAGCGAAGCAAAGACATTCGCGTAGTCCACGATCAGACCACTGTGCTTCCCGGGGAAGACCCGGTTCGCTCGAGCGATCGTCTGCATCAGCGTGTGATTCCGCATCGGCTTATCCAGATAGATCGTCGAGCAACTTGGAGCGTCAAATCCGGTCAGCCACATGGCGCAGACGAAGACAAGCCCCAGGTGGTCCTCCGTATCCTTGAACTTCTCGTCCAGCTCCTCCGCATTCATCCGCTCCCGGTGAGGGCGGATATCGAGGTCGAGTTTCTGCATGTGCTCAATCTCGTTCTGTCCGGGCGAAACAATCACCGCCATGTCGGTTTCTTGGAGGATCTTCATACGAGCTTCCAGCCCGGCCTTAGTCTCAGGAGCAAGCTGATAGGCACCCAGCTCCTTCTTCAATCGGACGATCTCCTCATCCCAGAGTCGGCGAACCTTATCGTGCATCCGCAGTGCCGTCGCCTTGTCGATGGAGACCACCATCGCCTTCCCTTGGAACCCCCTACCGAGGAAATGGCTCACGATATCCTTGGCCACCGTCTCCAGACGGTCATCACGGGTGATGATGTGGTATTGGCGGCTGAGTTCCCGCTCCAGCTTCGACTCCTGATCGGGATTGAGTTCCGCCTCCTCGATCAGCTCATAGATCTGATCGTTCAGATCGGGATTCACCAGCTGGAGTTCCGGCGTCCGGTTCTCGTAGAAGAGGGGCACCGTCGCCCCATCCTCCACCGACTGCTGAAAGTCATAGATCGAGACATAGTCGCCAAAGACCTCCTTCGTCCGCTCTTCAGCCGCAATCAGCGGCGTCCCGGTAAAGGCCAGAAAGAGCGCCTTCGGCAGGGCCGAGCGCATGTTCAGTGCTAGCGTATCGTATTGGCTTCGATGCGCCTCATCGGTCAGCACAATCACATCCGAGCGGTCACAAAGCACCTCAGGTGATTGGAACTTCTGAATCAGGGTGAAGACATAGCGGTGATTCCCCCGAAGTAGCTCCCTTAGCTCGGCGCCACTCCCAGCATGACAGCGATCTCCCTCCGCCTCGGTGACGGCACCAGTCGCCTTGAAGGTGGTCGCGATCTGCTCATCAAGCTCCACGCGATCCGTCACCACGACAAAGGACCAGTTTCCCGCCACCTTTCGCAACACCTTCTGGGCGAAGAAAACCATCGAGAAGCTCTTCCCACTCCCCTGCGTCTGCCAGAAGACTCCTCCCCTCCCATGCCCCATCGCACGGGCCGCGAGCATCGAAGTGATGGCATTGTTCACCCCGAGGAACTGGTGATTCTGCCCGATGATCTTCACGAGCCCTGACTTGTGGGCTGAAAAGAGAGTGAAGTTTTCAACCAGATCGAGCAGGCGCTTCGGATCACAGGTTCCCCGGAGCATCACCTCCAGCGAGACCCGGCGCGGTTCATCCTCCCGCTCGATCCGCTTCCATTCAAAGAAGCGTCCCCAGTCTGCTGTCAGCGATCCGACACGACTCTCTGTGCCGTTGGAGGCGATCAGAAGCGCGTTGTACCAGAAGAGCGACGGGATCTCTTTCTTATAGTGGGTCAGATTTTCGTCAAAGGCCGCCCGAGCAGGAACGCCCGGCTTCTTTAGCTCGATCACCACCAGAGGGAGCCCATTCACGAAGCCGACCAGATCAGGACGGCAGGTGTAGAGCTGCCCCGTGATGCTGAGCTGGCTCACCAGCAGGAAGTCATTCTTCTCAGGATGCTCCCAGTCGATCACACGGAGACGCTCCGTCTTCTGTCCTACCCGCTCCCGATCCGGTACAGAAACAGTGATTCCCTCCTTGAGGATTTCGTAGATCTCACGGTTGGCCGCCTCCAGACTCATCGCCGAGCGATCGCGAGTCAGGGCGACAACCGCAGAGTCGATCGCCTCGACAGGAAGGGTGGGATTCAGTTTGGTCAGGGCATCCCGTAACCGCGCAGCCAGAACAACCTCGCTCTTGGTTTCACGCTGGAGGGTACCGATCGCGCCATAGGTCTCCTCATCGGCCCGGACTGTCTTCCAGCCCAGCTCGCCAAAGAGGGCGATCGCCGGCTGCTCGACCAGCTGATCCTCGGAGTAGGCGTGGGGGCTCATAAGAAAAGTGAATTTTTCTTGGAAAACCTTGATCGGGTGTGATTGATTGTTTTTGGAGACTCGGCCAAGAAGAACCTTTCCCTTCAGTGGGAGGGGGGCTTCAAAAGCATTGTCTCCTTTTTTTTATTCACGGCTAGTGAAGAGGTCTGGAACACAAAAGATGCCGTAGCTTGAGAAGGTTTTGTTCCCGTCATATCCCGACCCCTTCCATTTGAGTCGCTCAATCCGGGCGGCAAAACGATCGGCTATCTCCTGTCTGACTGGAGCATCCATCGTAGCCCTGGAATGACGATAGCCCCAATTTAAGCAATAGATGACCACATCCGCCATCTGGACCGGGAGCGCCATATCGGATGAAACAAAGAACGGAGAAGGCACGATCCATCGTGTCCGATCACGCCCCTTGGCGGTATTGGTGAAATAGTTGTGAAGCCGGGAGACATAGCGGCGATCCTCACTCTTCTCCACCTCATCCATGACCAGGATGCCCATCTGACGCTCCTTCTCCAGGAAGTAAAAGAATCGCTCCAGAAGGAACGTATGATCCTTTCTTAGCACTCCTTGATAGCGAGGGTTCGGATCCATAGGTGGATTAACGGCGCCTCGGGGAACAGCAGCCGCAAAGATCCGCGCCTTGTACCGCTCCAGAAGGTCAAAGATCCCCTCTACCATCATCAGCGAAGCCTGGCCATAGGCGGTCAACTGCTCCCTAGTTGGAGGGCGCTTCTCCAGTCCGGCCTGAAGCAAGGCGCGGCAAAGATGCTGCCGACGCTCGGACTCGATCTCTTCCATCTGGGCGGCATGCTTGAAGCGTTCCCGCTTCAGAAGCTTCTCCCCCTTGATCTCGGACTTATAATCTGAGAGCCGGGCTCCAAAGCACAGCTCTTCAAGCACATGGGCCTCTTTGACGAGAGGCCAGAGCGTCTCATCATTCAGTGCAAATCCGCCACGCACCTCATAGGGCATCTGACGGTGATCATGTCCCGTCTCATCCATGAAGAGAAACCATGCCATGGCTAGTAAGTGTTTATTTGGGATTTTTCACTACGTGCCATGTCAAATCAGCAACCTCATGCGGCTTCGGCGGTGGGGGTGTGATGGGGGATCTGGCCGGAGAGGAGACGGGGGAGAAGCAGGTCCCGGGTTTTCCGGAGGTTTTGGATTTGAGAATAAAGCTGAATAACCCTTTGTATCATGGGCGTCGCGCGAATTGAGAATTGCTCACGCAACGCTCTTGGCGGCAGTGCAAACTCCATCTTTGCTGCCATAATGGGACTGAGATTTTGCTGTGCGACTCCATTGGAAAGCTGCTCCAGCTTTGTCCGCATGTCCGATTCACGGAACATGCAGTAGGTCAGCGCCCAATCAAATGCTTCGATCGGCGCGAGTTTGGAGACGCGTTGGTTGAGCAGGAAGGGCCCGTCGTAAACCAAACACACTCGACCCACATTTCCCGTCAAAGAGAGCAGGATGTCGCCGTCTTTGAGTATGCAATATTCAGGTAGTCTCTCCGGAAGTTCGTTCATTCGGCTTTCGGAAACCGGATTGAACGCACCGTCCTGCACGTTCTTAATTGTGATAAGGCGATGTTCGCCGTCAGCGGTGAATGTTCCGCTCTTAAATGCGAAACCAGACTTGAACTCTACAATCTCACCAAGCTTCTTAACCTCCCAGCCTTTCGGGATGTCGCCGAGGGGTGATGGGATGAGTGGGGAGTTTTCGTGGCCGGGGAAGCGGAAGTGGACAAACCATTCGCGGTAGAGGTTGCGGGCCATGGTCTCCAGGATCTTGATCCGCCGCTGGCTGTTCTCGATTAGTTGGTCGTAGGCGGAGAGGATTTCAGCAATGCGCTTCTGCTCCAGGAGAGTAGGAAGCGGGATTTTCTGCTGCTCAATCAGAGATGAACTAATATTCGGCTGGGCTGCTCCATATGCATGCGCACACATGGCCTTCTTGAGATCCTTATCCTGAAGGCAATAATAGAGATAATCCTGATTTAGTGTATTTTGATCATGGATACGGAATTTCCCGACTCTTTGGTTAAGTAGCATCCTTCCTTCGCTTCGGACTTTTGCTACCTCTCCGATGTGACCTGTCATTGAAATCAGAATGTCGCCCGGATTCAGTTCAAAATCAGATGCCATACGGGCAACCTCTTCATCAACAAATGAGCACCCCTCAAGGACAACCCAACCTGCTTTAACATTCCCAATTTTAATGACTGGAATTCCTGCCTCTAACCAATCTTTGCTTTTGAAGGCAAATCCCGATCGAACAGAGGCAACTTTTCCAATCGGGATCTGTTTCATTGTCACCCCTCCAAAATCTCAGCAATGTTCCTCGCGATAGCAACCTCGAGTTCGCGAGCGGAAGCGTTGAGCGCCGTCAGCTCTTCATTGAGAAACTCCAACTGTTCCTTGAAATCCTCGTCGCTGACGTCCTCTCCCGGAGCAATACCAACATAAGGACCAGGGGTCAGGCTCCAGCTCTTTGCCTCAATCTCGCTAAGGCTTGCCGCCTTACAGAGGCCAGGGATGTCAGCGTAGGCAGGTTTCTTCCCGAAGACCTCCTCGATCTTCTCGCGGGCCTCCTCTCCACCAAGCGTGTAGTCAGGCTCTTCCCCTCGGTAGAGGCGGACGAGATTGGCGAGGAAGCCGACCTGTCCGGCGGTCCAGTCGCGGTGCGCCCGGTCGATCTGGCGGTAGATGTGGCGGGCATCGATGAAGAGGACTGTGTCAGCTCGCGGCGTCGCGGCCTTCCCCTTGTCCAAAAACCAGAGCACACACCCTAGCGTGACGGTATAGAACATGTTCGTCCCAACGGCAACCATGACATCGACACTACCGCTTCGGATGATTTGCTCGCGGATATCTCTTTCTGAATGACCGGCATTTTCAGCTCCGCCTGCCATGACGAATCCGGCGCGGCCTTTGGGATTCAGCGCGGAGTGAAAGAGCTGGATCCAGAGGTAGTTCGCATTGTCGGTGCGGGGGAGGCCGAAGGGGTAGCGGCGACCTGGACCAACGGAGTCCTTGAGGCGCTCCTTGTCGACGGCATTGACATTGAAGGGAGGGTTGGCGAGGACGAAGTCGAACTTCCCCGTGGCGGCGTGGGGGTCGTCGTAGTAGCTGATGGCCTGCTTGATATTCCCCTCGAGGCCGTGGACGGCGAGGTTCATGCGGCAGAGGTCGGTGGTGGCGCGTTCTTTCTCCTGACCGAAGATGGCGAGCTCCTTGGCGGGGTTCTTACGATGCTCGGAGACGAAGCGAGCACTCTGGACGAACATGCCGCCGGAGCCGCAGGCGGGGTCGAGGATGTATCCGTGGTAGGGCTCGAGGATCTCGGTGAGGAGGCGGACGATGCTGGAGGGGGTGTAGAACTCTCCCCCACCCTGTCCCTCGGTCATGGCGAACTCGGAGAGGAAGTATTCGTAGACGCGGCCGAAGGTGTCGTAGTCGGTGGTGACGGGGATCTCGGAGATCTTCTTGAGGAGGCCCTTGAGCAGGGTGCTGGTAAAGAGGTTGTAGGTCTTAGGAAGGATGCCGGAGAGCTGGGGGTTCTGCTTCTCGACGGCCGCCATGGCGGCATTCACTTTCGCGCCAATGTTCTCCGCCTCGGGGAGAACGAGGAGTTAGTCGAAGCGTGCCTCAGTCGGGAGGTAGAGGATGCCCTCGGCATGGTAGGCATCGGGCTCGTCCACCCGGCTGCCACGGCGGGAGGAGGCTCCAACGGAGGCAGCCTCCAGCTTGGCACGCTGCGCGCCGAACCGGGCATCGGCAAAGCGTAGGAAGATGAGCCCGAGAACCGGGGTGGAGTATTCTGCGGCCTTCAGGCCGGAGTTGGCCCGAAACTGATCGGCGGCATCCCAAAGACGCTTCTCCAGCGTGCTAGAGGCCTGATCTCGTTCAGTAGGGGCGATCCATTTCACAGAGAGAAGAATTAACGGATTGCCTTACAAGTGGCGAGGCGCGAATCCGATCGTTTTTGCCCATTTGAAGGAGTCTTTCAGCACATCTACCTCCCTTCCAACAATCTCCCTGACCTTCTGCAGGAGAATCCGATACTCACCAAGCAAGCGAAGGCAGTCCTCGCCCATCTCCTTCCCTTTGAAGAGTTCCTTGGGCCGGCCTGCGCTAAAATCCAATCCGGCCTGAAGGTCCCGGGCCATCAGGGGGACTCCCAGGTCAGCATTGGAAAGAAGCAGTCTGTGCTCAGGATCAACCTCCGCAGAGCAACCCTCAATCATGGACAACTCACCTCCCCCAAGATCGAGATGCAGAATCTCAATGAGCTTCCTCTCCAGATCGAAGAGGTCACCGAGCTTCTCCTCTGACACGCCGAGATTCCGTAGATCACGAATCTTCCGAAGGAAGGCCACGTAGCACTCGGGATATTCCTCCAGCACAGGAAGCCCAAACCGCTTCCGCATCCGACTGATCCAGAGCCCCGGACGGCCGAGCATTTCTGAGAGGGCTGAAGAGGTCACTGGTTTAGAAAGAGTGCTTTTTGACGCAGTAAAGGCTTGGAAGTTTGGATGGAGAGCTAGGCGGGCAAGCGAAGCTGTATAAATTATACTGCGAGCGCAGACCAACAACGCTATCCGCCAAAATCCCAAGCCTCCCCTCATCGCTCATTTGCGGAGGAGGGAGATCAAAACCCAAAGCGCTATGCCGATAATAAACCAAGTGCCGCAGCCCCAAGATTTACGTGCCTGATAGGGCTGGTCCGGGTGGTCGTAGCAGTGGTCGATGAAGTCATCCGGGATGGCGTGGCCATGATCGGCATAGAAGCTCTTGAGCAGGGTCTTGGAAACCTCCTTCTGATGTTCCTTGATCTGGGTGATGAGGCTGTAGGCCTGATCGGATCCCAGGGAATGGATGTCGTACCCGTGGAGGTTGACGTTCTTGAGGTTGCCCAGTTCATCGATCTGATCCTGGCGGATGGGTGGCTCATCCTTTCCCCGGTCGGGGATGTGAAGGGTCTGATCCACCATGTGGGAGCGAACCCAATCCTCGGAGGGTTCTGGTATGCGAGGGTGGCGGGCTGCAACCCGCTGATGGCTGCTATGGATATCGGTGTAGGAAAGTCCGGTGCCCGGAATGCCGACGGTGGTACGACTGCCGGAGCTGCCGATGGTGTAGTGGGCTCCCCTACCCCCGATGCTCAACGAGGTGCTCTTGGAACCAAAGTTCCAACGAACACCGGGGAAGAGTTTGATGCTGCGGCGAAATCTAAAAAAGCCCATGACGCAAATACGAGGTTGAGAGACTAGGTGTGATGTCCGGAGTCTATCTTCCCCATTAGGTCACCAAGTGTCCTAGGCCGTCGCCAAAAACAACTACCGAGAAACAGCGACTTTTTTCTGGCGGCGTATAATCCCAGCAAGAGCCCTCAGGGTCTCATTGACCGAGGCCGCATCGGGAAAGGCTTTGGCGACATCAGGCTCGAGCAGTACGAGATTAGTCCCTTTGCCAAATCGCTTGGCGTATTTGCCACGGACACCCTTGCTGAAATCATAGTGATCCAGCATATCGGATGCGCGCTTGGATTTAGTAAGAGGCATAGGTTTTTCTTTCGCGAGCGTTGGCACGGCGTGCAGAGATGATACGTAGATTGTCGCCCCGTTCGGTGTGAACGACAACGAGGATTTTTGAATTGAGGGCGCGACCCATGGTGATCTGGCGTTGCTCCGCGCCGGAATGTTGCGGATCAGGAATGGTCAGGGCATTCGGGTCCGCAAAAACGCCAGTTGCCTCTTCAAAGGAAACTCCGTGCTTCTCAAGATTGCTGGCCGCTTTCTTGGGATCCCATTCAAAGGTCAGCGCCATAGGGATAGTTTAAGACGCTTGCGGGAAACCTTGGCGGCGGCGAACTCCTTGACCCCGGAACTTTTGAGAAACCCTTTGCCGGTTCCTGCATAGACCGGCTCCGCGGAGAAGCGGTCCTGAATCGAAAGGGCATCCTTCATCACCCTCAGAAATACAGGATTACTAGCAAGCTTGGGATCGATCGTACGGCCCATACAGAAGAAGTAACTCCACCATCATTAGAAATCAAGGCTACCAAGCCCTCCTCTCATTAGCCTCAATGACTCCAAAATTACTATGATCAGCTCCCTGAATTACTGTCGTCCTCTTCCCTCTCCTCACGGCGCCTGATGAAGAATTCCACAAGGATGATGCCCCCCCAGGTCAGCGCCTCTAGAACGAGCTTCTCGAGGGCGGTATGATGAGGATGCATGTGAGGATAGTATCAGCCTCCCACGGTCACCAAGTGTCCTAGGCGGCTTGAAGCTCTGACAAGGGACGAACTTTGGCGGTAAGCATCCTCTCTTTCTTCCTCAAGAGACTGAAGTCGCAGTTGCTCTGTATGCGGAACCAGAACTCGGGAGTCTGTCCGAAAAACTTACCCAACCTGATCGACATTTCCGGCGTGATGGAGCGCTTTCCAAGAACGATCTCATTCACGGCACGGGGTGAGACGCCGATGGAACGTCCCAGCGCATTCTGCGAAAGCGAGAGCGGCACTAGATACTCTTCGAGAAGAATCTCACCAGTTGTTACAGGCTTCATGATCTATAGCGGGGAGCAAGTACGGGTAGATAAACTCAAGGTGAAATGCCTACTTTTTACTCTCCTCACCAAGCTTACGAAGGATGCTGCGGGCCAGGAATTCATTGATCTCCGTATGGCGCGGTATCGGTTGGCTAACTCCTGTTGCCGGATTCTGATACCAGTCGTGTTTACCTCCATGCCTAATGAAGACAGCACCCGCCTTTTCCACTGCCCGAACAAGATCTCTCCGCTTCACGCAAGTTCCAACTCTGCGTGGTGACGAACATGGGGAATCTCTCCTGAGGTGAGGTCCTTGTAGAGATCGGACAAGTGCTCCTTGAGATCCTCCAGGCTCTCCCCCTGGGTCATGTATTCGGGATATTCGTCAAGATAACCGACCCAGTGGGCATCGGCTTGCCAGTAAGTGAAACCGGTCGCTTTCATAGGTTATTCAATATCCCCTTAAAGGCAGGTATTCAAACGGCAAATTTACCATCATCAAGTGTCCTAGGCCTCTTTTTCCTCCCCAAGCAGCGGAAGATCCTGCTTCGAGGCGTTTACAATCGCCTCGGGAAGTGACTTCTTGGGCTTTACCCCGAGTTTGACCAACTTCTCGGACTGGCGGATGGCGTTGTCGTTGCCGGTCGAGAGCTTCTTGTAGGCGTCGTTGTAGGATTTCTGGGCCTGCTTGAGACGGTTGCCAAGATCATCGAGGTCCTCCACAAAGCCGACGAGTTTGTCGTAGAGGGAGGCTCCCTGCTCGGCGATCTCCTGGGCGTTGCGGGTCTGGGCCTCTTGGCGCCAGAGATGAGCCACGGTACGAACCACAAAGAGGAGGGTCGAGGGACTGACCAGGAGGACGTTGCGGTTCCACGCATCGCCGAAGAGGTCCCGCTGATGGGTGACCGCCATCATGAAGGCCGGCTCGAGGGGTACGAACATGATGACAAAGTCGAGCGACTTGAGTCCGTAGAGCTGCTGGTAGTTCTTGTCAGAGAGTCCCCGGACGTGTGCCTGGAGGGAGGCGATGTGCGCCTTCAGGTGTGCCTCGCGGGAGGCATCGTCGGCGGCATTGACCGCCTCCTGGTAGGCATCGAGGGAGATCTTCGAATCGACCACCAGTCGTCGGTCACCCGGCAGCTCGATCACGACGTCTGGCTGGAGGCGGCGCCCCTCGTCGTTCGTATGGCTGACCTGGACGTGGTACTCGTGCCCCTTGCGGAGTCCGGAGGCCTCAAGGACCTTCTCCAGAACAAGCTCGCCGTAGTTGCCCTGGATCTTGTTGGAGCCTTTCAGGGCGGAGGTGAGGTTGCGGGCCTCGTCGCCGATGGTGCGGTTCAACTCGGCAAGCATCTCGACCTGCTTCTTGAGCTCAACGCGGTCCTTCCCCTCCTGCACGTAGACCTCCTCAACCTTGGCCTTGAATTCCCCGATCTGGAGTTTCAGGGGATCAAGGAGGGAGCCGAGGCTCTCCTGGTTCTGCTCGCTGAAGCGCTTCGACTTCTCCTCAAGGATGTCGTTGGCCAGCGACTTGAACTGATTGGAGAGGGATTCCTTGGCCTCGGTGAGCATCTGGATCCTGTCGGTGGCGGACTCGCGGAGGGTGCCAAGAGCGGTCTCCGCGGCGGTGCGCCCAAGGCTCTCCTGCTCGAGGCGGGCCCGGGTGGCGGAAAGTTCACCCTCGAGCTCCCCCACCCTCTGCTCACGGATCGTGAGGCGCTCTCGGAGCGCAGCCAGATCGGAAGCAACGCCAGCACGACGCAGCAGAACAAAGACGAGGGGGATGGCTCCCAGAATAAAGCCCAGGAGCCCGACGAGAAGGAGAGTCATGATAAAAAAAGGGTCTGGTGAAAGGTGGAGTAAGTGAAAGGTTAAAAGGAATGAGCACCCAAGAAAGGTGTTAAGACTGAAGACTGTTAGGCTATTGGCAGGAAGATGGCTGAGATTGACGATTAGGACATCGAGGGATACTGGTATCTCATGACCGTTGCCGATATCGCAAAGCTTTCGCTTCGTGAAAAACTGCAGATCATGGAGGCTATCTGGGAGGATCTGCGCGGTCGCGTGAATGCCATGGATGTCCCCGAAGAACACCGCCGTATTCTTGACGAGCGACGCGCAAGAATCGCATCGGGTGAGGCAAAACTCTTGGATTGGGACCAGGTGAAGCACTCTCTGGGTAGGGCGTGATCAGGATCCACATCACCTCCGATGCGATGGAGGATCTTAATGCGGGATACCTTTTTTACGAAGCTCAGGAGAGAGGGCTTGGAGAGTATTTCAGCGACTCTTTGAAAAGCGACATAGAGGGGTTGCAGGTAACGGGCGGAGTTCATCGCTTGGCCTACAAGGACTACCGCAGGGCATTGAGCCGAATTTTTCCCTATGCGATCTATTATACGATGGAGGAACAGATCATAACGATCTGGGCTGTCATCGACTGCCGCAGGAATCCCGAATGGATTAGTGAGCATTTAGGCTGATCCCTCTCAGAGAGGAAGGTCTCCCTGCGGGCTATCATGATTCCCGGAAGTCTTCTTGCGCGAGGCCCTCTTGGCGCGGGGCTTGGGGGTGACCGCCGGAGGTTCGGCCTTCGGGGTCTCGGGAGCCTTCTGGACCTTGGGGGTGTCCTGGACGGATTCGGCGTGCTTTTCGAACTCGGCATGGAAGACCGCATCCTCCGGTGTGTAGCCGGCATGGATGTGCTGCATGAGCGCCGGAAAATACTTATCCATGGTGAAGTAGGAGGTCATGAAGAGACGCTCCACGATCTGTACCGGAGGGACGGTATTCTCGATCAGGTGGGTCACGTGGAAGCGGACCTCGCCATCGGACATGTCCATCTCGAACTTGCCGACGGGCATGGTGTAGTTCGCACGGGTGATCAACTCCGCGGTGGAGGGGCGGAGTTTCTCGTCGCGGACGAAGAAGGGATAGCATCCGGTGATCTGCAGGTAATCACCGTCGTGGGAGATGCGGGCGGTGTAGCGGTAGTTCGCATTCTTGCCGCTCATGCTGAGGGTGACCCGGTGCTCCTCGGGGAAGCTGGTGTAATTGAAATCCTGGGAATCCAGGTAGTCGATGACGGCTTTCAGGGCTGCTGAGGAATCGGATGACATCTTTTTTAGAAGGTAGGATTTGGTGGGGTCAAAAGGCTCGTGGGGACGAGGCTTTGTCATTCGAGGCTAAAGCCGAGAAGTCCTTGGATTCGCATATCCAAGGATTCCTGATCGGGGACGATTGGAAGACAAACATGGTAGAGAGCGGGGTTGAGGGTTACGGGGGCTGCGTGTTGGTTCTATTTTACTGCGCCCCTTCCAAGACGTCCAAGGAGGTAATGCATTTTGAAAAAAAAGATTTTTCAGCCTTGCTCTTTTCCTTCTTTTCTTTCTCGGAGGGGTCTTTTCGAGGGTGGTGTGTTGATGGTTTCAAATCATGGTTTAAGACCCCGGTCACTGGGTATCCTAGTCTTCAAAATGAGCCACCTCGCTCAGGAGGCTGTCGCGCAGCACCCGGGCAATGCCGGAGTCGCTGGTGTGGAGGCTCTTCCTGACCCGGCGCTTGGTGTGGTCGGGCAGGTGGAGGGTGTAGTGGCACCACCAGGTGCCGTTGTTGTTCCAGAGGTGGTGGAACGGATTGGTGGCGGTGGTCCTGATGGAGAGGACCGACTTCTCGGTTGTTGCCGGCGTTTGGGTTGTTGCTGTGCTCGGGTAGGGTGTATTCGCTGTGCTCATGTGGGTGTTTCAGTTGGTTGGTTGAAACACCAGGAACCCGGGCAATAAAAAAGCGCCGTTCCACTCAGGAAAGGCGCTTCATGAAGCCTGGAGAGATTTTTGTTCGGAGGATTTCTCCCTCCGCACATCGGCCGGCTTTCGCCGTCCAGCCACCGTAGGATTTCTCCGTCCCCGGTTGGCAGCCACTGGTGTTACCCAGAGGCATTCCTGATGCTGATACTTGTATAGCAGAACCCCCACCCCAACGCAAGCCGCGTGGAGGAGTCCTCTGTGTCATAAATAATAAGCGGAAGAGTTTTCTCAGAGGCCTGTTCTCTTCCCCGGGATCTGGAGTATATTGCCGGTATGGGAGGCGTTCTCACATCACTGAGTCTCGGGTTTTTCTACTTCGTGGGGGCTATCCCTGCGGGAGTGGCAGCCCATGCGCCTCTCTGGATCGCGGCCCTGGCTGCTTGGGTAGGCTACTGCGCGGGTGGTCTGGTTATCCTGCTAGCGGGAGCACCGCTCCGCGCTTGGATTACCCGCAAGCTCAAGATCAACCTAACGCCGGACCCCAAGAAATTATTCTGGAGGGTCTGGCACCGCTTCGGTCTCTGGGGGCTGGCCTTCGTGGCCCCGGTCTCGGTCGGCCCGCAAACAACCGCGATCCTTTCCCTGGCCCTCGGGGAGTCCCCCAAGAGGATCTTCCTGGCGATCGCCGTGGGGATTCTGCCGTGGGTCGTGATCTCCGGCTATCTCACCGCCCTGGGCTACCACGCCCTGAAATAACCGATGGCACACCAAGGCAAAAGGATCCTGATTCTCTCGGCCAGCGCCGGCACCGGGCATGTCATCGCCGCGAACGCGCTGGAAAAGGCCTTTAAGGGGATGCCGGATGTCTCGGAGGTCCGCTCGATGGATGCGCTGGATTACACAAACCGTCTCTTCCAAAACTTCTACTCCAAGCTCTACACGCAGCTGGTGGCGAAGGCCCCGACCTTCCTCGGGTGGTGGTACAAGACGAGCGACGAGCCATGGAAGACGGACAAGATGCGCCTGATGCTCGACCGACTGAACACGGCGCCCCTGCTCAAGGAGATCACGGCCTTCGATGCCGACATCACGGTCTGCACGCACTTCCTTCCGGCGGAGCTGATCTCCTACCTGATCTCCGAGAAGCAACTCCAGGCACGGCTGTCGATCGTGGTGACGGATCTCGACTTCCACGCGATGTGGCTCTCGCGCGCCTTCCACCGATACTTTGTGGCGCTGGAGGAGACCAAGGTCCACCTCCAGAAACTCGGTCTTCCCGGAGACCGCATCACGGTCAGCGGCATTCCGATCGATCCAGCGTTCCGCGAGCACACTGCCGCCGAGCAACGGGAAATGCGCAGGGAGCTGGGGCTCGATCCCGAGCTGCCGGTGATCCTCATCTCGGCAGGCGCGCTGGGGGCAAGCCCCGCCGAAATCGTTCTGGAGGAGCTCTTCGACCTGAAGGTGCCGGTCCAGATCGTCCTGCTCGCAGGACAAAACGAGGCACTCAAGCGGGAGCTGGAGGAACTGGGAGCCAAGGCCCCGTCCACGATCAAGGTGACAGTGGTCGGCTACACGAGGGAGATGCACCGCTACATGGCGGCGGCGACGCTGCTAATCGGCAAGCCCGGGGGGCTGACGATTTCGGAGGCGATGGCCTGCGGTCTGCCGATGGTGATCATTTCCCCGATCCCGGGACAGGAGGAGCGAAACAGCGATCAACTGCTCGAAAAGGGAATGGCCATCAAGTGCAACGAATTCACGACCCTCTCCTACAAGGTGGAGCAGCTCCTGGAGAATCCCGAGAGGTTGGAGCTGATGCGCTCGAAGGCACTCGGACTTGCCCATCCCGAGGCAGCCCTGGTGATCGCGCGCACGCTGCTCGAGGAAACCAACCATTCCCAGCCGGCCGTGGAACTCGACACCACCCCGCTCTCATGAGCCTCGGCCACATGCTTGTGTGATGAATGCCTCTCAACACATCTGGCCCGGCAAAACTCCCAAGCCGGAAAACACCAACCTGACCGCGGGCGAGAAATTCCTCTGGGGAGTCTCGACCTCGGCCTACCAGCACGAGGGAGGGGTCAACGGAGAGGGAGAGCCGCAGAACAACTGGGCCTGGGCGGAGCGGGAGGAAAAAGTCGACCCTGTCGGCAGTGCCGCGGATTTCTGGAGCAGGGCGGAGGAGGATTTCGAGCGGTGCCGTGCGCTTGGTCTCAATGCCTTCCGGCTGAGCCTCTCCTGGGAGCGGATCCAACCGGTCAGGGAGCTGGCTCCCGATGGACTTCCCAGCCGGAGAGCGGAGCCGGACTTCGACGAGGAGGCGCTGGATCGCTACGCGCAGATCCTCGCAGCCTGCCGCAGGGAGGGACTTGAGCCGGTCGTGACGCTCCATCACTTCACCCATCCGGCGTGGCTCGGGATCGATGCATGGCTCGAGCATGGGACGATCGAAAAGTTCCTCCGCTTTGTTGAGAAGACGATCGGATATCTCCTGGACACACTGCCGAATAAGTACGGGGTGGAGCCACCGAGATGGTTCATCACGATCAATGAGCCGAACCTGCTGGCCGCGAGCAGCTACTTCAACGGTTCCTTCCCGACGGGCAAGGATACCAAGAAGAACCCGGCCCAATCGATCACCTGCGTCTCCCACCTGCTCGAGGCGCATGTCAGGTCCTACCGGCTGATCCATTGTCTCTACGAGGAGCGCGGGAGAGAGGGGGAGCGTGCTCCCAAGGTGAGCTTCAACAACTACTGCAGCGACCTGTATTGGAATGATCAGGCGTGGATGGACCTGCTCTTCGCCCGCTCACGGGGCATCGCCCGGGAGCACCTGATGTCCCATCTCTGGAAGCAGACCTGGATGCTGGATGACGCCTTCCTGAAGGCACGGCTCCCGATCCGCCCGAAGATCAGGTTCTGGGTGGGCGAAGTGATCAAGAAGCTGCATCACCTGGTTGCCTTTGCCTACACCTCGGAGCCGGCCTGGAAACGCCTGCTCGACACGCTGTACGACCCGGCCGAGTCGGAGGAACCTCCGCTCGATTACATCGCCTTCGATTACTACGACCCGTTCATCGCCCATGCGCTGCGCTGGCCGAGGTGGAACGATCTCTTCCACAAGCACCGCCACCAACACGTTCCGATCCCCCCGCCATTCCACGAGCGTCTGCTCGAGAGCATCACCAACAAGTGGTGGGACTGGCGTCTACTGCCGGAGGGGTTGACGTTCTTTGTGCAGATTCTGGAGCGCTTCAACCTGCCGATCATGATCGCGGAGAATGGCATCGCGTACCGATCCGATCCGCGCCGTCACTACGGCAGGAGGGATAATTTGCTCAGGAGTGATTTTTTGCGCAGCCACATCGCCGTGGTGAAGGACCTGAAAGTCAAGGGGTGGCCGCTCATCGGCTACTTCTACTGGTCGCTCATGGATAACTACGAGTGGGGATCCTACGCGCCCCGGTTCGGCCTCTTCTCGCGGACTCGCGAGGCGGTCGACTTCATGGGAGACAATGCCTCGGAGACCTACGCGAAGGAAATCGCCGCCGCCCGGAAACTGCCGGAGTTTCAGTAGTCCAGTAAGGACTGCTCCATTCATAAAGAATCTTGCCCGGGCAGGAGCCGCTTCCTAGTTTGATCGCCATGAACCTGAAGACCTTCCTTCTTCCACTTCTGGGCGTAGCCATTCTCTCCACCAGCGGGTGCGCGGTCCACATGGCGGCCACCCAACCTAGTGCAAGACCGACGGGACTCTTCCGCGACGGAACACCGAAGGAAAAACTCGTGGCCAACTTCGGCGCCCCCTCATCAACGATTTATCGGAACGGTACCACCTACGATATCTATACCTTCCAGAACGGCTCCCATGGGGGCACCAAGGTCCTGAAGTGCCTCTTTTACGGTGTCTGCGATCTCTGCACCTTGGGACTTACCGAGCTGATCTTCACCCCTGCCGAGTGCGTGCTCCGCAGCAGGGACAAGGCCTATGAGGTGTCGTATGATGCCAACGGCGATGTCGATAGCGTGAAGGTGCTGAAGTGGTAGTGCCGCAGGGGTAGAGGTACCGTGTCACCGGAGTCATCCGTGTGTCGGAATTTTTACCTAGACCCACTTGCAAAAATAAAATTCCTGCGCTTCTTTTAATCCCATGAACCCACAGGAAGCCGCTCTCATCAACGAACTCTTCGACCGCATCGCCCAGACCGCAGGAGGACAGCGCGATCAGGAAGCCGAACAACTCATCGCCTCCAAGGTAGCAGCCAATCCCCACGCTCCCTACGTCCTGGCCCAGAGCACGATCATCCTCCAGCAGGCCGTCGCCGCGGCGCAAACCAAAATCGCCGCCCTGGAAAAACAGGTCGCAGAATCAGGCAACCAGGGAGGCAGCTTTCTCTCGGGAGTCGCCAATCTTTTCGGATCACCGCAGCCAGCACCTGCCCGTCCGGTTGCCCCTCCTCCGATTCCGGCACAGGCTCCGGCAGTTGCACCCGCGGCCCAAGGTGGAGGATTCCTGCAGAATGCCATGGCCACCGCGGCGGGAGTGGCCGGCGGGGCCCTCCTCTTCCAGGGAATCGAAAACCTGATGGGCCATGGCGGTGGATACGGCGGTGGCTTTGGTGGAGGAGGATTCGGCGGCCAGCCCACGGAGATCGTGAATAATTACTACGAGGGGAATGATCCTTCCCAGAGCAGCGGATATGATGTCGCGAATAATGATGCCTCGGGTTTCGGTAGCCTTGATAGCGGCGATGGTGCCGACATGGGTGGAGACTTTGGCGGCGACCTAGGCGGTGACTTCAACGGCGACGACGTCTAAGTCACGCCGGGATAACAGGGATAAAAAGGATGAAACCGGGTGAATCTCCAACAACCGGTGATTCACCAGGCGGAGATACACGCCCTGCCTACGGACATGGTCCGTTCACCAGACCGCTTCCAAGACCGACCGGCTGCTGGGCCGGCTGCGTGAGGGACCCGTGCTGCCTCACCAATCGGCCCGACCGGAAGGATCACAGCGCTGACGGCGCTGACCTCGATGGGGCGCGTGCGTGATTACTCCGTGACCGGAGTCGTCTCCTGAGCCGGGACCGCTTCTCCGACCTCGACTCCTGAGGATAGCTTGGCTTCGGCCTTGGCCTTCATTTTTTCCTCTTTTTTGCGCTTCTTCTCCATTTCCTTCCTGCGCTTTTCGAATCCGTAATTGATTTTGACCATGGGGTTTTCCGTGTTGTTGGTTGAAGGCTCAGCAGCAGTAGCGACTACAGGTCGCCGACGTCACCGTTGAGCCACTTGTTAAATTTTACATCCAGGCGTGCGAGCATCGCGGCGGTGTCGCGATCCATGTTGGTAAACTCTCCCCACTTGAGGATGTCGCGGGCCTTTCCGGATCCCTCGACCTCGATGATGAAGTCCTCCACCAGCGTTCCCTGTGAGGCGTAGGTAGCGCGAAGGTGTTCCTTGCAGAGCTCGGCCGTCTGGTTCTGCCTGTTCTTGGTCCCGATACCCATTCAGGAGAGAGAGGAACATCCGCGGTATGCGGATAAGAGGTGATTTCGGTGACTCAACAGGAAGTCACTCTACTCCGATTACGGCCGGACACTAATGAAATTATCAACGGGATCCGCCATCTCCGGGGAGTACTCACGGACGTGGTGCTTGTTTTGTGTTGCAAAGCATGGGAACTGCACCACCTTAAGGATGTTCGATATTTAATGATTCGTTGCGTGGTGAATTGTCAGTTGAGTTTCTCAATGGTGATTTGAAACCCGGTTCTCGGGAACAGCTCTGATTTGCGGATTTCGTCACCAACCAAAGACAACACATGAAACTCTACGTAGGTAATCTTACCTTTGACACCACCGACCAGGATCTTCGCGATCTCTTCACCCAGTATGGCAAGCCGACGGATGTCGCCCTTGTCACCGACCGTGAAACCGGCCGCTCACGCGGATTCGGATTTGTCACCATGAGCAATGCCGAGGAGGGCAATGCAGCAATCAGCGCCCTGGAGGGCAAGGACTACCAGGGCCGCAACCTGACCGTCAACGAGGCCCGTCCTCGTGAAGACCGTCCCCGCGGTGACCATGGCAGTCGCTCCTTCGGAGGCGACCGCGACCGTGGTCCCCGCCGCTACTAGGCAGGCTCCCAAGGGTTTTTAGAACCCGTCAATCAGAGCGGAACTTCCGATCATACGGGGTTCCGCTTTTTTGTGTCCATGGCGCTCTCAATTGGCAACTGGTAACTCACTATCGATGTTCATGGGGCATTCACGAGTCTTTGACACCAGAAAGAATCCCCCCTACCACAAGGCATCCAAATGCCTGACGAAGATCTCCCCACGACAGACGAAAAAACCGGACTGAAGCGCCAGCTTGGTCTCTGGAGCATGACGCTCGCGGTGGTGACGGGGACGATCGGATCGGGTTGGCTCTTCGCTCCCTATCTCTGCGCGAAGCAGGCGGGTCCCTACAGCATGGTGGCGTGGCTGATCGGCGGACTGATGTCCTTCATCATCGCGATCGTCTTCGCGGAACTCGGTGCACTCATCGCCAGTGACGGGGCTCTCGCCGAGGTTCCCCTCCTCACCCACGGAAGGACCGCGGGACTCATCGGTGGATGGAGTGTCTGGATCGGTTACGTGACGATCCCGACGATCGAGGTCCTTGCCATGATCGAGTATCTGGCGAGCAAGATGCCGTGGCTCACGATCGACACACCGCACGGCCAGGTGCTCAGTGCCTGGGGCATGGCGTGCGCGACCGTGATGCTCATTATCTTTGCGTGGATCAATCTCTCCGGCGTGGAAATGCTCTCCAAGTGGATCGACGGGCTGACATTCTGGAAACTCAGCATCCCGCTCTTCGTTTCGGCAACCCTGATGATGAAGCAGGGTCACTGGGGCAATCTTTCCTCCGGATCCGCAGTGAATGGGACGATCCATGACGGGATCCTGACCGCGGTGAGCGCGGGCGGCGTGCTCTTCAGTCTCTTCGGATTTCGGACCTCGATGGATCTGGCCGGCGAGGCAAGGCGTCCACAGCGCGACGTGCCACTCTCGATGGGACTCGGCCTACTCATCTGCCTGGCCATCTACATGGTTCTCCAACTGGCATTCCTGGTCTCGGTCGACCCTAGCCAGATCGCCCATGGATGGGCCAACCTGGTTCTTTCCTCCCATGGAGGACCCCTGATCGCGATCGCGATGGGTGCCGGTCTTGTCTGGGTGGCGAACCTGCTCCTCGCCGACGCCGTGCTTTCACCGGGGGCGACCGCCATCGCCTACATCGGGCTCTCTTCGCGCACCAGTTGGATGATGGGACGCTGCGATCTGCTACCGAAGTGCTTTCAATACCTCAACAAGGAATCTGTCCCCTGGGTGGGCATCGTGAGCAGTCTCATCATCGGGATCATCATGCTCTTCGGGGGGCCGAGCTGGCAGAAGATCGTCGGCTTCCTGACAGCGACCTCGATGATCGCGCTGGCGATCGGACCGATCAGTCTGATTGCGCTGCGCCTGCAATTACCGAAGGTGGCGAGGCCGTTCCACCTGGTGGGAGCTCCGCTCATCTGCAGGCTGGCCTTCATCATGACGACCTGGGCGATCCTCTGGAGCGGACGCGAGGCTATTATCGGGTCAATCGCCGTGGTGGTGATCCCGACGATTCTTTTCCTGATTCCAAGGGGCATCCGGGGGGGTTCACTCGATCTGCGCAACGGTCTCTGGTGGATTCTCTACCTCGGAGGCATCCTCGTGATTCTCTTCGTGATCGACACGAAGGGATGGCATCCGCTTCCGGCACCGCAGCAGATGATCATTTCCGCGATCTTCTCACTGATTGTCTTTCCGATCGCCGTGGCGTCGCGTCTCAAGGAGGTCTCGCCCGAGGCACCGCTCGAATTTCACGAGTAGTTGAACTAATACTTGAGGGAGTTTGTCCCTCTTTCTTTTCTTTTTTTGAACAGTCCCGTCCCGACACGGGTCAGTTCTAATATGAAAAGTTCACCCTTTGTCGGTGCTGTCTCGTCGTCCCGTCACAATGGCAGCGCTTGGCGAAGGCTATCGCTTTCCCTGCTTGCCCTCATCGCCAGTTGCCTCGGAACAGTGCAACTGCAGGCGGCTACCGCTGCTCCATCCATCTCTGCCGGATGGACCGTCAATGCCTGGTCGGGAGGCTACACAGCCTACCTGAACATCACCAACACCGGCACCAACACCATCTCCACATGGAGCGCCACCCTAACCACCCCTCAACAGGAAACCTCGGTCTGGAACGCAACCATCTCGGGCCCCGTGGCAAACGTCTACACGCTGACACCCGCAAGCTGGACAGCCAAAATCGCTCCCAAGGCATCCGTTCAAATTGGATTCACTTTCAACGGAGCACCTCCGGTGACTCCGAAATTCGTGTTCAATGGATCGACTGTTTCCCTAACCGGGACACCTTCGTCATCACCGACTCCTACGCCAACACCAAGCCCCACTCCTTCCCCAACGGCAACGCCTTCTCCAACAGCGACGCCTGTACCCAGCCCTACGGCTACTCCAAAACCTTCACCAACCGCGACTCCAACACCTGCTCCGAGCGCGACACCTGTACCTAGTCCCACAGCAACGCCCACCCCGGTTCCTAGCCCTACGGCTACTCCAACGCCAACGGCCACACCGACTCCGTCGCCGACAGCAACCCCGACACCCGTTGTCAATGGCGCACGCCATCTCACCGGTTATTTTCCGAGCTGGTCGGAGCCCTATTTTTACTATGCCGGTTATAGCGGCACCCCGATGACCGATGCCCAACTGCTTGCAGCAAGCAAGCTGGCTCAGACTAGCACCACTCCCTACACGGACATCTACCTTGCCTTCGCCCAGCCAAACTTCACCTGGTCGGGCATCACCAACAACACCTGGAGCGGCACGGGACTGAGCTTCTCCTCAGCTCCCCAGGATGTGGCCCAGTCAATCCGTCTGGTACACAACGCCGGCAAGAGGGTGGTGCTTTCGGTCGGTGGCGCCACTTACTCGAACTGGTCAGCCCTTGCATCCGATGCCGGCAAGGCAAGCGGAGTCTCCACCTCTCCCACCAAGACGGCGCTGACCCAAATTCTGGTGGATCTGAAGCTCGATGGACTGGATGTCGATTATGAGACCTCGGGTACAACCGCCACTATCACCACGGAATATGCGCAGGCCATCCAGGCAATGCGCGAGGCGGTCGATGCAGCAACGGCGATCGACGGACGCTCCCGCGTGCTGGCTTTGGCAGGATGGTCCACGGGGGCAGACTACACGGCCCAGATCACCAATCCTGCAAACCCCTCCCAGATCTCCTACTGGGGAGGCTCGGCAGGACGCGAGCGCATTACCTTCGCCTCACAGGTCACAAGCGGTGCCTACGCGGGCAAGACCGTCGGCAGTCTCCTCAATGCGCTCAACGTGATGAGCTATGATGCCGGTTATCAGTACTACGACCCTTCGGTCGCCTACGACGAGTACCGCAAAATGCTTCCTTCAAACGTGATTGTTTCGGGAGGCCTTGAAATCCCCACCGAGTCGTGGGGCGGCGCCGTCCTGGTGATCAACAATGCCGATGCCGGATCCACGGGAACCGTGGTGCAGAAGGATCAGTATCAGAACACGCTGAACCTCCCCTACTCGGTGCAGCGTCTTGGAACCCACATTCTGGGCAACACCGTCAACGTGAACACCAATGACGGACTGATGGTTTGGGATTTGCTTCTCACCAACTCGACCAAGGTAACGACCTCAAGCGGAGGAAGCGCCTACACAGCCACTCCCTCCACCATCGGCACGGAGGCTGTTTCGCTCTTCGGTTCCACGGCAACCCCTGTACCCACTCCGACACCTACTCCCACTCCCTCGGCAACGCCGACTCCAACGGCCACACCCGTCCCAAGTCCAACGGCTACCCCGACACCGACGGCAACACCTGCTCCGAGTGCGACACCCCTCCCCTCGCCGACCCCCGCTCCCTCGGCAACGCCTCTCCCCACGCCGATCCCCTCCTTCGGATCGGTCACAACCACCGGCACCATCAACTTCCACTACAGCTTCGGCACGAATAACAACGGCCAGATTGGAGACTTCATGACACTGGATGGTGACAACTACACCGATCTCATTATGGCTAACATGATCGCCGGAGTGATGTATGGCCACCTGCTCAAGGAGGTGACACCGGGCATCCAGTTCAACAACGACTACCTCTACGGATCGATCCTTGCCCAACTGATGCAGGAAAACATCGCCACCGAATACTACACCAACACAAGCCTGCTCCTTGATCCCTCGCCCTACCAGCAGTCGGTCATGGGTGCGGGACAGGGTGGCCCCTACCAGATCAACAACTACGCGGTCGACATGGTTGCGGGCACTTACCAACCGCAGGGCTTCTCACTCATCAACTATGTGGCGATCCAGAAGAACATCGGATTCTCGATGAGCAATGCCGCCGTCCAGTACAACCAACCGACCCCGGCATCGTTCAATAGCAAGTACTATGGTCCGATCCTCACGGCCTACTTCCATCTGAACGATTACCTGGCCCTCCAGTATGTGGGCGGAGCCAATCTTCAAACACCTTGGTCCGCCACGGGCAACCAATGGACGCCACCTTGGCAGCCGGCCTTTGATTCGGCGCTGACTTCCTTTGAAAATCTACCGGGCAGTCAGCTCGATATCCTCCTGAACGTGGCCTACAACGCCGGCTACTACGCCCAACTGTTCACCTCGGATGTGGCGGCCAGCGTCAACTCGACAGCCGCGACGGCAGCGGCGCTGGGGAGTTACACTAATGCGTGGAACGGTGGCGAATACCAGCAGTACCCCTACCAGGTGCGCAGCTATCTGGATCAGCTCTACAACAACCCGACGCCCAAGTTCAATAACCTGAGTTCGATCACGACATCGTCCACACACGTTGCCTTCCCGATGAGCACGCTGGGGAATGTCTTCAACAATGTCTTCGCAACGCTGGCCTACGTGGATGGCTCGGGGAAATACAATTACATCTCGGTGGCACAAGCCACGGCAGCCTTCAATCAGGCACTGGCTGCAAACGGAGTGACCTCCAGCAGCGTTCTCGACCTGAGCGCCGCCCCGCAACGGGCCATCATCTTCAGCGTGCTCGATGCCGCGATCGGCAACCTCGAGAAGAACCTGAACACCCTCTTTGTCGACCGAACCTTGAACCAACTTTAGTTAGTTCAAGCCGGACGTCCCTCTCCGGGGGGATGGGGACGTCCGGGCTAGGTTGATTTCCTGAGATTACCCACTACCTCCATTTCCCCCATTTCCTTATGGAGTTTTCTTCGGCCTGACCATAATGTCATTCTTATGGTTCGTTAGCCAAGCGGTTAGGCACGGCTCTGCAAAAGCTGAGAGACTGGTTCGACTCCAGTACGAACCTCCACTTTCCCAAATTAGTTAACGATCAATTAAGGAGGTCCGGCCTGCGTTTCCGGGTAGCCTCCAAGGCCTGCTCCTCACGCCATGCGGCGATGGCGGCATGGTTGCCGGAAAGAAGGATCGGGGGGACTTTCCAGCCATTGAACTCCTCAGGTCGCGTGTAATGGGGATGATCAAGCAGACCCGTCTCGAAGGATTCGGTGACCGCAGACTGATCATCTCCCAACACCCCGGGAATCAACCTCACAATCGCATCGGTCAGCACGAGGGCTCCGAGGACGCCGTTGGTGAGGATGTAATCACCGATCGAGATTTCGTCATCAACGAGGTGATCGGCCACGCGCTGATCGACTCCCTCGTAGTGGCCGCAGAGCAGAATGAGGTGTTTTTCCTCCGCATACTCGCGAACGATCGATTGCCTGAGTGGACGACCCTGAGGGGTCAGGAAGACGACCTTTGTCTCGGGTCGGCGCAGCTCGGCAAGCGCGGCGGAAATCGGCTCGATCTTCATGACCATGCCCGGACCTCCGCCATAGGGAGCATCATCAACGGTGCGATGGCGGTCGTGGGTCCAGCGACGCAGATCAACGGCCTCAAGTTTCGCAAGCCCCGACTCCTGGGCGCGTCCGAGGATACTCTCGCGGAGAACTCCCTCGGCGATGGAGGGAATGGGGGTGAGCACCTGGATCTCGATCATGGAAATAACCTCGGATGAACGGTGGCTCGTCATCAAGCTTCATCGTGGGATAGTCTTCCTGACATTCTCTCCCTTCCCCCGTGAAGAACCGTCGCTCCCAACAATCCTCCGGCAAGAAGAAGCCCCGCCGACGCAGGGGAGGATTCATCGGGATGCTCTTCAAACTGGGGGTCGCCGCCCTCCTCCTCTGGATGATGGTGGGCCTCTTCTACTACCTCTGGGCTCTCTCCTTCGACATCACGACCATCGGCCAGATGCCGCAGCGCTCCGCGATCTATGACCGCAACGGCACGTTCTACAGCCGCACCGCCGGGGAAAACCGGATCATCGTTCCCTACGACAAGGTCTCCCCCAACTTCGTGAACGCGCTGGTGAGCCGCGAGGACTCGCGCTTCTACGAGCATCACGGAATCGACCCGATCGGCATCGCCCGCGCGGCGGTGAGGAACCTGCTTTTTGGCAGCATGAAGCAGGGTGCCAGCACGATCACCCAGCAACTGGCGCGCAACAGTTTCCCGCTGGGTGGAAAGACCTTCAACCGCAAGTTCCTGGAGGCCGCGATGGCCTTCCGGTTGGAGATGGAACTTAGCAAGGAGAAGATCCTCGAGCTCTACATGAACCGGATCTATTTCGGCTCCGGTCTCTACGGGGTGGAAGCGGCAAGCCAGGCCTATTTTGGCAAACCGGCGGCCGACATGGATCTTTCGGAAGCGGCGCTTCTTGCCGGGCTGATCCGCAGCCCGAACAGGCTCTCTCCCCTTAATAACCTTGATGCCTCGCTGAGACAGCGCGATGTGGTGCTCGATCAGATGGAACAGCACGATCCCTCCTTCATCACCCATGCCCAGAATGAGAAAGCCCGCGCAGAGGAAATCATCCCCCGCGAGCATGCGGTCATTAATCCGCTCAACAGTTGGGCGATCGATGCGGTCCTGCATGAACTCGAAGCGGTGATCCCCCTTGATCGGATCGACACGGGAGGACTGAAGATCGACACGACGATCGATGCGGGCCTTCAGAGGGCGGCCGAAAAGGCCGTGGCCGGACGCCTTCAGCAGATCGAGCAGCGGTCCGACTTCCGCCAGCAACACCATGTCGGCAAGGGAGGCGAGCCGGCGGAGATGCTGCAGGGAGCGTTGATCGCCATGGACAATGCGAGCGGTGGTATCACGGCCATCGTGGGGGGAAGGGATTTTGCGAAGAGCAAATACAACCGGGCGCTGGTCGCCATGCGCCAGATCGGCTCCTCGGCGAAGCCCTTTGTCTACGAGGAGGCGATTCGCGAGGGGGTGATCACGCCGGAAACACCGATCAGCGATGCCAGGCTCACTCCCTCGGACCTGCCCCCACGCTTCACTTCCTATGACCCGCAGAACAGCGACGGGACCTTCCAGGGAGAAATGCCCGCCAAGGAGGGGCTGATCCATTCACGCAACACGATGAGTGTCCGCGTCGGAATGAAGGCGGGACTCGGTGACATCGCCTCCACAATGGAGCGCCTGGGACTGGCCGAGCACGTGCCTCACTATCCTTCGATCTGCCTCGGAAGCTTTGAATCAACGCTCAGGAACCTCACCACGGCCTACACGGCCCTCGCCACCGGAGGAAAGAAACTCCAACCCCACCTGATCGAGCAGGTAACCGACAGCGACGGTACGGTCCTCTACCGCGCTACCCATGGCCGGATCCCCGTGCTCAATCCGGAAGCCACCCGCATCACGACCTCGATGTTGACCGAGGTGATGACCCGGGGAACAGCGGCGAAATCCTCGGAAATGGGACTCAACAAGCCCGCCGCAGGCAAGACCGGGACGACCGACCACTTCGTCGACGCCTGGTTTCTCGGGTACACGCAGGGACTCACCTGCGGTGTCTGGGTCGGTTTTGACCGCCCGAAGACAATCATGCACGGGGGATATGGGGCGGAACTGGCCCTTCCGATCTGGGTCGATGTCATGAAATCCCCGGCAGCCGATCATTTCGCCAGTGGGCCCCTTCTGTAAAAGGGGGGCAAAACCGCTTTTTCGATCCTTCCGACAGGGAGTTCTTTTCCTCTGAACGGAGGGAGTGTATTAGTTCACCTTATCCGTCATGAATATCCACGAATTTCAAGCCCGAGAACTTTTCGCCGAATTCGGCGTTGCCACCCAACCCGGACGCGTTGCCAATACTCCCGCTGAAGCGGAGACCGTTGCAACAGGTCTCAGTCAGGGCAAATTGGTGGTCAAGGCACAGATCCATGCCGGCGGACGCGGCAAGGGCACTTTCAAGAACGGATTCAAGGGCGGCGTTCATCTCTGCGACACGCCGACCGAGGCAAAGGATCTCGCCTCCAAGATGATCGGCCAGGTTCTGGTCACTCATCAGACCGGTCCCGAGGGGAAGGAAGTCGGGAAGGTATTCGTCGGTGAGGCGGTCGACATCGCCCGTGAGCTCTACTTTGCGATCCTGATCGACCGCGCCACCTCGGTCCCGGTTGTCATCGCGAGCACCGAAGGCGGCGTCGATATCGAGACCGTAGCCGAAAAGACCCCGGAGAAGATTCTCCGCCTCTCCATCAATCCTTTCCTGGGAATCATGCCGTACCAGACGCGCGTGATCGCCGCCTCACTCGGCCTCACCGGCCCGTTGATGAACCAGGCCTCGAAGCTCTTCACCAATCTCTACCGCCTCTTCATCGAACGCGATTGCTCCATGGTCGAGGTAAACCCGCTGGTCGTCACGACCGACGGTCGACTGATGGCTCTCGACGCGAAGTTCAACTTCGATGACAACGCCCTCTACCGCCAACCCTCGATCGTCGCGATGCGCGATGTGACCGAGGAGGATCCCCGCGAGGTCGAGGCATCGAAGCACAGTCTCAACTACATCGGTCTCGACGGCAATATTGCCTGCCTGGTCAACGGAGCGGGTCTCGCCATGGCAACCATGGACATCATCCAGCACGCCGGCGGCAGCCCAG